>Ga0182095_1067792_pt1 | contig 22514 bp, 22 predicted proteins | sample 041ome_19_FD_127784 | JGI IMG/M metagenome (GOLD analysis project Ga0182095, IMG submission 127784) | Metatranscriptome of coastal salt marsh microbial communities from the Groves Creek Marsh, Georgia, USA - 041412BS metaT (Metagenome... | ecosystem: Environmental > Aquatic > Marine > Intertidal...
CCAAGTCCAAATGCTTGATCCTTTGGTTGTGCTGAAAGCGGTATATCAAAATTGTATGATGCCTTTCCCAGCGTGCCATTCACCGGCAAAGGCAAGTCTGGTGCCAACAAATCAAACTGCATGTCGTTGGCATTACCTTGCAAATAGATATGGTCTGATGAATATGACAACGTGGTATCCAACGGACCTGACCCGAATGACAATGCAATATCATCTGCATCTTGCTGGGCGTCCACCTCTAGGCGGATGTTTTCCGCACCAAAGACTGTGTTATAGGTCAAACCAGCTAGCATTGCAGCATCAGGATCCATCATGGATGCGCCTTTGGGCAAAGACAGTTGCTCAGCATAGGTAATTGCGTTGACCGCAAATTTTAACTCTGCGTTAAATTGGTCATTGCCTTGCGCTTGTGCCGACATATCAAAATTTATCGCACCAAAAGTCGCAGCTGTATCCCGCGCGGTGACTTCACCTTGTTGGGTTGTCATGGTGGCAGTAATGTCAGTGATGCGCAAATCCGCCACAAGGGAGCCTGTGTTTGCATCAAAATCATCCACCTCAAAGTCTTTCACGCGAAATCCGATGTAATCTGCTAAATAGGCGTATGACATTGCATCGCCTTGTTCCGTTGCAAAAACCGTCAAGTCCTTTGAATATTGTGTGAGGGTCAAGGCAAAATTATTCTCGTCCGACCCTTCGCGGCGCAAATAGATCGGATAACTGTCGGGCATTATGATTGATACCCGCCCATCAGACAGTTTTTCAAAAACCATTTGACCGATATCAAAGATAACTTGCGTTTCAGTGTCCGGAATGATTTGGGCAATCTGTAAATCCCGAATGTTCAAATCTTTGCCGTCATTGAACGGTGTCGCGGCAACCATGTAGCCCGCATCTTTGAACTGTTGTTCGATGTCTTGCCAAGCTTGCTGCGCATTTAATTCCGCATGTGCAAGGGTCGCCATCCAAGTCATTGAACCCACAGCGATTGGCAAGAAATGTAAACGAAACATGCTTAGTCCTTTAAGAGATATTCTATAATCGTGGTTCGATAAAAATATTACGTCAAGGCTTGTTTTCCAGCAACCGAGCGTCCATCAAGGATGAGAACACAGGAATGGTAGGAAGATGAACACTTTTGCTAATAAAACCGTAATCATAACAGGGGCCAGCCGCGGTATCGGCGCGGCAACCGCGCGCGCCTTTGCCGCAGAGCAGGCCAATGTAATTCTTACGGCACGCAGTGGTGATGCTTTGGACACGCTTTCCAACGAGCTTGGCCCTAAGACCATCGCCTGCGCAGGGGATATCGCGGACCCGGCGTTTTGTGAAAAGCTTGCGTCCATCGCCATTGAACGGTTTGGTGCAATCGATATCTTGATCAATAACGCCGCTGCGCTGCACCCAATCGCGCACATGGCGGACGCCGATGTTCAGGCATGGTCCGATCTGATCGATGTTAATGTTAAGGGCGTCTATTTCGCAATGCGCGCCGTTCTGCCCCAGATGATCAAACAAAGCGACGGCACGATCCTCACGATTTCATCGGGTGCGGCCCATAACCCATTAGAGGGATGGTCGGCCTATTGCGCCTCTAAGGCGGCCGCAGCCATGCTGACCCATAATTTGCACCTAGAATACGCAAGCGCGGGTATTCGTGCGATGGGCTTGTCCCCTGGAACAGTGGCGACACAAATGCAGCGTGATATCAAAGCATCAGGAATAAATCCGATCAGCAAACTGGATTGGTCTGACCACATCCCACCCGAATGGCCCGCCCGAACGATTCTGTGGATGTGTGGCCCTGTCCGAGACGATATCGCCGGATTAGAAATTTCATTGCGTGATGAAAACATCCGCAAGAAAGTCGGATTGATATGATTAGGTTAGAAAAATCAAATACGGACATATGGACAATCACGCTGGATCGTCCAGAAAAAGCCAATTCCCTGACTCCACAGATGCTGGAAGAACTGGTTGAAATTACGCATGACGCGCAAAAGGCGCGCGGTGTGATACTTACGGGGGCTGGCAAAGTATTTTCTGCCGGCGCTGATTTGGATGCAGCGAAAGCCGGGCTAGCAACATCTGATGTTTGGGAACGCCTCTCTGGGAACATTGCACAACTGGATTGCTTAACAATCGCAGCGTTAAACGGAACACTAGCAGGCGGCGCCATGGGCATGGCCTTGGCCTGCGACATCAGATTGTCGGTGCCGACAGCAAAATTTTTCTATCCCGTGATGAAACTTGGCTTTTTGCCACAGCCGTCTGACCCGATCCGTATGGCACAATTAATTGGACCTTCACGCAGCAAAATGATCCTTATGGCGGGTCAAAAAATTGATGCACAAACAGCATACAGCTATGGATTGATTGATCGCATTGTTGATAGAGACGAACTTTTAACGCTTGCGGCTGATCTGATGCACGACAGTTCATGCGCAACACTCGACCATGCGCGGGCAATAAAAGGAATGATTGACCAACGCTAAGCGTACCTAACGTGATCGTGATAAAACCATGTTTGCGTTTTGTAAAATTTAATGAAAAAATCTCGTTAACATTGATCAATTTTTACAGGTATAGCATGTTCAAACTCCTGACTTTCATCGCGCTTTTCGCTGGTCCCGCCTATGCTGGCCATGAATTCGCCGATGCAAATTTGGCAAATGGTGAACACGTATATGCCCAAAACTGTGCGTCCTGCCACGGCGCAGATCTAGAGGGGCAGCCAAACTGGCGCACAGCAGATGAAAACGGCATTCTGCCCGCCCCCCCACATGATGAAACAGGTCATACGTGGCATCACGATAGCAGGTTTCTGTTTTCTTACATCAAATATGGCGGACAGCGCGTAATGGAAGCGCAGGGCCTGAAAGATTTTACAAGCGGTATGCCCGCATTCGAAGACAGCCTGACAGATCAGGATATCATCGATGTATTGGGATATATCCATTCCACCTGGGATGATGAGATCAAAGCCGCGCAAGCCAGTCGCACCCAAGGCCATTGATTAACGTTTGCGATGCCCCCCAGAGGTAAGCGATTGGAACGACGGAGGTCGTTTGGACACCCAAGCGATAAACTTGGCCAAATGTGGATGTTGGCGCAAGGCCTCAGTTGTGTTGTAAATGCGGGCCAATTCAGCCTCGCACAAGCAGGCATGAATTTCTTTGTGGCAAATATGGTGCAACAGGACCGTAGGACCATCTTTCCCGCCTTTTAATTTCGGAATAAGATGATGGCGACTTTGCGGAACATCGCGCGGAATAGGACGATCACATAGGGCGCAAATTGGGTCTGACATGCCAAACAAAAGGTTGTGTTAAACAGGTAATGCAATCACAAACCAATTAGGATTCGGAATCAAGGGGTAAGGGATTAACGATGAATGGCTTGCCACCATTTGCTGACGCGGCGTTGGGATATATCGTACAAGGATGGGACATAGCCAAGAACTGGTTGCTTTCACCCGCTGCTTGGTCCCAGTTTATTATTTTGGTCATTGCCTATCTGGCTGCAGTGTACGTTAGCCGCAAATTAAAACCCACGCTCACGCGGATATTGACCCCAGCAACAGCAACACCAACAGTTTTGGGACAAGCGCGGCTTTTTATTTTGTTATTTTTGCCACTTCTGCTTCCGCTTTTGGCTTATGGGCTCACCGCGCTAGGTGAAACGATTACAAGATCCATTTTTGGGTCAGGCGATGTAATCGCATTTGGAAAACGGGTGTTTTTGTTTTTAGCTATTCGCAGCTTTGCCAAAGACATGCTACGCGATCCATTGCTAAAGATATTGGGAAAATTTGTCTTAATCCCTATTGGCGCACTCTATGCATTGGGAGCTTTGGACATTGTCACATCGCGATTACAGTCCATTGTTATTCCTCTTGGCAACCTGTCGTTCAACCTACTTTGGCTCATTCAATTTATGGTCGTGGGGGGCGTTATTTTCTGGCTTGGTCGCTGGTCGAATGAACAATCCAGCGGGTTCATAAACAAACAGGATGAAATGCCCCCGGCAACGCGTCAGCTTGCGTCAAAGGCGGCAGAAATCGCAATTTTTGGCGTCGCATTCTTGGTTGTCATGAACATCATGGGAATTTCGCTGACATCGCTTGCCGTTTTGGGCGGCACGATTGGCGTTGGGCTTGGGTTTGGTCTGCAAAAAATTGCATCCAACTTTATCTCTGGTGTCATCTTGTTGCTCGAAGGGCAAGCGACCGTCGGCGATTACGTGGAACTGGACGGTGGCGAGGCGGGGACTATCGTCAAGCAAACAGCGCGCGCCATGATCCTTGAAACGTATGATGGTCGCTGGATCGTCGTTCCAAACGAAGATTTCATTACAACGCGAGTTGTGAATTATTCCGATCAAGGCAGCGCCAATCGATGTGAAGCTGAATTTTCTGTAAGCTATGACACCGATATCAATCGTGTCCCTGAAATTATCGAAGCCGCTGTTTCAAAACATCCTGAGGTGCTGTCAAAGCCATTTCCACCAGATTGTGAATTGCGCGGTTTTGGCGAAAGCGGTATCGACTTTGCGGTCGAATTTTGGGTGAACGGAATTGATGATGGCAAAAACAAATACACTTCGGATGTTTTGTTTTTGATCTGGAATGCATTGCGTGACAATGGGATCACCATTCCGTATCCTCATCGTGTTGTAGAATTCAAAAATAGCCCTGAACAAACGTGACATGAACAAAACAGCTCTGGTGATTGGCGGTGGTCCCGCAGGACTAATGGCGGCAGATCACCTGAGCGCGCATGGCGTGCAGGTCATTGTTGTTGATGCAAAACCAAGCTTTGCTCGCAAATTTTTGATGGCTGGTAAGTCTGGTCTGAATCTAACCATGAATGAACCGATCGAAACGTGTCTTCGCCGTTATGATGGCTGTGCGTTAGATCCGATTGTTTCTGACTTTGGGCCAAGCAAGGTAATGGAGTGGGCCGACGCTTTGGGGGCGGACGTATTCACAGGATCAAGTGGTCGCGTTTTTCCAAAGGCAATGAAAGCCTCGCCTTTATTACGTGCTTGGATCGCGCGGCTTATTCAACACGGGGCCGATCTGCGATCAAAATGGCGCTGGATTGGCGTTGCTGGACAAACCTATTCATTTGACACGCCAACTGGGCGTCAGTCCATCCATGCGACCACCGTGATCTTGGCGACCGGGGGCGCAAGCTGGTCAAGACTTGGGTCAGACGGCGCATGGACGACACTTATGCCCGCTGACGCGGTTAAGATGTTTCAGGCCTCTAATTCAGCAGTTGATATCAGGTGGTCTGACCATATGAACAAATTCATGGGTCAGCCAGTCAAAGCGATTGCTTTGACGTCAGGAACCGCCAAAAGCACAGGTGAAATCATACTATCGACGAAAGGGATAGAAGGCGGTGGCGTTTATCCCTTGTCAAAAGGCATTCGTGAAACAGGCAAGCTAACGATTGATCTTTGCCCCGATTGGACGCTCGAAAAGGTGACCAAAGCTTTGGCGCGGCCTGTGGGCAAAAACAGCCTTGCTAATCATATACGCAAAACAATGGGTCTGCCGGCTATCAAACTGGCACTGTTGCGCGAATGCGGTGGTTTATTGCCCAAAAACCCAACGTCATTGGCCCAATTGATCAAATCACTATCACTGACAAACATCAAACTACGCCCGATCGACGAAGCCATTTCGACCGTCGGAGGGGTAAAGTGGGACGCGCTTGATGCAGGCCTGATGATCAGGGCGCGTCCAGGCGTATTTTGCGCTGGGGAAATGATTGACTGGGACGCCCCAACCGGCGGCTATCTGTTGACCGCCTGTCTTGCGACGGGGCGCTGGGCAGCTATCCATGCGCTTGCGCGGATGAAGGAACCCATGCGGCTGTAACCGCATGGGCGATTCACTAATGCCTAAATGCCACCATCTAGTGCCTAAAAGCTTTCTGACTATGAACGACGCCAGCGTTTAAGATACCCAAACTTGTCATCTTCATCGCGTAACAAGAACCCTTCGGGCATATAGGGATAGACATCATGTCCTGTGACCATGTCGCGATCATTCACGCGCATCATCAAATGATGGGGCGAAAACTGTTCGGGATGCGTAAGCCCTGCAGCACCTGCCATATCACCAAGGGCTTTAAACGTATTGCGGTGAAAGTTTGCAACACGCTGTGCTTTATCAGTGACGTTTAAAGCCTTTTGACGCGAGGGATCTTGGGTCGCAACGCCAGCTGGACAGTGATTTGTATGACAAGCTTGCGCTTGGATACAGCCAACGGGGAACATAAAACCACGCGCCGAATTACACCAGTCTGCGCCCAATGCAAGCGTGCGTGCAATGTCAAAAGCGTGGATCAATTTCCCTGATGCGCCGATCTTGATTTTATCACGCAAGCCAACACCACGCAGCGTATTGTGCGCAAAAGTCAAACCTTCGACCAAAGGCATACCCATGTGGTTTGCAAACTCCATCGGTGCGGCGCCTGTGCCACCTTCGGTGCCGTCAATGACGATGAAATCTGGTAAGATTTCCGTTTCTAACATCGCCCGCACAATACACATAAATTCACGCCGGTGCCCAATACACAGTTTGAACCCAACCGGTTTGCCACCCGATAAAGTGCGCAAGCGCTGAATGAAATGCATCATCTCAAGCGGAGTTTGAAAAGCAGAATGTGATGCAGGTGATAGGCAACCTTAGCATCGCGCGCGGCACCAATATTGAAAATTTCGTCGCCGGAAGCGGTAACGATTATGTAAACGGCAATTCACAACACAACGAACTGATCAGCAATGCCGGAAACGATAGCCTATTTGGAAATGCTGGGAATGATTTTCTAATTGATGGTTTGGGAAATAACGAACTGGATGGCGGCGCGGGTTATGATGTCATAACGGTTTTTTTAGGAATAAACACGCTGAGCGGTGGCGCTGAAAACGATTTTCTAACTGGCGGGATCCAAGCGGATTTGATCGATGCAGGCACTGGGAACGATGTCATCATTGGGGACGCGGGCCGCGGGATAATCGGGGCTTCGGATGTGCTTATTGGTGGCACGGGAAATGATACTGTAATGGGCGGTTTGGGCGCAGATGATTTTATCTTTCACACAAATGATGGCAACGATGTCATCGCCGATTTCATCGCGCCACATGTGACCCACGATGCGAATGGTTCACTTGCAGTTGCATCAATGACCCGTGATTTCGAAACGAGTATTGATGATATCCACTTGGTTGGGTTTCAAAACGTAACCGCGCAAAATGTCATGACTTACATCACCCAGACAACAGATGGCGCGCTGTTTGCCGCCGAAGGAACAAGCATCCTGTTTTATGGCTGTTCATTGTCCGATCTCTCTGTAGATGATTTTGTGTTTGTCTAATCTGCGGAATTGAACAGGGTTGCGCCGATACCCTGTGTGACTGTACACCATAGATCAAACGCGACGATGCGTGTGTTGCAGTTACACAAGGATATCTTCTTATGCCTATTTGCGCTCTTGGATCGATTACGCCATCTTTTCCATCTGACACCGTTTGGGTTGCGCCAACCGCGTATGTGATCGGCAACGTTACCCTTGGCGCAGACGTCGGCGTATGGTTCGGGGCCACAATTCGCGGCGATAATGAACCTATCCATATCGGCGCACGTACAAATATCCAAGAATCTGCCACACTGCATTCAGATGTTGGCTGCCCCCTAACAATTGGCGATGGTGTCACGATCGGACACGGTGCGATCGTACATGGTTGTACGATTGGCGATAATAGCCTGGTTGGAATGGGGGCGACGATTTTGAACGGTGCAAAAATTGGCAACAATTCAATCGTTGGCGCAAATGCTTTGGTGACCGAAGGCAAGGAATTTCCTGACAATAGCCTGATCGTCGGATCACCCGCACGCGCAGTCCGCACCTTAGACGATGCAGCAATTGCCCAGCTCAGGGTATCAGCCGAGGTTTATGTGAGAAACAAAGACCGTTTTGCAAAAGACCTTAAGGTCATAGAATAAAGCCTTCCTGTTAAATTGATTGATTAATCTGCAATGTACCATGCAGAAACCAATCCGTTATCGCCCTTCATTAGGACGACACCCCCCACTTCATCAGGTGTTGCGCTATTGGTATTATAGCCAAAAAACGCGCCACCCGACAGCGTTGACGTATTTGCACCTGTTAGATTCACCGTCGATCCATTGTTAAGGGTGCTAAAGGTACCGCCCGAGAACTCATTACCTGCGATGGTTAAATTGTTTCCAACAATGCTATTGATGGGGGCTGTCGTAACTGTCTGCGAATACAAATCCGTCGCCGTAAAACCCGCCATCGTCACATCCAGCTTAGATGTTGAAAAATTCACCGATAGTTGACTGGTGCCATTCCGCAACTCATAGCCTTGGGATCCGGTGATAACGGTGGCCTCGGCCTCGCCGACAAAGGTTGCCGTCGATGATGTTGGCATGGATGCCGCTTCGGTCCGGATGCCCAAAAGACCTGTTCCATTGTATCCATCACCGCCAGAGGTATAGGACTGGTCGATTAAAATGACATAATCATAAGTGCCGTTGGTCGCCAATTTTCTAATGGACGCAGTCCCATCCACAATAACGCCAGAGCCGTCAAAACCATCTGCATCGACCAACAAAACGGTTCCGTCAGCAACCTGTGTTTCACCAGTTGAATGAACAATTAGGCCCGACAAAACAGGCAAATCAAACGATCCGTCAGAATTGTTTTGGCGCAGTGTTACGCCTTTCAAATAACTGGTACTACCAGGATAATTGGCAACGGTCTGATAAAATGGGGTTGCATTTTGATTTCCACGATCCGGCAAAATAGTTTGGGATTGTGGATCATCAAAAATCCCGGTGACACCGGTTGGTGTAGAACTTGTCGTCTCTGTAGGGCCCCTTACGACAGGCTCGCCGCCACCGCCACCACAACAACCGGCAATCATGGTCAAAACACCAAGCGTCAAAAATGTATGGTAAAATGTCTCATTTTCAAACTTTCGATATAATAAAGTCGATACATAAGTGTATCAATTTACGATCGAAAGGGTGATTACCCTTAATGGATATGAGAAGGTATTAAACGGATACCCGCACTATCATTTTGCGTCCAATCAAACAGAAACCAACACCAACGAATAAATAGATCAGCGTGTTTTTGCCCGCTGAAAACCACTGCCCGAACGCACATGTTTTGCATAGGCCTTAAACGCGTCATTTTCCATTGGAAATCCTGCCGCGATCGCCCAGCCGCCGCAATGTGTCAAAATCAAATCTGGCACCGTCAATCGGTCGCCCATCAAATACGGACCGCTAAATTCTGACATCAGTCGATCAATGTTACGCGCAAATTCCCATTTCAGGCTGGGCTTGACCTCAGCAACACGGTGTTCAGGCGGCAGTACAAAGCTATGGCGGGCCGCCGCCCACAAGATTGCATCTATTTCATCGTTGATACGGTGCAAAAACCCATCTTGGCGTGCACGCTCCAAGGTTCCCGCAGGATATGTCAGCGCGTTATGTTTGTCCGCCAAGTACATCATAATCGCCGCACTATCAGTGATCACAGTATCATCTATCTTTAACGCGGGAACTTTGCCGGTTGGATTATAGGCTTTGGCCTCGTCTGATCCCGCTTTGACGGGTACCAATTCATACGGCTGGCCAATTTCCTCCATCATCCAAATCACTCGAAATGTGCGGCTTGTCGGTGTCCCAATAATTGTGTACATCTTGCGTCCTTTTTTCATGATGATAGCATGCGCAGCTCTAAAGAACAGAGAGGTCTTTGACGCAAGGCGTCGTCAAGAGATTAATAAAAATTTTATGCGGCAAAGAATAGAAGAATCGCAAGAAAGCATGCTAGAGATAGTATCATGAGCCAATCAAACCCCAAAATAGGCGATACACGCCCTGTCATTCGACAACTGGATGACGCCGCTATTAATCGTATTGCAGCGGGCGAAGTTGTTGAGCGTCCTGCATCTGCAGTAAAAGAACTGGTTGAAAACGCAATAGATGCTGGTGCGCGTCGCATTTCGGTTGATATTGCGGATGGTGGCAAAACATTTATCCGCGTCACTGATGATGGATGTGGCATGTCCGCAGATGACTTGCCATTGGCTTTATCTCGGCATGCGACTTCGAAAATTGATGGCACAGACCTTTTGAACATAAACAGCTTTGGATTTCGCGGCGAAGCCCTGCCATCGCTTGGCGCGGTGGGGCGTTTGACGATCACATCTCGCGCTGCCGGATTTGATGGTGCCCAAATCTCGCTTTCGGGCGGGGCGATGTCGGATGTAAAGCCTGCCGCTCTAAATGCCGGAACTGTCGTCGAATTGCGCGACTTGTTTTTTGCGACACCTGCACGGCTTAAATTCATGCGCACTGATCGCGCCGAGACCCAGGCAGTCAGTGATGTGATCAAACGTCTTGCAATGGCAGAACCCTCAATCGGGTTTGCCCTGCGGGACGTATCACAGGGTGACACGCGTCTTATGTTCCGCGTCGACCCGGAAAGCGGTGATTTATTTAATGCCTTGCATGGACGTCTTGCGCGGATTTTAGGCCAAGATTTTGCAGAGAATGCGCTGGCGATTTATACTGAACGTGACGGGTTACGCTTGACCGGATACGCGGCACTGCCGACGTATTCACGCGGCGCGGCAGTGATGCAGTTTTTCTTTGTCAACGGGCGTCCGGTCAAAGATAAGCTTTTGCTTGGCGCGCTGCGGGGGGCCTATGGCGATTTTCTGTCGCGCGACCGTCATCCGGCCGTTGCTTTATTTATTGATTGTGACCCGCATTTGGTCGACGTCAACGTGCATCCTGCCAAATCCGAAGTCCGCTTTCGCGATCCTGGTCTGGCACGGGGGTTGGTTGTATCGGCATTGCGTCATGCCTTGGCCGAAGCGGGTCATCGGTCGTCATCAACGGTTGCTGGTGCAACACTGGGAGCGATGCGGCCAGAAACCATCCAACCGCGCCCTGCGTTCCAATATCAAATGGATCGGCCCAGCGCCACGGCCCGCGCGATTAATTACCAATCCCAAGCCCCCGAACCGCGTGATTTCGGCTTTGCCGAGGTCGCCAATGTGTCAGCACGCATGGACCCCGTTATAGACGACGCGCCAGCGGCAGAGACCGATTATCCCCTTGGCGCGGCACGGGCGCAGCTGCATGAAAATTATATCATCGCCCAGACTGAAACAGGTATGGTGATCGTTGATCAACACGCCGCGCATGAACGATTGGTGTATGAAAAGCTAAAAAGGCAAATGCGGGAAAATGGTGTTGCGGCACAGGCTCTGTTGATACCTGACATCATCGAATTATCAGCAAGTGATTGTGCAGGCTTACTCAGCGTCGCGGATGATCTTGCAAAGATGGGCCTGACCATAGAACCCTTTGGCGGCACCGCCATCGCCGTACGTGAGACACCGGCAATTTTGGGCGAGGTGAATGCAAAAAATATGCTCATGGATGTGCTAGATGAACTGTCTGATTGGGGCAGCAGCCAATTGGTCCAAGAAAAGATCGAAGCCATCCTATCGCGCGTCGCCTGTCACGGATCCATTCGGTCGGGCCGTCGCATGCGGGCCGAAGAAATGAATGCGCTTTTGCGCGAAATGGAAGCAACACCCCACTCAGGCCAATGTAACCACGGACGACCCACTTATATTGAACTTAAGCTGTCTGATATCGAACGGCTGTTTGGACGCACATGACACAGATTGATTTGAATGACCCAATTACTTTGGCGATCTTGGGTGGCGCGGTTTTTATTGCGTTACTTTTGATAATAACTGTGCGCGCCGCGCTAAAATCGGCGCGGCTTGCAGAACCGCTTGCTTATCAAATGGCTGCGTTGGGCCAACGGGTTCAAGCCTTGGGCGATGGTCAGGAACGCTTGGCCGGCGGGCTGCATCATGTGTCCGAAGCACAGGCGAAATCGCAAACGTCCATGTTGCAGCTGATGGAACAACGCCCTGCCCACGTGCAAAATCAGATGAATGAAAACCTGCACGGATCCGCACGACGCACGGCGCAGTCCTTGGGCGAATTGCAACAACGTTTGCATTCCATCGACAAAGCACAGGAAAACATCACCAAACTGTCGTCTGACGTTTTGTCCTTGCAAGACATTCTGTCGAACAAACAAACCCGCGGCGCATTCGGCGAAATTCAGTTGAACGACATTGTCACCAAGGCTTTGCCAAGCGATAGCTACACATTGCAAGCGACGCTATCAAATGGTCGGCGCGCAGACTGTTTGATCCATTTGCCAAACCCACCTGGTCCCATCGTGATCGATAGCAAATTTCCCCTCGAAGCTTATGAGGCCTTGCGCAACGCTAAAACAGAGTGGGACGTCAACGAAGCTGGCAAATTTATGCGTCTGTCTGTGAAACGTCACATCAAAGATATCAGCGATAAATATATCATCGAGGGCGAAACAGCAGATGGCGCGTTGATGTTTTTGCCATCCGAAGCGGTCTATGCCGAAATCCATTCCAATTTCCCAGAATTGGTGCGCGAAGGCTTTGCCGCGCGGGTTTGGATCGTTTCACCCACGACATGTATGGCAACCCTTAACACTATGCGTGCAATTCTAAAGGACGCCCGCATGCGGGAACAGGCTGGCGCTATTCGACGCGAATTGGGTTTACTATACCAAGATGTTGATCGCCTCGGCCAAAGGGTTGAAAATCTGGACCGTCATTTTTCCCAAGCTGCAAAAGACCTTACTGAAATTAAAATTAGCGCTGACAAAGCCGGCAAGCGTGCGCGACGCTTGGACAATTTCGACTTCGAAGAACTGGCTCAACCTGAAAGCTCTGTGCTTCCATCTAAGGTGGGAGAGAAAAAATAAGTCATATTTTTCACATGTGCCCAGAACTCAACCTTTTCCTTGTAAAACGCAACGGCTATACAGCGGACACGCGAAAATAGGGATACATGCAATGGCGCATATTATTGTGGTCGGAAATGAAAAAGGTGGAGCGGGCAAATCAACCGTTACCGTGCATATCGCAACTGCTCTGGCGCGTTTGGGGTTTCGGGTTGGCGGAATTGATTTGGACCTGCGCCAACAAACCTATGGTCGCTATGCGCTGAACCGTGCGCGACATTTGCTTGACGAAGGGTTAGATTTGTCTTCGCCTGCGTATTTTGAATTGCCGAGCATCGACAAAGCGTCGATCCCAGATGGTGAAAATATTTATGACCACCGACTGTCCGCCGCAATCGCAGCAGCAGAGCCACAAAGCGATTTTATTGTTATTGACTGTCCAGGGTCGCACACGCGTCTTAGCCAAGTGGCCCATTCTTTGGCCGATACACTGATCACACCGTTGAACGACAGCTTTGTTGATTTTGATTTGCTTGCCCATGTCAGCGCAGATGGCGAATCCATCGAAGGCCCATCCGTTTATTCCGAAATGGTTTGGAACGCGCGTCAATTGCGGGCACAAGCAGGGCTGAAACCGATTGACTGGATTGTCTTGCGCAACCGCGTCGGCGCCCAACAGATGGTCAATAAAATCAAAATGGAACGCGCCTTGGAAAAGCTGTCCAAACGTATCGGTTTCCGCATTGCGCCTGGTTTCAACGAACGCGTTATTTTCCGTGAATTATTCCCACGTGGTTTGACCTTGCTTGATCTAAAAGACATGGGCGTGAAGCAATTAAACATTTCAAACGTCGCGGCACGCCAAGAATTGCGTGACCTTCTAAAAGCTTTGAATTTACCGGGCGTGACGCCGAATTTTTAAATCTTTGCCAGCTTGATCAATGCGGATCGTAAGACCCGTGTTTCATCTGGCGTCAGAATAGAAACCAGCTTTTCGTCGTATCGCCCTGCATAACTCAAGAGATCCTCATAAACTGCGCGGCCCTGCGTCGTGAGTTCCAGCCATTCATGACGGCGATCTGCGACATCGGTTTGGCGCGTCACATACCGCCGATCCGCCAATTTTTGCACCGCGCGACTGACCTTGGTTTTGTGGATTTTTGCGCGTTCACAAATGTCTTTGGCCATAATGCGATGATACATTCCTAGATGGAACAACACCCGCCATTCGGTACGCAATAGCCCATAACGGCCCTTGTAAATTTGTTGAAAATCCAAACTGCTGGCCTCAGCTGCTTGGTTCAAAAGATAAGGCATGAATTGCCGCAAATCGAATTCATCCTTTTTCGTCATACGCCTCAGTTATCCCTTGTTAGTTACATTTTCAACTATTAACACGATTCGTATTTCCGATGGAGAATAAAATGAAAGACCAAGCGCACCCCCATAGCTTTGTTCAAGCGGACAAAACCATAGGCACCACAGCAGGTTATATGCCTGGATTTGGAAATGATTTCGAAACCGAAGCCCTTCCTGATGCCTTGCCGCAGGGCATGAATAGCCCGCAAAAGTGCAACTATGGTCTTTATGGGGAACAACTGTCGGGAACGGCGTTTACCGCCAATCCGCCCGAACGGACGTGGACCTATCGCATACGCCCGTCCGTGAAACATTCGGCACGCTATACAAAGATTGATGTCCCTTATTGGAAATCCGCCCCAAACGTTGACCCTGACGTGATTTCCTTGGGTCAATATCGGTGGGATCCCGTCGCGCATTCCGACAAATCTCTGACATGGGTGACAGGTATGCACACCATGACAACCGCGGGCGACGTGAACACGCAGGTCGGCATGGCAAGCCATATTTATTTGGTGACTCAATCCATGGTCGACGAATATTTCTTTTCCGCCGACAGTGAATTACTGGTCGTCCCCCAAGAGGGCCGCCTGCGGTTTTGTACGGAATTGGGCATCATCGACGTTGAACCCAAAGAAATCGCAATTCTCCCCCGCGGTTTAGTGTATCGCGTTGAGGTATTAGACGGCCCATGCCGCGGCTTTGTGTGCGAAAACTATGGGCAGAAATTCGAACTGCCCGCCCGCGGCCCCATCGGCGCGAACTGTTTGGCCAACCCCCGCGACTTCAAGGCCCCCGTTGCGGCGTTCGAAGACCGCGAAGTGCCATCAACCCTAACCGTCAAGTGGTGTGGACAATTCCACCAAACCAAAATCGGTCAATCGCCCTTGGACGTTGTCGCATGGCATGGCAATTACGCACCGTATAAATACGATCTTCGCGCCTATTGCCCCGTCGGCGCGATCTTGTTCGATCACCCCGATCCATCAATCTTTACCGTTTTGACGGCGCCATCGGGCGTGCCTGGCACGGCAAACATTGATTTTGTGTTGTTCCGCGAACGCTGGATGGTGGCCGAAAACACCTTCCGCCCGCCATGGTATCACAAAAACATCATGTCCGAATTGATGGGCAATATTTATGGCCAATACGACGCCAAACCCAAAGGGTTCGTTCCCGGCGGCATGAGCCTGCATAATATGATGCTGCCGCATGGTCCCGATAAAAATGCGTTCGAAGGCGCATCAAACGCAGATCTAAAGCCACACAAACTGGAAAATACGATGTCTTTCATGTTTGAAACACGCTTCCCCCAACACCTGACAGCCTACGCCGCAAACGAGGCGCCGTTGCAGGACGATTATATTGATTGTTGGTCGGATATTGAAAAGAAATTCGACGGAACCAAAGGAACCAAATAACATGCCTCTACTGACCAGCTGGGTCGCCTCTGCGAATTCGCCCGATACACCTTTTCCCTTGAACAACCTGCCCTATGGTGTGTTTTCAACGGATGGGACCGACCCACGGTGTGGCGTGGCAATTGGTGATATGATCCTTGATTTGCAAGCTGCAGAAGAGGCCGAATTAATCGACCTTGGTGCAGGACCTGTCTTTGACGTTCCGTTCTGGAACGAAGTGATGGAGCTTGGCCCCGACGCATGGGCCGATCTGCGGCACCAAATCGTCAGCATCTTGAAAAATGCCAGCGCCAAGCAAGGCAAAGCTGTTGATATGCTTATACCGCAAGCTGATGCGACGATGCATATGCCGTTTCTTGTGTCTGAATACACCGACTTTTACGCAGGTCGCCACCACGCAACAAACGTGGGCACAATGTTCCGCGGCGCGGAAAACGCGCTGCCACCAAATTGGCTGCACATCCCGATTGGGTACAACGGCCGCGCGTCCTCGGTCGTGGTCAGTGGCACAGATGTGCGCCGCCCTTGGGGACAGCTAAAATCACCCGATCATGATGTGCCTGCCTTCCTGCCCTGCCGTCGGTTCGACTTTGAACTGGAACTGGGCGCAATTGTCGGCACCGCCTCTGATGGCCCTGTCACCGTGGACGAGGCGGATGATATGATCTTTGGCTACGTCCTGCTAAACGATTGGTCGGCGCGCGATATCCAAGCATGGGAATACCAACCCCTCGGCCCATTTCAGGCCAAGGCCACCGCAACCACGATCAGCCCGTGGATCGTGACCAAGGCCGCGCTTGAACCCTTCCGCACCACGACGCCTGCGCGTGAATTTGAATTGCTACCGCATCTGCGCGATACCAAACCGATGCTCTATAACATCGACCTGACCGTCGATCTGGCCCCATCAGGCAAAACAGCAACCACAATCACCCGCACCAATTACGCCGAAATGTATTATTCCTCGGCGCAACAATTGGCGCATCATACCACATCAGGCTGCTCGATGAATGCGGGCGATCTGTTGGGCTCTGGCACAATCTCGGGCGCAGAAAAACACGAACGCGGCAGCCTTTTGGAACTCAGCTGGGGTGGAAAAGAACCGCTGACGCTCGATACGGGCGAGACGCGCACGTTTATCGAAGATGGCGACACCATCACCCTAACCGGCACAGCCCAAGGCGACGGTTATCAAATCGGCTTTGGCACCTGCACAGGCACCGTGCAAGCCGCCCTAACCAATCCATATGAAAGATAACATCTTCATCTTTGCAAAAATACTCTCGCCGAAGGCGGCGCAACACCAGCCCGCGGCACCACAGACAGAATAGGACACCACAATGGCAAAAGCATTCGCATCCCAAGGCGATATGACCGAAAAGAAAATCTCGTTTACCGAAGTTGGTGAAGGGCTCTATGCCTTTACCGCCGAAGGTGATCCGAATTCAGGCGTCATTATCGGCGATGACAGCGTGATGATCGTCGAAGCCCAAGCAACGCCACGCCTTGCGAACAAAGTCATCGAATGCGTTCGCTCGGTCACCGATAAACCGATCAGCCATGTGGTGCTGACCCATTATCACGCGGTCCGCGTATTGGGGGCCCCGGCCTTTGGCGCGCAACAAATCATCATGTCGGATGCGGCACGCGCCATGGTCGTGGAACGTGGCCAAGAAGATTGGGACAGCGAATTCCAACGCTTTCCACGCCTGTTCGAAGGACATGAAAGCATTCCGGGCCTGACGTGGCCCACCACCACCTTTGACGGGACAATGTCTGTTTATCTGGGCAATCGTCGTATTGATTTGATGCATTTGGGCCGTGCGCATACGGCGGGTGATATTGTCATTCACGTTCCCGATCAAAATGTGATGTTCACAGGTGATATCGTTGAATATCATTCCGCTTGCTATTGCGGTGACGGTCATTTCAACGACTGGGGCGACACCTTGGATAATATCAAATCCTTTGACGTCGATGCCATCGCACCCGGTCGCGGGGACGCTTTGATCGGCAAAGACATGGTGAATAAAGCGATCGAAAACACCCGTGATTTCGTGGCATCGACCTATCGCCCCGCCGCCCGTGTTGCGGCACGAAATGGAACGTTGAAAGAGGCATGGGATGCCGTCCGCGCCGAATGCGATCCAAAATTTGCGGATTACGCGATCTATGAACATTGCCTGCCGTTTAACGTCGCGCGTGCCTATGATGAAGCCCGTGGCATCGACACGCCACGCATTTGGACCGCGCAACGCGACATGGAAATGTGGGACGCATTGCAAGGTTAACCCCGATTGGGGTCATCCATGATGACCCCAAGTTTGAGTATTTGAGGCAAAGATGAACAAGATCTTTGAAACACCATTATACGGTTATCGCCGCCACGCCGATCAAGATATGACCACGCCCGCCACCCATACGGTGGCAATCATCGGCGCTGGGCCTGTCGGCTTGGCTACGGCGATTGATTTGGCACAGCACGGCATCAAAAGTGTCGTGTTGGATGACAATGACAAAGTCAGCTTTGGCAGCCGTGCGATTTGCTTTGCCAAACGCACGTTGGAAATTGCGGATCGTCTGGGTTTTGGCGATCCGTTGGTCGACAAGGGCGTTGTCTGGAACCTTGGCAAAGTGTTCTTTGACGACCGCAAGGTTTATGAATTCAACCTCTTGCCCGAAGACGGACACAAACGGCCTGCGTTCATAAATCTGCAACAATATTATTTCGAAGAATACCTTGTGCGCCGGGCCCGCGAGCTGGACATCGATATCCGTGGTAAGTCCAAAGTCACATCCGTCGTACCCGGTGAAGATCACGTCACCTTGGACGTGGACACGGCTGACGGACCCTATCAAATTCAGGCCGATTGGGTCATCGCCTGTGACGGTGCAGGCAGCCCGACACGGTCGATGATGGGGTTGGATTTTGTGGGCCGCGTTTTCGAAGATAACTTTTTGATTGCTGACGTGACCATGGACGCGGAATTCCCGACCGAACGATGGTTTTGGTTTGATCCCCCCTTTAACCGTGGGCAATCAGCGTTATTGCACAAACAACCCGATGGAGTTTGGCGCATTGACCTTCAGCTGGGATGGGACATCGACAAGGAAGAGGAAAAGAAACCCGAAAATGTGATCCCTCGGCTTAAGGCGATGTTAGGCGATGACGTAAATTTCGAATTGGAATGGGTATCAATTTACACGTTCCAATGTCGGCGCATGGAAAAATTCCGTCACGGACGGGTGATTTTTGCGGGCGACAGTGCGCATCAGGTGTCCCCCTTTGGCGCACGCGGTGCGAATTCCGGGTTGCAAGATGTAGATAACTTGGGTTGGAAACTGGCGGCTGTGATCAAGGGTCAGGCACAAGATGCATTGTTGGATACCTATGACATCGAACGCATTCACGGGGCGGATGAAAACATCCTGAATTCATCACGGTCCACCGATTTCATCACGCCAAAATCGGACACCAGCCGCATCTTTCGCGATGCTGTGTTAGACCTTTCTGAAAAATATGCCTTTGCGCGGCCCTTGGTCAATTCTGGGCGTTTATCGATGCCCTGTTCCTATGATGGGATGCCGTTGAATGGCGTGGATGCGGTACCAGATGCCCCCGCACGCAGCCGGCCAGGCATGCCCTGCCCCGATGCGCCGTATCAGGGCGAATACCTGTTGTCGCATCTGGGTGGAACGTTCACGCTGCTGGCGCTGAATACCAAATGCCCCGAAGACATCAAAATCGATGGGTTTACGATTTCCACGATTGGCGCCTGTACGAAAGAGGCGGCGCATCATGCGCTTGCTGAACGGTATTTGGGTGATGCACAGCAGGCGGTGTATTTAATACGTCCCGACCAACATGTTGTGGCGCGGTGGCCAGAATATGATGAAACTGCCGTCAAAGACGCCATCAAAACCGCGCTTGGGGAGAACCTATGACAGACCTAATCCTGACGCCCAATATCGCAAAAGCGGACGACTTTTACGCATCTTTGCTGTCTGCGCATGAAGGTTTGAGTAAAGAGGACAGCGACGCCTTCAATGCGCGCCTGATTCTGATCCTGGCCAATCACATCGGGGACAGCGCCGTGATAGAGGCAGCATTAGAGGCGGCAAAGCAATGAGTGTTGTTCTATATGATTACTGGCGTTCCTCGGCCAGCTACCGCGTACGCATCGCGTTGAATTTGGCGGGCATCGCTTATGATGCGGTCTCGGTTGATCTATTGGCAAAAGACAATAAATCCCCCGACCACTTGGACCGCAACCCCCAAGGGTTTGTGCCCGTGTTGGACATTGACGGGCATCGCTTTACGCAATCACTGGCGATCTTGGACTATCTGGACCAAACCCGCGGTTTGGGGTTGGTGTCGGATAATCCCGTCATCGCGGCCCATCAACGCGCGGCGGCGCATGCGATTGCGGTGGATATTCATCCCGTCTGCAATGTATCGGTCGCCGCCTTTGCCGTGTCGGAAAGTGGCCGCGAAGAAACCCGACAAAATTGGATGACTCGTTTTATCGCGCCTGGTCTGGCCGCGTTTGAAACGTTGATTTCGCCTTATTCACAGGCCAATTTTGCAATGTCGGATACGTCATCTTTGGTTGATATTTGCTTGATGCCCCAACTTTACAATGCTGACCGCTGGGGCGTTGATTCCAGCGGATACACGAATATTACCCGAGTCGCAGAGGCTTGTTCAAAGCTTGATGCGTTTCAAGCCGCGCACCCAGATCGCGTAAAACCCTGACGCACCGCGGGTCGGCCCGCTGTGTTTGAGTATTTTTTGCAAAGATGAAAGATCAGGCGGGTGTCCGATGTGAAATCGCTGCAGGATCAGTTTTCAGCTCAATGATTGCGGGTTTTCCGGCCGCGCGAGCGCGCGCCAATGCAGCGGGAAAGTCGTTGGTGTTCGCGACATATTCCCCATGACCGCCATAGGCCCGCGCCAAATCGGCGAAATTTGGGTTGATCATATCGGTGCCTGACGGGCGATTGGGGTAGGTGCGGGTTTGGTGCATGCGGATTGTGCCATAAACACCATTGTTAGACACGATCACAATGATATTTGCGCCATACTGCACGGCTGTACCAAATTCCTGCATGTTCATTTGGAAACACCCGTCGCCCGCCAAACAGACAACTTCGCGATCTGGATGGGTTAATTTGGCCGCAACCGCCGCAGGCAAGCCATAGCCCATGGTCCCCGATGTCGGGGCCAATTGGGTACGATAGGATTTATATCGGTAATAGCGATGCAACCACGCCGCATAATTGCCCGCACCGTTGGTTAAGATCGCATCATCGGGCAATTCTGCGGAAAGATGCGTGATAATCTGTTCCATTTTCACCGACCCAGGTGTGGCAAAGGGGGTTTGCCATGCCTCATAGGCGGCCCGTTCTTTTTCAGGGCTTGCACCTTTCTGACCACTGGTCAAACGCACAGCAGCGGCCAAAAATGACGCTGAGTTACAGGATAGCGCAAGATCTGCGTGATAGACGCGGCCAATTTCATCAGGGTTTTGGTGGATATGAATCAATGTCTGTGCAGGTTTTGGGATCGACAGCAGGTCATATCCGCCCGTGGTCATTTCGCCCATCCGCGCGCCCAGTACGACCAGAACATCCGCATCGCGCACGCGCTGCGCCAATGCTGGATTTGGCCCAATGCCAACGTCGCCGATATAGTTGGGATGGCGGTTGTCGATGTAATCTTGGCACCGAAACGACGTGCCGACGGCAATGCCCGTTTGCGCGGCTAAATCGGCCAGATCGCGGGCGGCTTGAACGGACCATGCGGGGCCGCCAACGATCATCATGGGGGATTTTGCGGACGCGATCTGATCAATCACGGTTTGCACCGCCTGATCAGGGATCAGTTGTGCGGCAACATTCGCGGCGGGGGCATCGGCGACGTCGGCGGTGGCCGACAACATATCTTCTGGCAGGGCCAGAACAACGGGGCCGGGACGCCCCGATTGGGCGATATGAAAGGCGTGGCTGACATATTCAGGGATGCGATCGGTGCGATCAATCTGCGCCACCCATTTGGCAAGGGGCGCAAACATTTGGCGATAATCAACCTCTTGGAACGCTTCACGGTCGCGTTGATCGCTGGCCACTTGTCCCACGAAAAGGATCATGGGCGTGCTGTCCTGAAACGCCACATGCACACCGCCCGACGCATTGGTGGCACCGGGCCCGCGCGTGACAAAGGCGACACCGGGTTTGCCCGTCAGTTTGCCATGCGCCTCGGCCATCATGGCAACGCCGCCTTCGTTTCGGCCAACGATGGTATCAATGCCGCTTTCAAACAGCCCGTCCAAGGCGGCCAAGTAACTTTCACCCGGTACGCAAAAGACCCGCTCTACCCCTTGGAGTTTCAGTTGATCGACAAGGATTTGACCGCCGTGACGCATAGTATTTCCCCAAAATTAGACCTGTTCAGTTGACCCCAATAGTGGGCAAAGATCAAGCGACCCGTTCGCCTAAGTCCTGATAAAATCGCAGTAAATATCCGTCTGGATCGGAAATGACGAATTGCCGATTGCCCGTTTCTGCATCGCCTTTGCGATACCAACGGTTCTCAAGCGGTAAATAAAATGCATGTCCATGGTCGGCAACACGTCGCGCAAGGGTGTCAATCCCATCCACCCGAATTTGCAGATTGACGCCGCGACCAAACGGGTATTCTCGCGGCAAATGACCATCATCGAAATCGCGGCCCAGCCCGATTAGATCGATCATCAATTCGGCGTCGCCCAGCGTCAGATAGGAAAACCCATCCTCGGGCCGATTATAGGCAACAGAGAACCCCAAAACCGTGACGTAGAAATGACAAGACCGTTCCCAATCA
>Ga0182095_1156229_pt1 | contig 22512 bp, 15 predicted proteins | sample 041ome_19_FD_127784 | JGI IMG/M metagenome (GOLD analysis project Ga0182095, IMG submission 127784) | Metatranscriptome of coastal salt marsh microbial communities from the Groves Creek Marsh, Georgia, USA - 041412BS metaT (Metagenome... | ecosystem: Environmental > Aquatic > Marine > Intertidal...
AAAATATCTTCTCACTTTCTGAAAATTGTCTTCCCTAGTTTTCTTCATTTAATTTAATACAAACACACACACACACACACACACACACACGCGAGTAAAAATGCCATCTTTACCGAACCCAGAAACGACCATGACTCTCGCCGGCGTCGGCATGGTGCGCGATTCTTCGTTCTCCTCCTCTTTTTTTTTCTTTCCTCTCTCTTTCTCTTTTCGCATTTTTCGATCAATTTTCGATGAGTCATCTTTAAAACAATTCGTTTTTCTTGACCCCTATATGCCTCCAAATCTTGGGGGGGGCGGGCGCGCGCCGACGACGACAAAAAAGAAGAAGAAGGAGAGAGCGCACACAAAAAGAGATCGCGCGCGTTCGTTTACGCGTGAAGTTCTCCTCGATCGGTTTTTAAAAAGAGAAGACGCGGCCGGCGCGCGCTCTCGTTGCTTTTCGATCGATTTTTGTTTTTTATTCCTTTTTGCAACTGTCACTCGACCAAGCGCGGAGGGACAAAAAAAAAGGAGAGAAAAGGAACTTTTACCTGACCTTTGTTCTTCTCTCTCTTTCTTTCGAACTTTACCTAACAACAACGACAACGACAACAACAGTGCAACTACGGCGCGCAAATGCTCCTCGCCCCGGAATGGGCGAACGATTTCTACTACAAGAAAGGCGCGGTTGAGGCCTCGCCGAAGTGGCAAGCGTGGATGGGCCAAGCTTTGGTCGGTCAAGGCATCACGTCTTTGCTTTCGAGAAAAGTCGCGACGAAGCAACAAATGCAAGGCGTCTCTTTGGCGTGGGCCACCGCGTTGCCGATCATGGCCATGCAAAAGGACGACTTCAAGCCGGAGCAGTTGGTCGTAAACGCGGCATTCTGCGGCGGCATGGCTTTGTTGTGCCATAAGGTCAGCGAAGGTATGTAAATGTACCATTTAAGGAACATTTTCATCATGAAAGATCCGACTGGAATCTTTTCGTGTGCGCGTATACAAATACGAGCACCAGATTTTTAATCCACACAGAAAAATACTAAGGTCAATCCTAAATACATACGTAACAATCAACGAGCACTACTTCTATACTAATCTAACCGGTGCAATAATGCAGCGCATTGAATCGCATCATCGTGTTCGCGTCGTTTTCCACACTCGAAGTCGCGTTTCTCTTGAAATCCGGTGCTATAGGTTTCGAAAGGTACCACACGTGTGCGTTTTCATCCGCCGTTTGAATCATATCGGAGAGTTCTTGCGCCGTCAACGAGTAAATGCCCGTTTTTTCATCTTTCATCGCCGAGGATGGAATTTTCAATTCAAAACTTTTCGCGCCGATGTATGGTTTCACGTCTGGGAAGACTTTCATGTAAAAATCCAAATCTGAAGGTGCTAAACCTTTCGGGTTGTCGCGATTGTGTTTGCACGCGTTCCCCCACGCTAATCTTTTATTTTTGTTTTGATCCGGGTCTTCGTCGATAATCGATTCGCCTTGAATTTCGCACCGATATTTCATCGATAGATTCGTTTCCTCGTGTTCCTCGTGTTCGTTGAAGCTCTTGCGCAACACCGGGACGATTTTCCATTCGTCGCAAAACGGGTGCGTGCACCTACGAAACTTGTACGGTTTCTCCAACCATCTTCTCTGATCGGTGAAATATCGAATCCATTTGGAACCACACGGTGGTCGAGGCGTGACCATTTCGCGACCGCTTGTCTTTGCCACCATCGCCAATCCATAAAAACCAGCGAGAATGAAATCTTCTTTGACATCAAATTCTAAGAAAGTTTGCGGTTTTGAATCGATTTCGGGCACGTACGCAACCGCCTTGACGCGTTGTCTGTGCGCCAATTTATGACGTGCGGTGTTCTCACGTAAAGCGACGTCTACGCGCTCGTCCCACAACCCAATCGATTTTAACGTGCCCACTTTATCCCACGCGTTGGTCGCGTGGAACGCCACTGCTCTCGCGTCCTTTTTTGCGTCCTGTAATCTCGACGGCTCTAAAAAAGTGCCCAGAGCGCCCACGCGCCACGTTTGCACGAGCCATTGCGGTAAGAAAGCAAACAGTTCTTGTTCCCCTTCTTCTGCTTCATTTTCGTTTAATGATGGCTGTATCCCTTTTGGGAATCGTTTTGGGAGCGGAGACTCTCGAATTGCGCGTTCTAACTCGAGGATGTACGAACGCGCGAGAAGATTACCGTTTGGCACGAAATTATCCAACGGAGGTAAAGGATTGTATCCTTTGCTACCCAAGAACGGACCTTTTGCAATCTCCTCGTCAGATGCACCAACCGTCAATCGCTCTAATGCACCAATAGCGTCCTCCGCTTTTCTCTTTTCTTTGTCTTGCGTGAGCTCGTTTCTCTCCTTCTTTTCTTTCCAAGACTTCAAATACGACACCATCTTCTTAAAGTCATCGGGACCTTCACCAACGTTGAAAGAGCTAAACTCTTCGCTCGCTTCCTTACCTAATGGTTTATTTGTCAGAGGAGTCCACAAAATGTGATGTTTTTGCGCGTCGTTCGAGTAAATGCCGAACCGTTCGAGTTGCGTTTCGTCGTATCCGCTCGCCTCGTTCATCTCCTCTCGATTCCATTTATACCCACCGGTTCCGTGACCGTGCTCACGATCTCTTCCTAAGCCGGCATCTATGAAATCTTTCGTGTTGCCCCAGTTGTTAATCCCATCGCCAAAGAAAAACGTATACGACCGGTGTCCTCTCGCGTGCGTAATTATGGAATCCTTGAACAAATGTTGATCAAAGAAGATGGTCACGCCGTGGCCGATATCTTTCTCTTTCGTGATCTTTCTGTACAAGTAATTATTCCTAAAATCCGGAAAGTCTTTCGCCGCGTCAATCACGCGTCTCAATATCAAAGGCACGTCCGCGATTAACTTCACGCTCGGTCCATCTGCTCTCATCTTTTGGCCATTTAAAAACGACATACCGCACTGCGCGTGGCCGCTCTCGTGACTTTCCTCAGCGATCATAACCGTAAACTTCCCCAACGCGCCTTCGGTCAGAAATGGGAATGGATTCGTCGTATACACCACGTCCGCATCGGAACCAATCACTTGTACGCCTCTCAACGCAATGCGAGCCATTAAATCCCACCTGGCCATCCATAACAAATGACCGTGTTCCGTCACCGCTCGCACTAAATTCTCGTGAATTTCATTCAACGCCGTCCATACCGCCCCGTCTGGACCGCTGAACCGAGAATCCCAAACGCACCCAATCTCAGTCTTCAACGTCCGTCTCTCCTTCCCTCGTTCCACGTCTTCGTCGTGATAATTGTGCTCGTGCGCCAACTTCCACAACCGTTCAAATTCAACGCACGTCTCTTCATTATACGTCAAAGCGACCCACCCGCCGATATCTTCATCCTCTTCGATTTCTTCTTCACCATTACTATTATTACTACTACTACTGCCACTACTCCTATCGCTAAACTCGCTCTCGCGTAGCACCCTTTCGACGTTCAACGCGTGGTGCAGCGCGAAAACGTACGACTTGTGGTCAAACGTCGTCAAAATCAGTTGTTTTTTCCTCGGCGTCGCTCTCCGCTCGACGAGCGATACCAGAGAGGAGTGCAACTTGATATCGCCCACGAATCTTCTATCGCGGTGCACTCTTTTCGGAGGAAGAGGAGGAGGAGGAGCATCGGGCGGTGGAGGTGGTGGAGGAGAAAAAGCGTCTTCTTCTTTTTCCGTAAACACCGCGCTCTCGTCCTCGACTCTGTTTCCGCGCGGCGCGTTCGATGTCCACGACGCGTCTCTCTTCCGTGCCTCTTCGACCACTTCAGCGCGTCTTCTTCTGTTCCAATCGTTGTTCTCATCGTCGTCGACGACGACAACTCGCACCGACGAGAGGAACGCCAAAACCGACAACAGCAACAGAGACGAAGCGAAGAGGAGTCTTTTCCTCGCCGCTCGTCTGGTGTTGTTGCTGTGGTGGTGGTGGTGCATGGCGTGTCATTCGAGTGGAGTTTCTGAAGAAATCACCTAGAATGAAATCAAAATAACGGCATATTTACACCTCGCGCGATGATGATGATTATCCACACTTGACGAGAAAAGCAGAGAGAAACCGAATGACGACGGATTCTTCTTCTCCTCCTCTTTCGCCTCCCCTTATTTCTGACGGTGGTTGGCGCTTCGCCGGCAAAACCGATCCGTTCAGAGCGAACAAACTTCACCGAGCGCAATTGGAAATCGACAAACGATTCGTCGTTTTGATGTTGAGAAGAAGAAGTTTTTCCGATGATGATGATGATGATTTCGTGTGCTTCGACGCGACGTGCTACCACATGGGCGCGCCGCTGTTACACGCGGACATTGAAGACGACGTATCGTCGTCGTGCTTTGCGGAAGGGAATGATGAGAATGGGAGGAAATCGTGCGTGATTGTGTGCCCGTGGCACCATTACAAAATCGACGTTGGTTTAGGCGGCGAACGCGTGTATTACGACGCGTTCACGAAGGAACGGAAGACGGTAGCTCGGAGGCAACGAACGCACGAGGTGAGAGTGGACGATGAAGAAAACGTGTGGGTAAAGTTGAATGAAGAAGAGGAGACGTACGAGAGCGATAGATACGCGTTTAAGCAACCGCTAAAGAGTACGAGAGGCGGCGGCGGGAACGTCGTCGGCGGATATAACGGTAACAGTAATAGGTATGCGAGGACGAGCGGGACGGAGGAACGTCTTTCTCGAGAGTTCAAAAGTTCTGGCGAAGCGTTCAACGCGATGAAAGGGAGAGAAGGAGGAGATAATTTGCTAGGACAGATGGTTGGGAAATCCATGAGTGGAGGGGACGGCGTCGCGCCGTGGGCGATATCGATGAAGGAGGCTGGCGGCGTAAAATTGCCGCCTCCTCCTCCTCCCGCGCGAGGGATTTTGAAGATGACATCGCGTTTGACGTCTTCTTCGACGTTATCAAAAACAAAAGATGAAAGAATCTCAGAAGAAGAAGTTTTTGAAGACGCGGAGGAGGAAATAGTCGCGGGGGATGATTTGTGAAGAATAATTATGCGAGGGGAGAAGAGTTAGTTTGTCGCAACTAGGGGAAGAAATATTTTGCTTTCATTTGGTGGTTTTTTCGAGGCGAAAAGAAAAAAATCGCGCCCCGCATTATGCGGAGCGCGAGAAGTAGAACAGCATTCTGTACCGTCGCAAGCGCGGCGTTACTCGCGACGTCTCATCACGCGCGAGTTTCGGGAGAACCGACGACGTCTTCCTTCTCGTCCGTATCTGATGTGTCTGATAGTTTTGCATGCGACAAAAAATCAGTTGCGAGTGAGGACCCTTTTGAAAAACTATCTCGACTGTGCGCGGTTGATATCGCGTATGGCGTCGGTCCGTTGTCACTAACGAGTGTTGACGCGTTGCCAAGTAGTGAAGCTGGAGCTGTCGTCGAAAACTCGGGAGCTTCTTCGGATATTGCAAAAGAAGAAGAGGAAGATGAAGTAGAAGAGTACAACTTTGAAGCCACCATTCGTTGGAGAAATAATAAGTTGGAAGAGGACAAATCTTTTCAGGTGACGTATGTTTTTGCGTACGGACAGGGTATTGCCGACGACCGAGTTGATGATCGCGCCGTATTGATAAATCCAGGCGGTGCGAATGGTATGCCCGCTCGCGCTGTGAACAGAATGCTCTTTCGAGGTGTAGCCGGCGATGGAGGAACGTATGAGTTTGGTTTTGTGGGATCGGCGATTTTCGAGGAAGGCGCAATGTCGAACCACAACTCGACGAAACGAGCTGAGAATTTAGTAGCTTTAGCGTATAACGGTCAATGGTGCGAACGAGTCTCGATTGAAATGACGACTTGTGGCGAAACGTCGTATTCCTGGTGTTGCGGACCATATCTTCTACAACCTCCTCCTCCTTCACCTCGAATCCTCATCTCGCCAATCGGCGGGAACGAAGGCAATTCATCTTCGGACGATGGTAACATCACTAGCATGTCTGGACCAATAGGCGCATTCGACACGTTCGAACATTCGTCTCCGAACGTTTTTGATGCCTCGTTTCAGAATTCAAAGATCGTACCGCTTACGCCTTTAGCGAAAGCACTGGATCGAGGCGCGCGCATGCCAAAAAGTTCAAAGCTTCCATCCAACATCGGCACATTTGGTTCAATTGCCGGATTGCTTGTTATCGCTTTAGTTTTAATCGCGATAACTACGGAAATTGCGAGGCGGTGCATGAAACGTTTAGCGAAAGATTTGGAAAGCTGCGCGCCAGAGATTTCTCGAAAGCTAACCCACTTGTTACCGGGCCAAACCAATGTTTCGGTTGAAATCGATCTCGAAGGCATCATAGTTTCGAAAGCACATCATCATCATCATCATCTTAATGTTGAAACGAATATTGACGATACGGTGACTGTTCACACGTTACGAAGGCCTCAATCGAGACACACTTCGATCTTCGAAAACGACGGCACAAGAACAATGGAGTTTGAATGCGATTTCAGATCGCCGCGAAAAAGGTTGGATTGTGGTGAAGACGAAGACGACAACGGAAAGGAGGGAACATCTGTATCAGAGCTCGTAGATTTCAAGTACGCGTCGCAAACTATGGAGTTGTGCAGCAGTATTAATGGTTACGTCCATTCACTCGCTCGAATGTTTGACACAGGCTTATTCGCCTCTCAAAGTCGCGACGGAGATGGAGGATCTGCCTGCGTGAAAACGGAAAAGGAGGGACGGCGCGCTCACGAGTTGCGAAAGAACGAGTTCAAGATTACGCTCGGTGACGTGAAGATCGGACGCGCTATTGGACGCGGTGCGTACGGAATCGTGTGTGAAGGTACGTTTAGAGGCTATCCGGTGGCTGTAAAAACGTTACACACGGGTAAATCGACGTTATCGCGGAAAGAAAAAACTGCGTTTGAGCGCGAAATATCTCTCCTCAGCAGATTATCGCACGCGAACATAGTCACATTTTACGGCGCGTCCACAGACGACAAAGACAATCAACTCTGCGTCGTCATGGAACTCATGTCAAAAAGTCTGTTCCAAGTTCTGCACGAAAATGATCGCAAGAATAGCAAAAATCGACCGCTGACTCGTTTAGAGTTTCTCCGCGTCGCCTCGGACGTCGCCGCAGGATGCGCGTATCTGCACGAATTGAAAATTACGCACGGCGATTTAAAGTCGCACAACGTATTGTTGAACGAATCAGGCGCGAAAATATGCGACGTTGGATGTGCACGAGTCGCTCAAATTACCGGCATGGTCACCACGCAGCAATCCATCGCGTTCTTACAAAACACCAACAAAGGCACCTCCGATGCGAACGAGCTGAACAACAACAACAACAACAACAACAAAAATGTCGTCGGAACGCCGGCTTACATGGCTCCGGAACTCTTCGACCGATCCTTAGACACCAACCCGTTCGGCATCGACGTTTTTGCCCTCGCCATCTTATCCTGGGAGTGCCTCTCTGGCGACACCCCCTGGTCTCACGTCCAACACCCGGTCCAAATAGCCTTCGCCGTGTGCAACGACGAGCGCTTGGACCTCGAGAAAGTCGGAGACTGGGAAGAAGCGAAACTGCTGATTCGAAAGTGCTGGAAACGCGTGCCGAAAGATCGACCGAGCATGCGAGAAATCGAACAGATGTTGAAAGATATGAGAACGAGAGTTCGTTGAGTACGAAAAGAAGAGAGAGAGAGATTTGGTAGAACGTTGTAAAAAAGAGATGGTATCGTGTAATTCACGAGCTAGTAAAGCGCTTAATATTTAATTGGAGTAGAGTTCGTAGTGAGCGCTTCGCGAAAGGTCCACGAAAGAAATTTTCGCATGGGGAAAACGCAACTCAATCCGCCACAAAAGAAAACGCGCGCGCGCTATAAAGAAAGTAAATACACTCACAGACGAAGAAGAGAGAGTTTTAAGAATCGATGCTCGTGCGCGGTTTCCCCTCTTCCGTCCTTTTCGTCCTTTTTCTTTCCCTCTTCGCGTCGTTCGATGACGACGCTTCCGATTCCCTCTTTGTCGCCGCGGAGAAGAAACCGGTCGTCCCGGCGGAAACCATCGCGAGTTGGCACGAACATCACAAGCGGTTTCGAGAGAGACAGATGAAAAATCGACAAAATGCGATGATGGGGAGGAAAGAGCGCTTGGAGATGAAATCTGGGTGGGTGGACGAGTGTGGTAATGCCGATAGAGGAGGAGGAGGAGGAGGAGGAGGAGGAGGAGGAGAACGCGCGTCGGTCCCGGAAGAAGAGAAGAAAGAGAAGAGAGATGCGATCGAAAATGTGCTCGAGAAATCAGAAAAGCTGAGGAGGACGACGTCGGAGGAATCGAACGAATGGTTGACGAAAGAGGTAGAATTAGCGAAGGAATTGTTCGAGAAGATACCGGAGAAGAAAAAAGGAGAGATTTTACGCGCGATGGAGAACTTTTTAGAGTTTGATGAGAAGCCGCGAGAAGAGGAAAAGGAGAGGAAGAAGGAGGAGGAGAAGGTTTCGTCTTCGGAGACGACGTTGAACGAGGAGAAAGAGGAGGTGGACGAGGAAAGCGAGAAGGTTCGCAAGGAAGAGAAGAGGAGGACATTAGAGTCGTTAGAGAAGGAGAGGAGAGAGAAGGAGAAAAAATTAGCCGTCGTCGAGGAAACGGATGGGAAAGATGGAAAAGATGCTTTCGTCCCGATCGACGAGGACGATTTGCCGAAAGGGACGGTGGCATACGGGACGTACGATACGTGTGACACGTGCGAGTTGTGTTCGGTGGAGGAGCCACCGGAGAGTGTAGATGTTACAAAAGCGGAAAAAGCGAAGGAAAAAGCGTCGCCGTCGTCGAGCGATGGGAAAATTCACTGCAAAAGGTGCTTCGGGTGTAACGTCGTCTTATCGCGGTTGGAATCGAATCAAGATTTGCACGGCAAGAAAGTGAAGATGTTTGCCGGCGCTTCCGGAGCTGCCGTCGTGAGAGGGTACACGAAAGAACACGGCAACGTGATTATAAAGTCATGGTGCGATTTCGGTGGGTACAAGCAGCACCCAGAAACCGCCGCGAAGCATCCGTTGAAGTGTAAGGAAGAGACGGAATCGAAAAACGCGCGTTGCCCATTAAAAGGCGGCATTCATGCCTACGGCGAGTGCAACTACAGATTTCTCAACGCGCTCGATAAACTAACCGTAGATGCGAATTTAACAGGTATCGTTCCACGAACGTGGACCGGGTCCGTGAAATCCTTCTTACCGTGGGACGGACACGCCGTCCAAGGCCACAAGATTGACGTGCGCTCGCAATTTTATGAAGTCGCAAAAGGCTACTCCATCGAAGCCGTTTACGGAGGGTCGGTCGCGAAAGATACCGTGGATATGTTCAAAAACATCAAACATGAAGAAGTGATCAAAGCTGCAACTTTCGATTTGCTCTTTTCCGAGCAGGATAGACACGGTCAAAACGTCTTTATCAACGAAGAAGGCGACATCACGCTCATCGACTCCGAAGGCTGTTTCGGTCCGACAAATTCTTTGTTACTTCCAGGCGGCCAGAAATTCGAAGTGTACCGCATCGGATACAACGCCGTGTGTTGTGGTAACACTCCGCTATCGTGTCCACAACCGGCTGGCGACCACTCGAGTCCACTCGTCGGCATGGACTATAGATGCCACGCTGACGACCATTTCATCGGTTTCGATTGGCCCGAAGGCGTGGAACCGTTTTTACGCAAAATCCAAAAAATGACCGAAGACGACGTCCACGAAGTCTACGAAATGACGCGAAAAGAACACGCTTCGCACTTGAAACGAAGCGTGGACGAAATGCTCGAACTCGGTTTCGAAGGAGCTCTGTTGAAAGCCTACCAAAGGCAAAAGCGAGGCGACGGTCTCACCTACGGGAACGATTACTGGTACCCGATAACGCGAGCCTGTTGCGGGAACGATATCTGCCCGATGCGAGTCGATAATGTCGTCGGTCGCCTAAACATCGAAAAAAGCGCGCAGGGGGAGTTCGCGAGGAAGTTATGGGGAAGCCAATACGTTCACGGATTGGAGGTGAAGAACTCCCCTTCGGAGAGTTTACGAACGCTCGCTTCTTTGCCGGTTCCAAAACCGGAAAAAGGAAGCGAAGTGTTGGTCGATCGATTAAAACAACAACAATAATAATATTACCATCGTTATTCATACAAATTAGCGTAGTCATACTAGAGAACCCGTAGCGTTGTAATCGTAGAGCAGAACGAAGAGTGCGAGTGCTTAAATACAAACTTTCCCGTCGAAGCGCGTTCTTTTCGCCTTGGTTGGACGACGACGCTTTCGGCGCTTCTCTTCCTCCTTTTTTGCTTTTCTTCTTCTTCTCTCTCGTACGTAGAAGTAAGTCGTCAGAAAAACGTCATCACTCCGCGACGACGACACGCATCATGTTCGCTTCGACGTCGTACTCGTCGAGCGGCGCGCGCGGTCGTCCGACTTCTTCTCGTCGAGAAGCGACAAAAAAACAGCGGCGAGCAGCGAATAGCGCGAAGAGTAGAAGAACCAACGTTCGCGGAGGAAAGAGCGTCGTTTTCCCACCGCGCTGCTCGGCGAGAGAAGACGGAGAAGAAGACGGCGAAGAGATGGAAAAAAATCCATTTAACATTTTCCAACCGGCGAACGCGTCCACGGACGAAACCGTGGTCGGCGCGGAAGGGGTTCCACAGTTTATAATCGAAGCCGAGCGGAAGGCAGTCCCGCTCCGCCGACCGCGGTTGGCGACGTACGCGATCGCGTCCTCCGTCGCGGCTGCGCAGTTGGTGTACATCTTGCAGCAGTCGAGCAGTTTGGAAAGCCCGATCTTAGCGGCGGCGAGCGACGTGTGCGTGATGATTGTCGGGAGCTTGCTGTGGAGAGAAGAGCTGAGAGGACGCGCGAAGCGGTTGAAACGGATATGGAAAGAGGCGAAAGAGAGAGAGACGGCGATGACGAGAGCGGAGCAAGGTTTAGGGGAGACCGTGTGGACGGCGAGGATGAGAAACGTGAATAAGAGTTTTAGCAGCAGCGGCGGCGGCGGCGGAGGCGGCGGCGGCGGCAGTAGCAGAGGCGGCGGAGGTAGCAGCGGCGGAAAGAATAAGACTTCAACGACCGATGAACAACAGACCACGAATGACGAAAAAGATTACTACCCGACCGGCGTGACCGTCTCGGAACTGAAACAGAGCGACAAACAGCGTCGCGTGGTTGAAGTGAACGGGAAGAAAATCTTGTTGCAATATTTCATGGACGAGTTGTATTGCGTCTCGAACAAGTGCCCGCATTTGGGGATTTCGATGCAAGGGAAAACGGCTTTATTGAGCGCTGGATTGGAAGAACCGAAGAGAGACGGTTCGAAAGCGCCGTGCATCGTGTGTCCCGCGCACCAGACGGCGTTTGATATGGAGAGCGGAGAGGTTGAAGGAGAGTGGTGTCCGAAATTGCCTGGGAAAGGCGTGCCGGTTTTGGGGAAGGCGTTGGAGAAGGAGAGAAAACCGATCGAAGTTTTCAAGACGAGAGTAGAGGAAATGACCGGAAGCATATTAGTCGCCGTGCCGTAAATAGGTTGTACAATTTATTTTTTACATCTATATCGCGTGCTTTTCGTCTTTGTTACTTTTACTCGCTTCAACTCCCGGGCGTAAAGCTCTCCATGATGGCACCCGCGGCCGATATCCCCGTCCACTGTTGAGTTTGGCTCACAATCAAACCGTTTTCGCCGTTCGTCTTCCACGTGACCGTCCCCGTATACGGTTTCACTCGCGGATGCCACGGTAGCTTCAAATACCCTTCGCAATCGTATACGCCCACGATGGTGTGGTCGTCTACGATATCTATGCTTTTCAAATCAACCGAACTCGTCTCTGGATCGAACAAAATCTTGAGCGCGTTCATATATTTACTCAACGACTTCGTCGTGTTCGTCGGGTCGATGAATGCGCAGTCGTCCTCAAAAATCTCCGGCGTTAAATTCCCGGTGACGAAATACGCTCCTTTAAACGTTCCGTCGGAAAGTTTTTCAATCGGTTGCAAGTCTCGCTCTAAAATCTCTCTCACCTCTTTCACGGAAACGCCGACGCGCTTCTCTCCGCCCACGTGCACAGGTTTTCCTAACGGCGCCAGCTGCAGCGCGTGCGCTTCCTCCGCGCTCGTCGAGAAAAAAGAGGAGAGTAAAAGCGCCGCCGCAACAACGGTAGTCTCTCTCCGTCCAAAACTTTTTCCAACTGTCTCGTCGTCGTCATCGCGAATAATCATCGCAGTTTTCTCTCGCGAACCAAGCGAGCGGCGGCGACGAGCGCCAAAAGAAGAGACATCCGTCGCTCTTCTTCGTCGTCTTCTCGTGGCGTTACCGTTATTGGACGACGAAAAAGCGACGACGGCATCCGCCAAAGAAGAAGAAGAAGAAGAAAAAGCGCGCATTTTTTGTTTTGTATAAGACTGGGGAAAAATACGATTTTCTCCATTTTAAAAGATATCGAATATCGAATACACGTAAACATCAGAGAGAGAGAGAGAGACAGAGTGAAACACGGCGCACCGACGACGCGCGAAAAGAGAAAGAAGAGATAGATAGATAGAGAGATTTTTAGATACACGCAGCACGTGTGTATAAAGTTTAGAGAGTTGTTTAGAGAGAAAGAAGAAAATGGAAGGCGACGACGCCGGAGGGAGATTGAAATCCTCCCGACAGAGAAACGTCGCGGCGGCGTTGCGGAAAGTAGACGCGGCTGGGAGAGAAGCGGCGATTTCAGCGCGATTAGATGCTCTGGAGAGAGACGCGTTACCGGAAGACGAGGATAACAAAGGCGACGAGGACGAGGAGTTTGTGGTGGAGGAACCGAAATTGGACGGCGCGATGACGAAAATCGTCGCGAAGAAGAAGACAGGAGGGAAAGGCGGCGGAGGCGGGAGAGCGACGAGAGGCGCGGCGGATTCAAGCGGGAAAGCGTTATCCGCGAAAACATTGAGAACTTTTAATCAACTCTTAGAAGCGAACGCGCTGGACCAAGCGCCGGTTGGGATACCGACGTACACGTCCATCGCGGCTGGGCCGCCGAGTAGCGGCGCGCCGAGAAAGTTTTGCTCGGTGTGCGGATTTCCGAGCCCGTACACGTGCTCGCGATGCGGCATGCGATTTTGTTGCAGGAAGTGTAATCAGATTCACACGGAAACCAGGTGTTTGAAGATGTTAGGGTAGCACGTGTGATTGATTTGATTATAGATATAATAAAAAGTGTAAAAAGAGAATGCTGGTATTAGTACTATCGTATGTATATGTGGGCTGTGAAGAAAACGAACGCGTTTATTTAAAACGCTTAATTTTTGATTTATTTTCCTCACAACCAAAAAACACATCACCCACCCACGCCCGGGCATCTCGCAAGTTCTCTTTCTCCTCCAAACATGCAGCGATTAGACTCCGCCGATATCGTCGGCTTGTGCAACGACGAACTCTATCGCCGCTATTGCGTGTTTCCCGGCGTGTATTCCGCGCCGCACGACGACGAGGCGTGTTGTCGAGAGTTGCACGGGGATTCGAACGAATCAGATCCAGAAAAACTGGCGAGATTGCACATGGGGCACGAGGAAGGGACGGCGTTGTATCACGCGTGCGAGGCGCAGTATTTTCACTCGCAGCTGCCGCTGTCGGAAAACGCAGACTGTTGCGACGCTGGGTTGGATTTTGGGAGTAAACAACAACAACAACAGAAACGCGATTATGATAGTAATCGGAGAAAAAAAACGTACATTTCCAAAGAGTTTGCTCAGCTTGGGAGCACGGAAGCGTGTTCTTCGCTGCGAGCGATAAAGAAAAAATTGAACGAGTGTCACGAAGACGAGGAGGGATTCTTTTACATCGTGCAGTTGCGAACGGAGCGGTTGAGCGGAGACGTGGAGATTGTTTTGGACGAGTATAGGAATAAAATTGAGAACGATAGCGTGAGCGGCGGAGAAGAAAGTAAGGAGAACGTCGAGAAGGTGAACGAGAGCGATAATACGAAAAAAGAAGACAAAGACGATGAGGAAGATGATGATGGTAATATTAACGAAGAGTTTGTGCGCATAAACGGGACGATAAACGTTGAAGCGATCACAAAGATTTGGATCGCTCGGAGAGCTGGCGCGTACGGGATGAGCGGAAAGTTCACTTGCGTAGAGCCGCCGATGATCTCAATCGATGATTTCTAAAATGTACTTTTTTTAACAAATTTCAAAACAAAAGCGAACAAAGATTTAGAAACCTACTTCGCGCATTTTCACTAACTGCCTAAGCTCTTCGGCCCATTGATCCATACCTTTTTGACTTTCAAGTTCTGCACATTTCGAGTCTTCTTGGCTTCTCGTCGTCACCGCACACGTACCCGAGTCGCAGTCGCCGCATGCAAACAATCCTCTTTCGTTTGCCCATTTCCGAAACGGTTCGAACCGATCTTTAGCAAACGCGACTAGTAAAACGCGTCGTTGCTTGGCTACGTTCGCGAGTTCTTTCGACCACACCAAATGATCGACTCGAAACAATTCTATCGATTCTGGTTCGTCCTTGTTCTCTTCCTCATCTGGTTGCGATCCGGGAGCAACGGCATACACAAAGTACGGGAATCTTTGACTAAATTCTGGGGCGAATCCTAACGCGTGAGCTCGCATGATGATCACCGAAGGCATGCCGTCACCTAAAGCACCGGTTGCGCTCAAACCATCGAGAACACCGCTTTGCAGCTCATCCGCAGCAGATAAAATAATCGGAATACCTCCCACCATTGCTTCTCGAGGCGACAGTTGTAGCAGCTCAATCTTCGTGCCTTTTCGCCTTCTTTCTTCGTCTAAAGCGGAACCGAAATATAGCGTGCGCCCCCAATCGGCTTCACCGATTGAACCGAAAACTTCTTTTTTGCTCACCTGCTTTGTCTTCCTAGTCTTTCCGACAAAACTCGAGACTAATCGCAATCGTTTCGCGTCTTTCGCGTTCGGCAAAGCCAGCTTCATTTGTTCCAACGCGAAGAACTGTTCCGGAGAGCCTTCGAAAATTCTAGCCACTCCAGGGACGGCGTTTTTCCGAAACGCTCGCGCGGCAGCTAAAGCAAACGGCGCTTCTTTCGCGCCAATTGCTAATACGACGAGATGATTGTTGTTTCCAATGCGAACAAGGTCCCTTAAATGGGCAGAATGTTTCGACATGCGGGATCGTGTGCGTTTGCTACTTTTACCGAGCAATAATCTCCTGCTCCTTCTCTTTTCTCCTTCTTGTGCTATAGATTCTACCTCTTCATCAGCGTCGTTGCTCTTCTCTTCGCTATTTGCTAACGTCTCCACGACAGCTTCTTCGATCTTCTCCTCCACGCTGTCCTCTGCGAGTATGCCTAGAGCTTTCTTCTCCTCGTCTTCCTCCAACGCCTCTCTTATCAAGGAGGGAAACATCCCTAATTTCTCCTCTGCGTCTTCATCCACCCCCCAATCGGACTTTCCCATCCCTCGCAAACGATACACGTTTGTGTCCGCGAGAAAAGTTATGTAATTTCTCGCGAATCGGCTTTCTAAATCTCTCGCTAAATGTTCAAACAAAGCATCCCTTCGCTCCTCGCCAGCATTTGCGGAGGATAATCTCCCTAGATACGCGCAGTGTCGATTGTAAAAATACGGCACTTGCGCCGCCCGAATCCTCGCATCGCACGCCGACGCGTCTTCGTGTATCTCCTCCAGTATTGTCGGAAACATTTGTTCGTTATCTGTCGTACCCAATATCGCCTCTACCCCAGTCGCATTGCTCAGAAAAGCTTTCGCTTGATCCAACCAACCGGACGAACCGCTCGTCGATTCAGACTCGAATGACCCATACATTCTTTCTGCGATTGGTCCTCCATTCAAAGATACTCGATAAAACATGAATCCGCACAGGATCATCGATATCAGCGCTCCTAAACATGCCGCGCCTCTTCGTCGCGCCCGCTCTGTTGGCACCTCAGTGTTCTTCCCAATTAATCTCGAGTCGAGTTCCCACGTCCGCACGACTCGCGCGGAAAAATAAATGATCTTATCGTACGCGTAGAAAATGTACGTGTACAAAGGCACGTGTATTGAGGAGGTGGTGTCGTCGGAGATGGCGTCCAGAAGGACACGATTCTTTTCTCCTTCCTCTTCTTCTCTGCTGTCGTCGACATCATCGTTCGATTTTTGTTGAGCGGAAGACGACGACGGCGACGCGAGATCAACGACAGTGTCGTCGGCAGAATTGCTCCCGTCGTCCTCGTCCGGTAGTGGCGCCAAAACGGACATTTTTTTACTGTATACGAGCGCGGGCGCAGGTCTCACGTGAATGACATTTTGGGAATAGATAAACGCGCTCTCTTTTTGAGGAACTCTGGGAGTATATGGAAAAATTGGGCTTCCGCGGGTTCCAGGAAAGCAGGATTCGATTTCTAGATTGCTATTATAATTAACGCGCATTACAACAACCACTTCCTCACCTTCCCCATACTCAACCATTTTCTACACATGGAGAACGTTTTAAGTTCGCTCAAACGAACTCGCAGAGCCATTACGACGCGTCTTCGATCGATGCAGTTTTCACGAAAGTTGACATCGCTTCGTTTCGCTCTCGACGCGTGGTCGAGTAACGTTTGGATTGATTTGTAGGCTTCGCGTCGAGCGGTTGGGTAGCGTTTCCCAGGAGTCAACGCGCGAATGGCGACTAGATTTAACGCTTCGGTAATTTCTTTTGCGCGGATATCTTTCTTTTCGAGTTCGAACTCTTCTTCTTCTTCTTCTTCTTCTTCGTCATCTTCCTCAACAGAGAATATGGCGTCTGCGATTGCAATAAGCTTTCTCGACGGTCGACCATTAGGGAACACCTCAAATCGACTCGACGATGTTTCATTCGTCAGTTCCAAGACTTTCTTTTGCACCAATCGCGGATTCTCAAATCCATAGACTTTATCGCACGCCGCGAAGAGCTCTTTGAAAGATATTGTAACCGAATTGTGCGGGTTACGGCTAGAGTTGGGTAGAAACCCGTACCGGCGCAACAGTTCGCCATCGGATAATGGACCGTACGTGTTGAAGATTTCGTCGCCTTTGCGAATGTCACGAAGTGCAATCATGTTCAAGCGGTTGGTAGAAGCGTCGTGGGAGAGCTTTACCGATGCTAATGCTGGATGCGTGTGGTTTAGCATATCCCAAAACGGCACTAACGCTTGCGTTTCCGTTTCATCTTCTCCGAGAGTAAACGAATAAGACGCGACTATATTTACCGCGTCTCGATATAAACGCGCGAGCGATTGACTTTGAGAAGCCTCCGCCGAATTCGCTGCTGGTTTGGAAGACGAGATGTCTTCGTCGCTATCGTCCTCGCTATTCTTATTAACACTATTGTTCTTCATCAGTCTTCGTTTCTTATCGGTGTTATTGATGTTATCAGTCAAGCTCCCGTAATCATCGTCCATGTCGTTACTAAGCGCCATCATCTCCACGTTCACATCTCTCTCTTTATTCTTTTTCTCGTTCTTCAATAACTGTTCAATTGCCTCTCTCAATGCCTTTGGAGCCTTGCCTTTGCCATTCGCCACTGCCTCAAAAAACGGTCTCGCAACCTTCTCAAAGTGTAACTGAGTCAACGACGGCACCTCTTTACTTTCCTCGTCCGCGTAAGATTTAAACCTCGCCCAACAATCTGTTCCTCGCAGACGTTCTTTCTGCGCTTCTGTCCACGCCAGCAAACAATCGGAAAATTTTTTGACTCTTGGCATCGTAGCTAAGTACGGGTAGTATCTGGACTTGATACCTAACGCTAACTCGCATGTTATAGCGACTATAAGGGCTTCTCGCTGTAATCTTGGTTCACCATTGTCCATTCCTTCGTCTTCTTCTTCATCTTCTTCTTCCTCCATCGTTATTCCGCGATGCCCGCACGAAGACGCTTCCTTAACAACCTTCTGACAGTCCCTCAAATTCAACTCCACGACTGCCGACGCGCACGCGCACGTACTTTCCGCCAATAAAACCGAATCGTCTGGTACGGACACAACAACTTTACCCGCTTTAATGTCCTCCGTCGCCACGCACCCGCGGTAATATCTCGAAGACGCATCGGTACCGTCGCCGCCGCCGATGCCGTGTCTGCGCGTAAAGTATCCAATCGAGCAGCCGTTCAACTGGACGTTTAACTCGCGCTGCAGATAGTCCAGATACTTCAATTCGATCGAAGAGAGAGGTTTGGCGAGACCCTCGCGAGTCGCCGGTAATTTCGAGGGACTCGGTTCGTCTTTCACGCCGTTCGACGATGACTTTCTGTTTTTAGTGTTCGTCAACGGTGAGCGCATCGTACTTGTTTTTTTCTGCGGGAAAAGTGCGAACATGTGAGGGATGATGAACGCTCTGCAAGACTCTTCTAAAATACAAATCACAAACTCTTTCTCTTTCTCTCTCTCTCTCTACGTCTAGTTGCACACGTCCTCTAAAGTGTACCTCCCTCGGAACTCCTCTCGTATGGTGCTAAACCCTCGATTTGGATTCTCGGCATTTTTTGGCCCGTACGTGATGTAAAACAACACCCGTCTTTTCTCGCTGACATTTTCCGTGCCGCAGTGTAAGAGTCTCGAGTCAAAGACGGAAGCATCGCCAGTTTTGAGCAGCGCTTTCACGTTCTGTTTCAATAAGCTCGGGCCTCCGAGTTCTAGGTTTTCCTGGAAGGATTTGTGCGCTTCCAAGGTGTTCGTTTCCGGTATAAATAAGGTTGGACCCATGGCTTCCGTTATGTTTTGCAAGGCGATGAAGGTGGTAACGGCGCAGAGATTTTGGCGGTAGTTCGTATCCGGGTGAACTGGTTGTCGAGAGCTTTGCGGGTCAGAGACTAACGCGGCGAGCTCGAGAAGTTCAATTTGGTTCTCATCGGAGCTCGACCCTCCCATGTTTCTGTTTCCGCATGTTTTCGCAAGGATTTGTCTCAAATTCGAGCTCGCCTCTTTCGCCGCTTTTCGCACCGTCGGATGTTTCAAATCTAACTTGTAATCGAACCTATTTTTTCGCGAATACACGTTCCCAAAGTTAGGATTGGCTCTATCTTCGGAATCATTAGCGATTGCGGCGTTGACGTGAGCCAATAACTCTCCGCACGTCTCTTCAGAGAGGACCTTTTCCACGCCGACGCATCCTTGCGCCTCCAAAAATTTGGCGCCGTCATCTTCTTCACTCCCCGAAGAAGAAACCATCCGCAAACTTCCGCTCTTCCCCGCGTACTTCTCCATGTACTCCTTCTGTTTATTCACGCGATCCATCGTCGCCGCTTCGGTCGTTTCCGCCTGATTTTCAAACGACGTCACCATCCCGTATCCGGCGAGAATCAGCGTCACCAATACCACCACAAAGTTCGCTCCGGAATCGAATCCTTCCGGCGTCGTCGGACCGCCTTGAAAGACTTCGCCCGTGGCGGTCAAAATCTCACGAGCGAACGCAGGTTGAGAGAAGCACATCGAGTGCACGAATAGGAGAAACGGAGAAGAAAACGATGCCGTTTTGGATGTCTCTCTCTTGTCCCCTACGAATCCCCTATCCCTAGCATCCTCGTCAGTCTTCGAGCAACCCCGCCGCGAGAGCGCGTTTTCAGACGATGCCATCGATGCTTTCCTCGTTCTGCGACGACGCTGAGTCTTCCCGTGCTGCGCGGTGTCGCGTTTGAGTCGACCGCCGGCGATAATGCGAGACGAAAAAACGCTTCGCATGTTTTTCGTCGCGCGCGTCTTTTTGCTTTTGTTGTGAGGTTGAATGTTGAAAACGGCGAACACGCTTAGAGGATAGGCGTGATTTTGATGATGTAGACTTCTCAATGCGTGCAGATTACGTCACGCGCGCTCTATCTAACGCTAATAATTATTACAAACACACAACTAATATCTCGTTCTAAATTTCGCTATTCTAACATCTATGCTTCCGGGTTCTTGTATTGTCTCTCGCGCAACCCGCCTTCCTCTCTTTTTTGCAACGCGGTCATTTTCGCCAGCGGGCCTTTATCTTTGTGCAGATAAATGACTTCGCTCAACTCGTCCGCGAAGTAGTGCTGCGCTAGCGCAGCGCACATTCGGCAACACTGCAAGGTGACTAAGAGCGTCTTCTTTGTGCCGGTGGTGGTATCAAACCTCTCGCGATTCATGAGCAAGTTCATCTCGGCGTGTAACATTTTATTGCCGCCGTTTGTGTTTTTCGCGAGAGATATGATTTTGCCGGTAGTATCGTCTCGAAGCGCAGCGATGACGTTCCTGTGAGAGATGCGCGCGAAGTACACTTCGTCTTCTTCTCCGTGTTCTTTTCTATTTGCATTCGAAGCTCGAAAGAATGCATCCGCGTCGTTGGGATAGGAATCCGTACTCCCGAATTCATCCACAATCATTCCATCAGATTCCATTTTCCCTCTCGCCAATGCTCTTTCGCTGTACTCAGTCACGTCTACAAAATCGTATCCATTCTTTCCTCCTTCTCTCTCCTCCTCCTCTTTCTCCATCATTTCCGCATCCTGCACGACGCACACCTTCGAGTGTCCGACCTTCACCATCGCTCGATCCAACGCCGACAACGTCACCTTCGTCGCCGCTTCTTCGCCCGAACGCTGCTTCTCCTTCGTCAATCCTCGACACACGAACATCCTCTCTCGACACTTCATATCCCCGTAATTCCTCTCTTCTTTCCCACTCTCGTGCTCTTGAAACGCCATTTCTCTCAAACCGCATATCAAATTAAACGCGGCGCTTTTACGCTCGCTCGTCGCTCTCGCGCAATACAAAATCGACGAACGGTCCTTCCTTTTATCGAACGCGAATGCCACGGAGTAACCACCTTCATCATCATAATCGCGAAACTCCTCGCGCCTGAAAAAGAACTCTCGCACGGCCGAGCACGCTCGAATTTCCTCCCTCGTCGCGACGTGCGGCGCGCTTTTCTTTTTCTTTTTCTTCTTCTCCTTCTCTTCCGAAGTTAAGGAGGAAGAGGAAGAAGAAGAAGAAGCGAGCGGTCGGTTGAGAGAACGCTCCTTTTCCCCACCTCTTCTTCGCTTTTGCTGCTGCTGCGCGTGATGTTGTTGTTGCCACCGTCGTCGTCTGTCGAGAGAATAATAAAACGAAGAAGAAGAAGAAGAAAACGTGCAACGATGACGACGACGACGATGCGCGAAGAGGAGTAGTCTTTGCGCCGTCGTTGCCGTCAAAGTCGATGCCATCTTCGCGCGCCGTTCGTTGTGTTCTGTGGGGGGCGTTCGCCGTGGCAAAAAAGAGTGCTCAAAATTGCACCAAAACCCTAAACATGAAAAAGGGGAAAAAAAATGTTCCATTTGAGGATCGCGGTATATCTCATCTATCCATCCACACAGATAAATAAGAAAAGGAACGGGTTGTTCACTCGTCGTCTTCTTTCGTCGCGCACGAATATATTGACATGATGGACTTTTCCTTCTCCTCCGTGAGAGCGTTGCTCGCGTACGAGTACACCGAAGAAACAATCTCCCAATACTTTTTCGCTTTTGCATTCGTCTCGTTTCTCACGCACGAGTGTTTACACTTTGCGAGCGAAAAACTTTTCCCGAGCAGATTTATTTTCGGCGAAAAGAGATGGTCGAAATTACCGGAGCATCGCCGATCGCAAGTCATTCACGCGCCGAATCAAATCTTTAACGGGTTACTCGCGGGAAGTTTAGTGAAGGGGAGTTTGGAGCGGTTTCCGTCCACGTTGAAAAAGAATGGGAAATTTGACATCGGGAGACGAGTCGTTTCGAGCGGTGGATTATTTGGAAAAGGAACGAAAGCGGTGTTGTATAAACGGTCGACGGTGCTCGCGACGGCGGCGTCGTGCGGGTATTTGTTGTATGATTTCTTGTTGTTGACTATTTTTGACCGGAAGAATATGCTCCGAGCGCACGGGAGACGACAGTATACGATTTACATTATGCACCACCTGTTGCCGATATTGATGTGGCCGTTGGCGATGCGGTACGGGACGTTTGAGTATTTCGTCGCGTGGGGTGTGCGTTCAGAGTTGAGTCAAGCCGCGATGGGTTTGAGAACTATATTCATCGGGATGGGAATTTTAGATACTATTTACGGGGCTATGGTGCAATTGAGTTTTGTCGGGGTGTACTTTTACGTGAGGATGTGGCCTTTGGCGGATCACGTCGTCTCGATGGCGAAAGCAGATTGGTTCGCCGAGAACGTGCCGAGGTGGCAGTTACCTTTCGCGTTTTTTACCGTGCCAGTACCGGCGATGTTGAATGTGTACTGGTGGTTTATGATCATGGGTGCGTTTTGGAAAGTAGTTAGTGGGGAAAAGAAGAAAAAGAAGGAGGCGTGAGAGCGGCGTTTGCGCTGTCAAAGGTCTTCAAAATTTAGAGGAAAAATAGTAAATTATTTATGCGCATTCGTTTCGTTACGCTCACACAACGCGTCATTAAAAAGCATCGTTCATAACGTTCGCGTACAAACGCTCGGGTACGTACGATGTACCGCTGATTGTCTTTATGGGCAAGAGAAACGCGCATTTACGTTTCTCGTTCTTCTCGAATTTTTCGCGCTCTAATCCGG
>Ga0182095_1361988_pt1 | contig 22041 bp, 13 predicted proteins | sample 041ome_19_FD_127784 | JGI IMG/M metagenome (GOLD analysis project Ga0182095, IMG submission 127784) | Metatranscriptome of coastal salt marsh microbial communities from the Groves Creek Marsh, Georgia, USA - 041412BS metaT (Metagenome... | ecosystem: Environmental > Aquatic > Marine > Intertidal...
CTACCTCCACCGCCACCGATGTATCCGCCGCCGCCTGCGCCGCCGCCGTAGCCGCCGCGGTGGCTTGCGCCGCTGCCGCGGTACCCGCCGTGACTCCCACTACTCCCACTCGAATATGACCCTTGGTGAGGAGCAGAGCGATTAAATCCCATGGCCATTGCGGGATGTCCGCTACTTCTGCCACCACCGTGAGGATGCGACTGTGGAAACGCAGTTTTCGGCATACCGCCACCAGCGCCGCCACCGCTTCCTCCGCCACCCCCAACGCTCGTTTGTCCAGGCATTCTCGCTTGTTTACTCAACGGCTGCGGCCTCGCCACGTTCGCCGTCGTTCCACTTTCCATTCTTTGTCGCTTTCTAACCTCCTCCTGTTTCGCCTCTTCTCTCCTTTTCTTCGTTTGAAACTCGTGCGACGGTTCATACTGAGGCAGTTTCGCCGGATCGCACGGCAACGGTTTATCCCACATGTAATCGGAATCCATAGCTTTTTCCGCCGTCAAGCGCTTCTCCGGATCCAACGTCAGTAACTGCTCTATCAACTTTAACGCGTTCGGAGAAGCGTGCCTAAAAAACTCCCTCAAACGTCTCGGATGTTTGTTGAACTCCACCACCTTGGACCCGGGTAAATTTTTGCAGTCCGGCCACGTCTCCGGCGTCGGCGTTCCGCACAACTCGAAAATCAACTTCAACTGGTCCATTTCATTCTTCCCGGGCATAATCGGTCTCCCGTGGACTAATTCTGCAAATATACACCCCGCAGACCACATGTCCACGGCTGGTGTATATTTTCTCGCCCCCAACAACAACTCTGGCGGACGGTACCACAACGTAATCACTCTATTCGTCAACGGATTCGCGCCTTCCGCGGTATACGACCGCGCCAAACCAAAATCCGCCAGCTTTAATATCCCTCGGTTATTAATCAACAAATTCGACCCTTTAATATCCCGATGCAAAATATTATTCGCGTGGCAATAATGCAATCCTTGAAACAACTGTTTCATGTAACATTTGATCTGCTCTTCGCTAAATTTCATCCCCGGTCTATCGGCGAGACCGGCTAAATCGTGGTCCATGTACTCAAACACGAGATATATCGATCCTTTCATATCGTTCGCTTTCTGCGCTTTCGAAGTCACGATCTCCTTCAAATTCACCACGTTTTTATGCTTTAACTTTTGTAAAATCTTAATCTCGCGAATCGCGGTGATGGGAAAACCTTCCTTTTCGTTGTCCATGCGGACTTTTTTCAACGCCACGATTTCGTGCGTTGAACGCTCTTTCGCCATGAAGACCATGCCGTACGTGCCTTCTCCAACCTGTGTTATGAGTAGTAAAGAAGAATAAGGATTGAAGAGAACGCGATTGTCAGCGAAAACAAACTCGAAGAAGGAGAAGACAAGGCAAAGAAGACGACAAAGACGCGCAAAAATTGGATCCAAAACACTTACCTGCTCTAACTTCTCGTACGCCTCGACGCTCCTCGTCCTCGACCTGTGCATAGATTCCCGGTCTTTGTTCGTTCGCACCCACTCCTCTTTTTGTTTCCGGGCAGTTTGCGCGACTGAAATCATGTCCTCCTCGCTTTGTTTCGGGGGATTCTTCGAACTCATCATCATCGTCGTCATCGGCTTCCCCGCTTTCTCCGTCTTTTGCGGCGCGGTAACATTCGCGCCGCTGGTCACCGCATTCGTATTCTGGATTCCAGACGTTTGCGCGACAGACGATGCGGCCGTCGTGGTGAGGGTTGTTTCCGCCGGTTTCGCAGCGCCGGATCCTCCTCCGTCGTCTTCGCCGCTCATTTTGATGAGAGGAGTTTTAGAGTGAAGTTTTGAAGTCGATTTTTAGTGTAACGTACTCCTACACGGTCTACATGCTATGCGGGAAAGATGTTCTATGTTCTCTCTCTGAAGTGCTACTCTTTTGCTGCGATCTATTGAAAACTATCATCTCTCTGACTATGTGTGCGCTAATTTCTTCCCCCAGTCGAGCAATCCTTCTCGAAACGCGTCGCATTCAAACGGCGCGTTCGCCGCGTACCTCGCTTTGCCGGATCCGCGCTTTAAAACGCCGTCAACGTAGAGCGTTTGGTGGATTTTCACACGCAGGTGTTCGTGTAAATCCGCGCACCCGGGTTCGGTAGTGAGCAGTAATCGTAATCCAGTTTTCGTTTCGTAAAAGTGGAACTTGTAGTTGTTCGTGCGGAAGGCGCGGAAGTGGTTGTCGCCGAGCGCTCCTCTGCGTTTTGTTTGGGAAAGACAAAAGTAGGAGAGAGAGAAAGCATAAGTGAGCTTCGAAACAAATTACATAACAAAACGTACTTCATCGGGTCCATTTTCATCGCGAACTGATTCATCGTAAAGAAGAGTCCGAACAACGTTTTCGTCTCTTCGTGGACGTTTACGTTTCGAGGGTACGGTCGCGACCACTCGTGGTAGTAGACGATTTCGCCCTGGAAAGTGTTGTTGGGGAAAGAGAGAGAGGAAATGTCAGCGTCAGAGAGAGTTAGAAAAGAGGTTTGTTTTGATAAAAACTCGAACCGCGAGGAGAAGAGAGACAGACACACTTTTTTGTTGAACATGTGAAACGTGTACAGCTTTACCATGGCGTCGCGCACGCGGGAAAAGGTGCTGCACGCGAAAGGTAATTTGCGCTTTTGGAATGTGGAATTTGGAGAGTTGATTTGAGAAGGAAAGAGTCGCACTCGACGAAACAGCGAAGGACGAATGTTCTCGCGGACTTCTCTTCTTTCACGTCTTTTGCGATATTCTCGCTCAATTATAGGATGTTATTACACTATACAATTTCTATTTTCCAACCTCTCTTATGTACATATATTTTCTCTCTCTCTCTCTCTCTATTTTCTTCCCGCGGTCTTCTCGACGAGTTATCATATCAAACAACTCTCGGAACTATTTTATTCGCCGGTTGAAATCCAGTCAACACCTTCGTCGTTTCCTCTTTCGATTTATCTCCGTTTTGGTATCTCGTGCCGTTCTTTCCGACACCCTTTTTCGTGTACTGAGGGTATTGACTCCATCTTTCTTTCTCTTTTCTTTTCTTCTCTTGCGCTTCGGTGTACGAAACGCCGACGAGGTAGCTTTCGAAATTCTCCGTGTTGTAAGTGGTAGAACCGTCTGAGTTGGTAGTTGGTGGCAGTTGAGGTTCAGGCGATCGACTCGGGGAGTACACTCGAACGTTAATGTCTTGATCGCTGACAGACTTTCGAGGCGCGTGCATGGTTTGACCGTCGTCGCCGCGGAAACGGTGGCGTTGTTGCCTTCCCTTGATAGCATCTTGAGTGCTCAAATCAGAAAAGTCATCCATGCTGTCGCGTTTACTCGCATTCGAGTTTTCAAAGTTCTTTCTGCCTTGGTCGTCGGAAAGTTTGTACCACTCAGAGAGCATGACGGTATCGAGCTCGAGTTTCTGGAGCATTTCTGCGGCTGAGGCGGCGTTTAAGGTGGAGTGGATACGCTTTAAGCCATCTTGGTCTTCTTCGATGATAGTTGGGACGCCTTGGAACGTTTGCGAGGATCCATGTTTTGGTAGGAACGTCGCAACAACATCATCTTTCTCGTCGAGTATCGTCTCAGACGGTTTGAACTTTGGTTGTCGTCTCGTCAAGTTGCGAGTCTTCTCGTCGTTTCTTTCGCCGTACACACCACCGACGCGGTCGGTTATGATACCACTCGCGCCCCATTCCACTTGGCGACCTACTAACGATTCGTCGTTCGCGGAACCGTAAGATGCGAGCAACAATCCAGAATCTTTCACCAATTCGGCAGATTTTGGGTTTTCAACGAGTCTGGCTACATCAGCAACGACGCCGCACAAGCCTCCTTTCAAAGCAACCTTCATCGCCGCTTCCACAGAGCGTCGCCGTGGATCGTCGTGATTTTCTTCGCCGTCCGTTAAAATCATCACTGGATACGTACCTTGTAAGGCGCGCATGAGTGTAGCCGCATCTGGATCGAACGACGAAAACACGATGCGTCTATCGTTATGCTCGGAACACGCCGCAAGAATGGACCGTAGCTCGGCTACGAGTCTCGGAGCCTCACACGAGTTGTGCTCGTCGTATTTCAGCTCAATGTTAAATCCAAGTTCTTCGGGAGTATTCGCAAGCACTTCCGATAACGTTGGTATAACGTCCTCGTCTTCCATGATCCACGGTAACGATTTGGAAATGTCGTCGATGGAATGCTCGTGATCAAAGACTCTGTAAAAGACAACTGGATCTAAATCATCCTCGTCGTCATCTTCGTCGTCATCTAACTCGTCGTATGACTCGTCGTCTTCCAACTCCGCGCTTTTTTTCCTGGGTCTGGGCATTGGCAATTTTCCTGTCAGGCGCTCGGAGGTAATCTTTGCCGCCATGGAAAGTTCTTTGAGATCCGCCCATTCGATTTCGCGCACGGAAAAGGAATCAATCGGTCCGTCCCCGCGTTTTACCAGCACAACGTCATCGTGCCAGACCACAGGGACACCATCCGAAGTTACTTGCACGTCAAATTCGCACCATTCCGCACCGTCTTTGTGAGCTTGCGTGAAACTCAAAAGTGTGTTTTCACGAATACCAGGACCAGAAGCGTGATTCATGGCGACGCCGCGATGTCCAATCACTGCGCAACCAATTGGATCATATAAACCGGGGATATTCTCCACGAACGGTTTTGGCGATTGAGTTCTCGAGCGTGATTTCGATTTGTTGCTGCCGTGATGTCCGTGGCCTGGAGTCGTCCTAGAGCGCGCTCGTGGGTGCCGAGCACCAAAATCCTCATCAGGCTCGTCGCCGTTCTCCGAGAGTTGCTCCGAGTCTCGCATCATATTCGTGATAAACTCGGCGCGACGAATGTTCAACATATCTCCTCCGTCCATTTTCCACTCTTTACGAGAGACGACACCAAAGTGTTCAAGAATAGTTGGTGAAATATCCGTATCTTGCGGAGACGGTAAGATCTCCCCAGTCAACTTGCACTCGATGCCAGATTCGATCAAAACCCATCCACTGGCGTGTTGAGAGACTTCTTGCATTCCGGAAACGCCATTCGCACGTAACTGTCTCCCGCCACCTTGACTCCAATCGCTCGCATCGTGCATAGCCTGCATCGATGCTGGCATATCGTTTCGACACGTGCCTCCAGATGGCGACGTAACCATGACGAGCCAATCTTCGTTTTTTATCGTCTCTTGACGCTTTCGCAAAGCCTCGAGGACAGCCGAGACGCGTTTATCCGCGTTCTCAATCGCGTGAAGATATTCTTCTACGTGTGGGCCGAAACCGTGCACGTGTCCTGCAGTTTGAACGTCTGCCATGTGCAGAAATAATGCATCCGGAGTCGTTTCGTCTTTACCATCGTCGAGCGCCTTTTCCGGGACTGCGAGTTGCTGAATGATCGCTCTCGTCGCTTCCGAATCCGTCGCGCCTACCGACACGAGCGCGATGGCTTCTTTCGCTATGATTTTGTGCAAATCCTTCGCGCCGCCAACGGCGGAAGCACAGTTTGCCCACGGACGCGCGAGATGTAATCGCGCGAATACGCCTGTTAACGTGGCGTCATGATCTTCAACAATATCCTTCAAAACCGAAACGGATTGACCAGTCAAAGCAGGTAACATTGCAGACGATGGCGACTTGGACGCGCGCATTGCGGAAACAGTCATATCAAGCGAAAAGCATCCATTTTTATTTCCACGAATAAATGATTTGAACGTCGGAGTATTTGCAATCATCATCGCGTCGGAGCGACATCCCGCGATGGCAATCACTAGCACTTTACGCAGTAGCTTCTTTTTCTTCGGCATCTGTGCGCTATCGGAATCGGGGTGATGCCGATGATGCCTATGGTGACCGGTGTTGTTGCTATTGTTGCTGTTGTTGTGTTTATTCAAGCGCGATGATGGTCGACCAATTCCATTAGACAAAGACCCTGAAATGGACTCCCTTTCCAACTTGAAACGATCGGATTCCCATGAATCCACGCGACGGTGAAGACCTGCTTTTCTGTTCGGACTCGAGCGCGCTACGAACGGTTTCTGCTGCGGAGAAGTCGACATTGTTGTCGGCATTTCTACTATCAAAGTATCACCTCCTTCGTCGCTCATAGAGCATCGATTTGGTGCGAGTTCAGAGTAGTCGACCGAGTTTCTCTTCGACTCTTCATCCGAGGAAAGAGAATTATGATTCGCTGTTGATGTTGTTTGCGCCGTCAAATTTCCCACCGCAACCGCCGCAACAAGGCTTTCTGCTGGATTTGTATTACCATCACCAGTACTTTTTTGCATCACTTCATCAACAATCGTAGCATATGGCGACCCGTCTTCCTCGTCCGGGAAATTCATCGCTATGAAATCATCCAAATACGAATCGACATTAATCAAATTCGCCTTCTTCGCGTTTCTCGCCTTACATAACGGACATGCATCCGGCACAAAGCACACTCTTTGTGTCGCTTTATACGCGCTCGTTAACGCACTCAACGTATTCGAGGACTCTTTCGTCGTCAACCCGTGATTGAACGACTCCGGCTGTCTCGCGTCTGACGAAACGACGCACTTAAAACAAAACCGATGCCTACACGCTAACCTCACCGGGTTCGTCATCACGTCATCGCACACCGAACAAATCCTATCCTCAATCTGTCTCGCCTCCGCAGGTGCCGCCCTCGCAGCTAACAGCTCTGTCCTCGTCACCACCTCCGCCAACGACGTATCCACGAACATCGGCACGTCGCGGATAATCTCCACCGCGTTCTCTCTTTTGTTACAATTCTTATTATACTTCTTCACCGCTTTCACCACCGCGGTGTAATTCAAAATAACAAACGATCTCAATTCGCTCAACTCCGGCGCGAAGTGTTTCACGATTTGCTTCTTCGCCGACTTGAACCGCTCGACGTCGGTTTTTTCGTGCTTTATCTCCTCTTCGAGGATATCCAACTGCCCCCGAAGTCTCGTTTCGGTTTTGACGTAGAAGTCGTTCGCCTGCGTCGTAAACAGTGAAGAAGGAGCAAAAAAGGTGAGTCGCGGACGACGAGGAGGAGAGAAAGGAGAGAAAGCGCCGCGTTCGCGCTCTTTAGACATCGTCGTCTCGACAAAGGTGTTGCGCAAAATTTGGAATAATGTCGAGTCCCCGGCGGGAAATTATTCCCTCGGAAGAAGAAAAAGAAACGAATAGATAACAAGAACAACAACGAAACAACACTCGAAGAATGAGACGTACCTTCATAATTTCCGCCTGTAACGTCTTCACGAACAACCCGCTCTTCTCGCCTCCCTCGATGTCTTCTCTTTCCGCGTACAAAGCGTTCTTCAACTCCTTGTACCGAATGTAAAACTCTCGCCATTCCGGGTACCGTTCTTCCACTAAACGGCGTCCAAACTGTACCATTTTATAAAACGATGCTCTTTATATAATATATATCTTCTTCCTCTTTCAGAAGAGAAAAAAAAAACGAAGGGAAGGCAGTGAACGAATAAAGTGCGCCGAAGCGCCAAACTGCGCGGGGGGGTGATAAACACACTCTTCAAAGAGAAGAGTGCAGGGAAAGTTGAGGAATTCGAGGTACGAGGTTTTCAAATACCTATGGTTTAGGGTTTTCGTAATTTTTGCTGAGTCACGAAGAGAAGAGGAAAAGGACAAACGTGTGCGGTGTACTCATAGACGCGTAAAGAAGTAATAATAATAATAAAAGATTCTTCGAGATGAATAAAAACTAAAACTTTAAACTTCGCGAACTTTAAAACTCTCGACGTCTTCTATCGTCCTCTGCGATTTTCTCCTCGCGCGTTTCTCATTGAACTACTCTTTCTCGACTCGTCTCGCTTCCGCTTGAAGAACAACTAGAGACGGCTTCGCGAGCGCCGGCGCCGGAGGCGAAGGCGGTTCTCGCGAAGAGAAAGAGAAGGAGAGAGAGGGAGAGAGATACATCTGAACGACGCGTCGTCACGCGAAGACGATGATGCACTGGGTCTCTCACTCGCTCTCAAACTCCTCTCGGGATGAGGACAGAAACGCGGGTGTTGAAAAGAGCGCAAACGCTTTCGCCGAGCTCCTCCTTCTAAAACTTCTTCCTAAATAAAATAAAATAATAAATAAAACGTTTCTCGCAATAAAATAGTAGCGTCGCTTTTTTTTTAGAAAGCGGCTTCGCCGTCTTCCTTCTCTTCGTCGTCGTACTCCGCTTCTTCTTCGGCCGTGGCGTCTTGGTACTGCTGGTACTCGCTGACCAAGTCGTTCATGTTCGACTCGGCTTCGGTGAACTCCATCTCGTCCATGCCTTCGCCGGTGTACCAGTGCAAAAACGCTTTGCGCCGGAACATGGAGGTGAACTGTTCGGAGACGCGTTTGAACATTTCTTGAACCGCGGTAGAGTTGCCGATGAACGTCGCGGACATTTTCAACCCTTTTGGAGGAATATCGCAGACGGATGATTTGACGTTGTTCGGGATCCATTCGACGAAGTACGACGAGTTTTTGTTCTGGACGTTTAAGAGTTGTTCGTCGACTTCTTTGGTGGACATGCGACCGCGGAACAAAGCGGAGGCGGTGAGGTAACGACCGTGTCTCGGGTCGGCGGCGCACATCATGTTTTTCGCGTCCCACATTTGTTGCGTGAGTTCCGGAACGGTCAAAGCGCGGTACTGTTGCGATCCTCGAGAGGTGAGCGGCGTGAAACCAACCATGAAAAAGTGCAACCTCGGGAACGGCACCAAGTTCACCGCCAACTTTCTCAAATCCGCGTTCAATTGACCCGGGAATCTCAAGCAGCACGTGATGCCGCTCATGACCGCGGAAATCAAGTGGTTCAAATCACCAAACGTCGGCGTCGTCAACTTCAACGTTCTGAAGCAAATGTCGTACAACGCTTCGTTGTCCAAAACCATGCACTCGTCGGCGTTTTCGACCAACTGGTGCACGGACAACGTCGCGTTGTACGGCTCGACGACGGTATCGGAAACTTTCGGCGATGGGACGACGGAAAAAGTCATCATCATGCGGTCCGGGTATTCCTCGCGAATCTTGGAAATCATGAGCGTCCCCATGCCTGAACCAGTACCACCACCCAAAGAGTGACAAACTTGGAAGCCTTGCAAGCAATCGCACGACTCGGCTTCTTTACGCACGACGTCCAACACCGAGTCAATCAACTCAGCACCTTCCGTGTAGTGGCCTTTGGCCCAGTTGTTACCAGCGCCAGTTTGTCCGAACGTAAAGTTATCCGGACGGAAAATTTGTCCGTACGGACCAGACCTGACCGAGTCCATCGTCCCGGGTTCCAAATCGACCAAACACGCTCTCGGAACGTATCGACCGCCGGAGGCTTCGTTGAAGTACACGTTGACGCGCTCGAGTTGTAAATCCGAATCGCCGGAGTACGAGCCAGTCGGATCGATCCCGTGCTCATCGCAAATGACCTTTTGAAGTGTAATAAATGAAGAAACGTATGTACCGTCAGCGTTTGCGCGCGTTGAAGATGAAACGTGTGTTGAGAAAAAAAGAGTTGACCGCCCACTCTTCTTCGAACGAGAAAAAAGAGTCGATTGGAAAAAAATCTAAAAAAAGGTCTTCCTCTCGCGTACCTCCCAAAACTTGGCGCCGATCTGGTTACCGCACTGACCGGCTTGAATGTGGACGATTTCACTGTTGTTGATTGGTTGAAGAGCATAATGCAAGCGTCAGTGATGAGAGCAACGCGTCGTCGTTGCGCGCGCGTATTGGAAAAAAACAGAGAGGCGGTGGTCCATCTCGCATGTGAAATGCAAAGAGAAAGGTAGTTGACCAAAACCAAAAACCGATACGCGCGTAAAAAGCCGCGCGCACGCGCGAGCGACGAGAGAATGACGAGTGTGGTTTTTCTCCGCATCGTCACTCTCCTCTTCTCGCTCGCGCTTTGAATTAAAATGAATGAAAGTACTTACCGCATGGTTGATTGTGTGTATCTTTTGTGTGTGTTTGATGTGTTCTTGTTTGCCGCCCTCGGGGAAAGAAAAAGTGAAGAAACTTCAGGGAAAAAGCCGAAAAAAAGAGTTCTCACAAAGTTGTTCTTTTGCTTTTGTGGACCGAAACCGGTGAAAACAGTCGTCTTTCCTTGCGAGGGAGTGGCTATTTTTGGCATCCTTTCACTCGCGTGAGATATTAGGTATTTTGCTCACATCGTCTGTTGTTTGTTTGTTCACACCACACTTATTCACACACAAGAAGAAACGGGCCACCTACCACCCCATCATGCGAACGCTCCAGCTCTCTCCTTCGCGACAAAGCGCCGCCGCGGCGAACAATAATAATAACAGTGCGACGAAGCGACAAAAGCGACGCTCTGTCGTAGTCGTTCGCCTCTCCGCGCGCGCAGCGGAGAACGATGATGATGGGATGATGATGTCCACCCTCCCACTGATAGATATCCAATTTGAAGGGTTCAACTCCCCAGACATTCCCGCTTCGCCAGGGATCTACGCCATCTATAACGACAAGAAAGAACTTCAATACGTTGGTTTGTCTCGCAAAATATCCGCCTCGATTAAGATGCACTGCTTTGAGCTACCGGCGGAGTGCGGGTTTGCAAAGGTTTTGCCCATGGAGGAGGCGACGAAGGTGGATTTGCAAGACGGGTGGAAGCGATGGGTGATGGCGCACGTTTCAGAGAGCGGAGGGAGTTTGCCTCCTGGGAATACTCCAAAGAATGAGTTGTGGGCGGATAGAAAGAAACGCGGTCCTTCAAAACCGAGTTTACGATTGACAAATGGTATGACTCCGGACATGTCGTTCGACGCGTTGAAACCGAAGATTCAAGAGGCGATTGACGAGCACAAGATTGTAGCGTTTATTAAAGGGACGAGAGAGGAACCGGAATGTGGTTATTCGCACAGAGTAGTCAACGCGTTGAACTCATTGTTGCTTGATTTCGAGACCGTGAATGTATTAGACGATAAGTATAATCCGAACTTGTTGTACGTGATGAAAGAGTTTAGCGATTGGCCGACGATTCCGCAAGTGTACGCGAATAAGGAATTTTTGGGAGGACACGATATAATCGTGAAGATGTTTGAGAAAGGCGAGTTAAAAGATGCTGTTAAATAACGAGACAGCGAGTAGATGATGTGTAGTAATGTACGATTATGTGTAGATTTTTAGCAAGAACGATGTACTATATAGGTAGTAAAAACAATATTGAGTGACGTTCTTCTTCTTTTTACGTTTTACGCAACTTTCCCACCGGTTCCGGGAACGTTGAAAAGCACGTAAGGAGTGCTATCTTCCACGCCAATCTTGTCGATGATGTAAAAGCCTTTGTTCTTCAATTCAACGATTTGGCCTAACTGGTATGTGCGCAAGTTACAATCGCCATGGCACATGGTCACTTTGTCAGAGTCCAAGTTCACGAGGTCTTTGAAATCGTCGCCGTCTTCCGGTTGTTTCTTCGTTATCAAGTACCCGAAATCGTGTAACTCGAGGGCAACAAGCTCGTCGTAAGCTGGGAGCCAGTTCACTTTTACTTTTGTGCTTTTCACGTCACCGCCTGGGTTCAAAGTAGCGTCGATCGTCTCGATGGTTTTTCCGTCTTCCGCCACGTGAATCTTCTTCGGAATGGCGTTGCCCCACATGGTAAACGTCGCCTCTTCGCCTTCTTTGAGTTTCAAAGCTTCTTCTTGTTCTAACCAAACTTCTTTCTTTCGCAAAACAACATTAACACCGAGTTCTTTATTCTTTGGGTTTTTCGGTTTGGTGACCCACTTGTCGCCGTCCTCGCAGTTGTCAAAAATCACTTTCACGCGTCCTTCGTCGTTGACCGCGACGTGCATGGGCGTTTCCGGGGCGATGAGTTTCTTGTTCACCGCCCAAATTTTGTCCCATTCCATGGTGTTCATGTTTTTAGACGCGCCTTGCGACAAAATAAACTCTTTCAACGCTTCGATGCGCATGCCTCTTCGAACAACGCCTTGGACGGTAGGAAACCTCGGGTCGGTCCAATCAGCCGCGTGTTTGTTATCGACGAACCATTGCAACTTTCGTTTACTCAACGTCGTATACGTGAAGTTCATTCTCGAATAATCCCACAAGTTCACTTCGCGCTGTCCTTGTGCCTTTTGAATAAACTGGTACTGTTCTTCTCGGTCTTTATACTCGGACGTTCTCAACGCGTGCGTGACGCCTTCAATGGCGTCCACAAACGGACACGCGAAATCGTACGTCGGATACACCTTGTATTTGTCCCCTGTTCTATGATGCGGGGTTTCGATGTTACATCTAAAGCACACCGGATCTCTCATGCACCCGTTGTCCGATTGCATGTTAATTTTAATGCGCACGCAACACTCTACGCCGACGGCCGAACCTTTCTTCATCTCCTCCCAAAGTTTCATATTTTCCTCCACCGATTGTGTGCGACACGCGGATTCAGTCTTACTCATGCGCTCTTCGCGCATTTTGTCCACTGGCGTTGTATCCACGTATAATTTACCCTCTTTCATCATCGTATCTCCCAACTTTAAAATTTGTGGAAACGAATCCGAGGTATACGTCAACTTATCGTAATCCAATCCCAACGTCGCGCAGTCCTTCAAAATGTTATCGACGAAATCTTGCTTCTCCTTGGCTGGATTCGTATCATCGAACCGCAAAATGAGCGTTCCTTTGTACCTCCTCGCGAAGTAATGGTTCAATAAAGCCGCTTTGGCGTGACCGATGTGTAAATATCCCGACGGTTCCGGCGGAAATCTCGTGCACACTTTGCCTTCCTCAGCGTCTTTCAAGTCAATCTCAAACGAGCCGGACGTTGGTTTCTTCCCGCCGCCGTCGTTGCTCTTATTCGCCTCTTTCGCCGCTTTTTTCGCCGCCTTCGCCGCGTCTTTCTTCGCTTGACCTTTGGAAATCTTCCCCGGCTCGCCGCCGCCGACGGCCATCTTTTCCACCCGCTTCCCCAAAGCCTCGACCGCCGCGTCGTCGCCTCCCTCTTCTACAGCGGGGGTCAAACCCCCCGCATCGTTCGTCTGCCTCATCAACTCCACGAACCTCTTAATCTCCGCGTATTTCTCCACCACCCCATCTTTCACCCCGTTCAACGCTTTGCACATCGCCACATCCGCCTCCGTCTGCATCCTATCCGTCGCGAAATACGTCCTCGTTTGCAGGTACGAATCGATCGTCTTCAACTGCTTCTCGAGCGTTTTCATCGCATCGCCGTTTTTACTCGCTTTCGCCGCCGTCTTCGCGACCTCTTTCGCCTCCTCCAAAAACTCTCGCACCGATCGCATTTCCTCTTTCGAGAGCAAAGAAGATGTCGTCGATGCACTTTTCGAAGATGATTTCGAAACACCAACAACACCAGCGGCATCATTATTGGTCGCTTTCGACGACGAAGCGCCACCACCACTCTGACCACCACCGTCACTCGCGCCTTCCTTGCTCGAGGAGGAGGAAGAGTCCAAGGACGTGCTCGCTTTTGCGCCCATTAGTAGTAGTAGTAGTAAATTCCTTCTAATTTTTTTGTGAGGGCTTTCACCCAGGAGCTCCTCTTTTGCCAGAATTGCCAAAAATTTTGCAAAAATTGCCAAAAAACACTTCTGACTTTTCATCTGAAAATTTTCCTCAAAAGAAATCATAGAAACACATTTTTGCGCGATGATGTTTTATAAGTTCAGGACACCAGAATATACTGCTGTGTAATTAAAAGTGATTTTGAGACGATGATGTTTGGGAAGGAGGAGAAAGAGGCGCTTTTGTGGACGATCGTCGGGGAGGGAAACGCGCACAGGATGTACGGGAAAAAACGGATGATGAATAGGAGCGGGAAACAGTTACGAATGAGAACGAAGAAGAGGAAGAAGAAGAACGCTTTCTCCTGAGACGACGAAAACGACGAAAACGAGAAGAAGATTCGTGTACTACTTTTCTTTCTTCTTTGTCTTCTTCTTTCGATCGGTTCGTGTGGTCGAACGGACGGGAAAGAGACGCGGACGACGAAAAGTCGGTGCTCCAACGAGACGTACGTTTTGCGCTGGGACAGCTCTGCGCGGGGTGCGCGGGAGGGACGATTCAGACGACGAAGGAAGCAGGGAACATTTTGTTCAGCGAGCAGCAACGATTGCGGGTGAAATGGAACACGAGTTTGGTGCGAGCAGAGAATGGGTTTTTTGAGCGCATAGACGCGAGAGAGAAGGAAGAGAAGCGACGGTTGATGAGAAGCGACGACGACGAAGAAGAAGTCGCCGGCGGAGAGAAGAAGGCGCCGCAATTCGCCATTCGCGAGCTCGACTACTATTGGATTCCGTTTTATTCTGCGAGGAGGAGGACATCGACGACGACATCGAAGAGGAAGCGGTCGTTGAATGTCGGTCGAACGATACACGCGTTGGCGATTGAAATAAAGCCAAAGTGCGGATTTACGTTTCGGGAAGATGGGAAATTGAGGTACGACGTGAAGACGAACGCAGAAGATGGAAAAAGAGGGAAAAAGTCCGCGTACGACCCGCGAAAGTTTTTCGAACACTGCGAAATCTGGTCCTTCGCCGACGGCGTGGATTACGAGGCGTTGAAAAAACAGCTGGTGAGGGAGTTAGAGCACATGATTGAAACGCCGAGGAATACGTTTCGAGTGAGAGAGGCAAAGACTGGGGAAGTGCTGTGGGACGCAACAAAAGGCGGTTCGAACGCGAAGCGGCGTTTTGCAAACGTCGTTTCCGAGGCGTTTGCCGGTAAAGTGTCTCTGAAAGAGTTCCTCGAACTCATCGTCACCTCTATACAGCAAGACGGCGCGCTTAAAAGGCTCATTCGCGCGCAAAAATACGGTCGCATGGCCAACGCGTACGATTATTTCGGCCCAGACGAGGAAGAAATCGCCATGCGGCGTTTAGCACCGACGAGCATTCGCCGAGCGCACGACGCCGTCCTCGAAAGCTACAAAAACGACACCGACGATACCACCACCACAATCACCAAGCAAAAACAACTCAAAGAAGCCTTTGAAATATGCCAAGACGCCATCCTCTCCGCAATCGCCAAAGACGCGTCCATCATACTCGCCGTCCGTCTCATCCCGGGCGGTGGTATCCATCGACGCCTTTCTCCTCCTCCTCCTCCTCGTCGAAAAAGTGCATCATCTTCATCGCTCGATATCGCGCAAGAACAAAAAAAATACGACGCCTACGACCGCTCGATGGATATCCCGAGAGGTTCGGGAGAGATGAAAGACGGCGCGCCGAGGTTTGCCGTTTCCGTGAACATCTGCGACGTGGGGTTGAAATCCGCGTGGAAAATTCCCCAATGGGCCGAGTTAGACTCGTGACTCTGTTGTTGTCTTGACATTATAATACTGATTTATTAAAGCGCGTATTTTTGTTTCACTTGAAGGAAAAACACTTCAAAACGCCGCCAAAACTGGGGGATTCCTCAGAGTATTCCCTCTGCTGTTCCCGCGAGTAAACACACACACACACACACATAAACACACATCTCGACGACTTAATAATATAGTATAATAAAAATGGGCAAATCTGCGCGCGCGAATTGTCGCCGCTCTGTCCGCGCCGAGCGGCGAGACATCGTCTTCAACTCCGAGAAAGAAATCAAGCAATTCGCCGCCAAACAGTCCGCGCTGGAAAAAGCGCTCAACTGCGGGAAAGCGCCGATAACGGATTCTTTGAGACGCAAAGAGCAACAGCGAGAACAACAACACGGCGACGACAAAATGATGATTGAAGACGAGAACAACAACGAGAACAGTAATGGTGGTGAACAAGGTTTAAAGCTGCAAGAATTCGACGAAGACGTGTACGATAAGATGAAGCTGCACGAAAAAATGTACGACGAAGCGAACGCGTGGGGTGTCTCGCTCGGGATCAACAAGAAAGTGCTGCGCGTGAAAGGTGGCGGCGTCCGCCGAGGGAAAGAAAAAGGAGTGATATCGGCGAAGCAGATGGCGTACGCGCAATTTTTCGCCGATCCGAAACTGAAGAAGAAGCAGAAGCGGGCGATGAAGAACGTGGAGAGAGGCGTGCGGCGGGGAACGAGTAGCAGAACAAGTCGGGAAATGATGATGACGGAGTAGAAAGTTAGAGAGAGCGCGTTGTAAATATATAGAGTTGCGCGCGTTTTTATACGCGTGGTAAAGTTTGCGAATGAAAGTTGTGTATCTATCGCGCGGCGTATTTTTGCGCCGCTGCGATTAACCAGAGAGCCAGTCGTACCCGATGTTTCCTCCGTCGTCGCTTTTGTTTGTTTCCACGTCGATATTTTCGAAGAAGTGCTGGGTATCGTCGTCTCTTGTTGTCGCCGTTTCGGCGGCTTCAGGCAGTTCTTCTTCCTTTTCTTCCACATCTTCCTCCTCATTTTGGATGGGAGACGCACTCGCTTCCACGACGTAGGCATCCAAGCCGCGCGCGGGTCCAGGCGCATCTTCCCTACCTCGAAAAAATGACGCCGGTTCCACCGCAGCAGAAAGCTTACCAAACTCACGCACTTCTTCTTCTTCTTTTTCTTTTTCTGTTTCTTTTCCTTCATCTTCTTCTTCTTGTTTGACCTCCATCATCGGCGCCTCTTTTTTTTCTTTCGCTTCTTCTGATGCGCAAGAGTTGACTTTTTCGTTGTCTCCTTCTTTCTCTTCTTCTTCTTCTTCTTCTTCTTTTTGTTCAGTTTCTTCCAGTTTAATAACAGCGTTTTCGACGCTTCCCAACGCCGGCACATGTGTTCCTCCATCTTCTATTTTCTCTGGTACAGGTGGTTCAGGTGGTGGTTTCGGAGGATCCAAATCGGGAGAAAATCCGCTGCATTTGGGCAAACCGTCCTTCTCCGGGTCAATCGGGAATGCAAAATCTGGGCCAAAGTTAAACGACACTCTCGCCCGTTGCGACTGATCTTGCAACGGCGTCGTGTATAACGCCGCCGTAGGAAAGTATCCGGACAACTCCAAGGGTTTCTTTGGATGCACGCACGACCGCAAGGACTCGAACGCGATGCCTTGACACTTCCCATTTTTATAAAATACTATTTTCCCTTCGTTCGGCGAGTTTTGATTCTCCTCGAACGCTTTCGCTTTCAAGCGTTCTTCTCCTTTCCTATTTTTCTTGTTACGTTCTGGCGTCGAGGGTGTTTGCTTTTTCTTCGCCTCCTCGTTCTTGACACCATCATCATCGCCACCACCACTCGTTTCTTGCGCATCTACCTGTTCCTTCTTTTCCACTATTTTCTCGTCTAAATACAAATAACAACCAACCACGTCGCCTTCGCCGTACGGTTCGCCGTACGTCTTCAGCCTCGCCTCGTGATATTTCGACCCAGTCTCCGCGTGATAACCGTATCCTTTGTTATCGAATCCAACCGGTGCGTTCATTTCTCCTCGTTTGGTCATCCACCCTACTCGAACGCACCCGCTCCCTCCTAAATGTTCTATTTTAACCTCAAAGTATCTCGCCGTCGTCGTCGTCTCCCTCGTTTCGTCATCCTCTTTCATCCCCTCCTCCTTCTCCTCCTCCTCGCAAACAACCACCGGCTCTACTCCTCGCGTCCCTTGCACGCACCTGTACCCTTTCTGTGAGCTCGCCACCATCCTCCCGTCGTCCATCAACTCGATTCCTTTCGCCATCGTCGGTCTCGATAAACACACCGGCCTCCACTTCGCGTCGTCCTTCTCCCTCCGCTCGATCTCCTCCTCCTCTTTCCTCAACGCCTCTCGCTTCCGTTTCTGCTGCAGAGACATCATCATCGCGTTGTCTTCTTTGTTCGCGTCCTCGCTCTTCGTCGTTGTTGTAATTGTTGTTGTTGTTGTCTCTCCTCCTCCTCCTCCTGTCGCGTGCGTATTATTCGTAGTAGTAAGCGTCGTCGTCGGCGGCGTCGGCGTTCCAGCTCTCTCCTCGTTTGAAGTGTTCTCTTTTTTCGCCACCACGTCGCATTCTCTCCACGCCTCTTCTTCGTCTTCTTTTTCTTCTCCCTCGTTAAACTTCTTCGCGTAGTTGTTGTTGCACTCCTCTTCCTCTTTTCCTCCTAATCCTCCTCCTCCTCCGTTGTTAAACATCACCCCCCGAGAAGAATTATTCGTGGTAGTATTATTATAGCTCTGATGTTGTTCTCTCATTTCCTTAAACTTCGGCGCGATGGTTGCTTTTAATATGTGCGACGGTGGGCCGTATCGTTTCTGTTTCTTCGCTTTTGATTTCGGGAGGTTCCGGAACTCTTTTTTCCGTCGGTCGATTTTTTTCCCACTCATCGTCGTCACACCACCCCCCTTCGCTGTTTTGTGGGGAGATGCCGGTGCATCTTTGCGAGGACGGCCCATATATCGAGAATACCAACACCGATGAGTTCTTCTCTCTGCGCCCCGAAAACAAAACGCAGAAACAACAAACCAACAACTCTCTCTCTCTCTCTCTCTGTGTGCTTTTCTGTGTGAATTTTTGTAAGGAGAATTCGTTTTGAGGGAGCTTTTTGCCCTAAAAATTTAATTGGGTGGCACTTTTTTTCTTTTCAAAAAAACCTTCAACCGTCGTCACTTTTCTTTTCTTTTCTCCCGTTATTGTCTGCCCTTTTTCGTCCGTTGGTGTGTTGTCTTGAGCGAGAGAGGAGGAGGAGGAGGAGGACGTTAACATCAACAATGGCGCGAGGAGGACCACCGCGAGGAGAAAACGCGGATGTGTCGATGCGTAAAAACAAAGCAGAAACCAACGCGTGGTTTATGAAAGACGACGACGGATTCGAGGAAACGACTTTGACGACCTTTTTTATTCCCGAGAAGAAGGAAAAGAAGAAGAAGACGAAGAAGACGACGAACGAGGACGAGGACATCCAAGAAGAAGAAGAGACAGAAGCGACGAGGACGACGACGAAAACGAGGTCTTTGGCTCGACGCGCGGCGGAGAAGCAGCGAAAAGCTTTGCTTTTACACAACACGAGAGAGAAAAAGAAAGAGGAGGAAGAGGAGGAAGAGAAGACGAAGACGAAGAATACGTATTCGTCTACGTCGTCAACGTCGGAAAAGAAACAGTTGTTATTGCGAGCGTACGCGTTGGAAAACGCGCAGTTGCGAGAGTCTTTGCGTAAATCTTTAGCCCGCGCGAATTCGTTGGAAACTGAATTGGAAGAGACGACGGAAACTTTATCGCGGAGCGAACGCGCTTTGAAAGACGCTTTGATATCGCATCGAGCGTTACAAAACGAGAGCAAAGAGAGTCGAAAAAGAGATCGGGACGCGTTGAATAGTTTGAGGAAAACGTTGGAGGAAAGGGAAAGGATTTCGAGAGGAGAGCGAGCGAGGTGTGGGAGAGCGTTGCGGTACGCGATGGATTGTTTGAGAGCGCACGCGCCGCTGGCGAAGGACGAGAGGAACCAGGGCGGTTCCGTTCTCGGGAGCGTGGTGGCGGAGCTGGCGAGATTGACGGAGATTGCGGTGAGTGCTGGTGATGCTGGATTCAAAGAGTACGTGGAAGGAAGCGGCGTGGAAGACACGCATCATCACGCGCGAAGAAAGGACGACGATTCAGACGACGACGACGAGCGCGCTCTTTTTCAGCGACAAGCAGACGCCGCGAGAGAAGCGAAAACGAAAATCACGCAACTCGAAGACGAACGAAAACGTCTTTTGCGCGCGTTAGAAGCCGCGACAAACCCGAGCAAAGAGTACATCACCAGAGAAGAAAACCTCTCCTTTTTCTCCGCAAAACCAACCACTCGTGACGAGTTTCTCTTCGAGAACGACTTCGTCGCGCCGAGCCGAGCCGGCGCCGCGACCGCCTTTGCGTCCTCGTCCTCTGAATCCTTTGCGCTCCCGGGCGCCGACGCGCTCGCTCGCGACATAGACGCCTTAGATTCTGAGTTGAAAAAGTTAGCCACCGCCTTCGAAGGTGGTCGTATGTAGATGTATTACGCGCAGTTGTAGTTTTGATAGCAGTTATAGTGTCGATTAAAATTGTGACCCTTTCGCCCCTGGGGGATCTTCCTCGGTACACTCCATCCGCTTGGTCTTCTTCTTCTCAAAACTTTCACCCGTGTGTCAACTCATCCTCACAACTTTAACTCCCCTCTCCGCTTTTGCGCGACTGCGGCCAAAGGACGAAAAGAGTCGATATTCACCACGCTCGACCAGAACGAGAATACTCTAACAGTAGTAGTCGTACTCGCGACGACGATTCAGACGAAAAATGAACGCTTTACTCCGAAGTCGGCGTCTTCTTTCCCCGGGGAAATCCATCTTCGATCGGATGTCCTCTCTCGATATCACCGGCGGTTTTGTCGTCCCACGCGCGGTGATGGACCACGCTTCGTCGTCGTCGTCCTCGTCGAGGATTCATTCGCAGACGACGAATGATACGCATCGTTTTTCGATGATGAAAAGCAGTTTTAAACGCGAGTACTCGAAATCTCTCGGCACCGAGGGCGGCTTAAAACCGGACCAAGTGTTAGTCCCGGAAAGCTACGTGGTTTTAGACCGGAATTCGAGAAATCAAAACGGAAGCGACGAGGAGCATCAGCAACCTGATGGAGAAACGAAAGTGAAAATTAGCACGAAGAACGTCTTCGCGGTCGTCTCGATCGGGTCGCATCAGCACAAAGTATCTCCGGATGATTTGTTCTTCGTAGAAAAGCTCCACGGCGCGCACGTGAACGACGTGGTGGAACTGCCGAGAGTGTTGATGGTCGGGAGCAAAACGAAGACGATTGTGGGGAGACCGGTGGTGGAGAACGCGCGGGTGACGTGCTTAGTGGAAGAGGTTTTGCGAGACGAGAAGACGATTATATTTAAAAAGAGAAGGAGAAAGTATTCGAGACGATGGAACGGCGCGAGGCAAACGATGACTGGTTTAAGAGTGTTAGACGTAGAAGGCATCGACGAATAGTAAGTAAGTATTTAGAATTTCAATTCAGTATTTCAACATCATCAAACAGATCTCTCTCTCACTTCTTCTCCTTCTTCTTCTTATTTGTGTACACGTTTCGCTCGACTTCAAAAGTTCGTATTTTAAATGGCAAACTTTCTCTTCAAATCCATCGCAAAGTGAGACCCGGAAAACTTATCGGCGTTTTGTGACTGTTCAAACCACTCCGTCTTTTCAAAGTTTGTTCGCAACGGCGTGAACGTATCCTTGACCCGTTTTGCCAACGGGTCCAAAGTGCGCTTCATCACGTCGTTGACGTCTTGTAAACTATTAATCCCGAGGAACTTGCACGAGGTCAACACGACGGCGCCGGTGCCCCAAAGAGCCAACGTCCCGCCCCACGCCAACGCTCTTCCCGGCGTCGGATCCGGCAATAACTTCACTTTCTTCTTTCCAATCATAACGAACGTTTCATCTCGCATGTGCTTCGCCGCTCGACTCTCGACGCCGTTAAACCTTTCCGGCGCCGACTCCATCAACTCCATCGCCTTGTGCACCGAGAAAATCGAAGTCCCTTCCACCGCCTGCGTCGAACCGCTCCATTTGGACTTCCCCAAAGACACTCGCGAACCGAGCGTCGCGTGTCCAATAAACACCGGATTCCCCGTGCACGCTCCCGAAATCGAACGCTTCTTGATAAAATCTCGATCCAGCTTTTTCGAATTCACCTCTTCCTTCATCGTAAATTTTTTGTCGAACAACCGCACCGAGTGCGCCAACACTTGCGGTAAGGCACCACTACCACTAGAAGAAGAAGACAAAGAAGAAGACGCGCGTCGCATCGCTTCCTCGTACCTCCCTTCAGTTTTCAGTTTCAAAATATACTCCGCGATTTCTCGCTCTTGCTCTTTGATGAAATACTCGTTCTCTCTAGCGCGTTTCATCACGTTCAACGCGTCCGACATTATTGAAGATACGGTTGGTTGTTGGGAAAAAGAGTTTCCGCTTGCTGACGTGGAATCTTTGTTTACTACTACTACTCTCGATGGTAAGAAGAAAACGAAGACGATCAAAGAAGAATAACGCGACTACCGTAGTATGATTACTATTCGAGCGTGTTATGTGTGATCTGTTGATAAAGGGGGTGGGTGTATCGTGTGCGAAAGTGAAGACTGATTTTCTTAATAAATTGTCGTTATCCAAAACAAGGGACATTTTGTGTGTTACATACAGCGA
>Ga0182095_1034415_pt1 | contig 21940 bp, 11 predicted proteins | sample 041ome_19_FD_127784 | JGI IMG/M metagenome (GOLD analysis project Ga0182095, IMG submission 127784) | Metatranscriptome of coastal salt marsh microbial communities from the Groves Creek Marsh, Georgia, USA - 041412BS metaT (Metagenome... | ecosystem: Environmental > Aquatic > Marine > Intertidal...
CATCGCTCGAATCGTTTTCGCGACTCTCGAAGCATTCTTCCTCGCCGTCGTCGTCGTCGGTCTCGCGACCCCGGCGAGTAAGTTTTTACTGGCAACTTGACTCATTTCGTTTATATTCTTTGTGCGTGTGCTGTGCTTTTCTCCGTATTTTGTCCGTGTACACAGAGAGACGTGTGTGCGTGCGCGCAAAAATGTGACGAAATCGAGTGTCGCGTTTAAGATTATAGATAAACGAACTGGCCTTCATGACTTTTCGTGGCGGGAGTTGCCTCTCGGGCGACGAAAAAAAAAGAAAAAGAAAATTTAATTGACCGGTCAAAACTTTTTTTCTTGGATTTAGGGTTTTTGTATTTCTCCGAGGCAAAGTCCCCCGGGGGGTCGGCGGTCTGGTGTTGACGCACTTTGAAAGAGCGGCTTTTTGCGCGGCGCCGAAAGACTAGAGAGAGAGAAAGAAAATAACAACAAACAAAGAAGTAACCCCCCAAAAATGTCTTCGCGCGGACGCCAGCGCGGCGTCCCACTCGACGCGTTCTTGAAAGAGAACGGGTTAGAGGAAGAAGACGAGAGAACGTTCTCGGGAAGGAGGAGGATCGGCGAATTTAGAGACGACGACGACGACGACGACGAGGTCGGGAGCAGCGGTACCGACGACGACGACGACGAAGAGAGCGAAAGCGATGAAGAAGAATTGGACAACAGAGGTGGCCGGCGCAACAATAACAGCAGTAATAATCGCAGAGGAGGAGGAGGAGGTCGACGAAACAGACGATACGACGACGACGACGACGAGGAGAATTTCCGAGCTTTGCCTCCACCGAAACAAACTTTGCAAGAGACTGAAAATATTTTAGCGCGAGCGATGACGGAACACGTGGCGAGCTCGTTAACGGGGGAGATGCCGTCGAAAGGAGCGATGGAGAAGCTGGAGAGAGCGTTGCAGAAGTGCGTTCAGGCGCAAAAAGCGACGGCGGAAGACGACGCGAAACGAGAGCGGTTGTTGAATAAGCTGGAGACGATGTTGCAGCAGAAGTTCGACGCGGTGTCGATTGACCCGTTCGGATCGTTTGTGAGCGCTTTTCACACGAAAAACTCGGATATAGACGTATCGTTGACGATTCACCCGTCCTCGCAGTGGTATAACGAGGAAGAAGAGAGGAAGTATAGAGATGCGCAGAGCGGCGCGCCCAGGCCGAGAGCGCAAAGGAGGCAGCACAGGACGAAGAGGGTACAGTTGTTGGCAAAGTTTGCCAGCGAGTTGAGATGGAGAAAGTACGACGACGTCCAGTTGATCGCGCACGCGAGAGTACCTCTGGTTAAGTTTCGAGATCCAGAAACAGGGGTAGCGTGCGACGTGTGCGTGCATAATGATGGGGTGTACAAATCGGCGGTGATGGGCTTCGTGGCGGATCACAGCAGCCTGTATCGAGATTTAGTTTTTTGCGTCAAGATGTGGGCGAAAAATTGGAACGTGAACGATGCGATAAATGGGACGTTCAACTCGTATTCGTTGTGTCTGTTAGCGCTATTTATTCTTCAAAGACATGGAATATGCCCGCCTATGGCTAATATAACGTTACCGGACGAGGAATCGTTGGCAAAAGAGATGCAACGAGTGCAAAAGGAGTGCGAGGAAACGAAAGAGTTGCAAAAACCGAGAGAAGTGTCGCACGAGAGAAAACGAGCAGACGCACAGAGGAATCCGCACGCGATAAAGCCAAAAGCAGATAAATATCATTCGTATAGCTCTGGAAATGAGAAGATGTTGGCAGAACTCTTCGTGGATTTTTTCGTCACTTTGAGCGCGGTGGAGCCAATGTGGGCGAAAGGGTTGGTCGCGTCCACTTACGCTGGAAGGTGGACGTGTGGGTGCTCATGGCCTTTGCGTAAATATAAAATTGGCGTGGAAGACCCGTTTGCGAGTGGCGATAACGTTGCGAGAGCGGTGCAAAGAAGGTCGGCGCCGGTTGTTTTCGGGGCCATTCGCGGCGCGGCGATGACTGTGAAACGCATTTTATGGGCTGAAAACGACGAGCAATTTGAAATGGCAATGATGGATATGCTTGGTGACCCTGAACGCGTGCACCAAAAGAATATACAGTCGAATAATAATAGATTTACTCAGTCTGGAACTGGTGGTAGAGGTGCGAGAGAACGACGCGAAACGAGACGCGCTGCACAACGCGCTACGGACAACACTTTGAATCAACCTCCGCCGATGCCCTTACCACCCATGCCCACCATGCAACCACCGCCGCTTTCTGGGATGGGACAAACCCATCAGCAACAGAATATACCCCCGCGGTTACCGCCGATGCCTAGGAACGGTGCAAATCCGCCCGCGGGTTTACAACCGACTCCGCCAGGAATGCCGCCGCCGCTACCGCTCAATCAGCTTCAACAACAGCAACAGAGAGAAAGTAATTTGCTCGCACAAATGCAAAGCATGAACATGAATATGAACGGTCATCAAATGCAGCAGCAACAACAACAAATTACAAAATCTATCGCTGAGCTCGAACAATCTGTAATTCAACAAGCGCAACAGCGTCAACAAATACAGCAGCAAGAACAAATGTTGCGGCAGCAGCAGCAGCAGCGACAACAACAGCAGATGCAAAACAGTGGTGGATTCGGCGACGAACTCGGTGGCGGTATCTTTTCGAGCATCGCGAAGAATACGCCTTCATTCGGATTTGGTGCTTCACCGCAGCCGATGATTCAGCAACAGCCACCTTTACAGCAAGCTCTGTTCGGAGGCAGCGGCGGATCGTCGGAAGGAAGCGGTTTAGATATTTTCGGAAATCCTATGCCAAAGAATTTCAACTCGGCTTTCGAGGGATTAAACAATCACAACAATAACGAAAGCTTGGGAAACTTGTTCGCGCAGCAACAACCTCTTGTCTCCGCCGATGATAACGATTCTCCGAATGGTAGCATTAGTGCACCTCAGAAACGCGATTCGCGCAAAAACATTAGAAGGCGCGGCGGAAGACATGCGCCTGGACCGCGTTCAAATAAAAACGAACTTTTGAATGGCGGAGAAGGCAACGCAAAGTCCATCCCGCAGCCGCGACAATAAGTAATAGATAGGTACAATAGTTAGTTTCTTCTTTATAATAATTATTGCGCTGCGCTGCATTCAAAATATATAATACAAAGATACTTTCTAATAAATCTACACTAAGAGCTAATTTGCCATGTGCTCATCGAGAAACGGATCGAATGCCTCGCCATTTTCGTCTACAGTGGGATCTAAAACAGTCACTAGTTCAGCATTTTGTGCGATATCTCGCGTTTTGCGAACTAATGCGGCGTGTATTGGATCATTCGCCAACCAATTTTCTGGGGGCGTTTTTATGGCATCTTTCAAACAATAGTTTTCGTAGAGCCGGCCAATCACACGAAACATTTGCTTTAAATACTCCTCGTCTCTCTTCACGCGAAATACGGACGTGCCTCGAGTCACGTTTCGCATGCACAACAAACAAGACGACGCGTTGGCGGAAACCATTTCTAGTTGTACTTGCGGTACGTGATACGCAGGAATAGTTTTCGGTAACGGCGGATCGGCGACGCGATAGTATCCGCTCTGCGTTCGATAAAACGGACTTCGATTCTTCACTTCCACGACGACGCGTTCGACCGCGTTCTTATCATCATTACCTCGAATGAGCGCAATTGCATCCGGACTTGCGCCTAATGGGGGTAGTTTACAGCCGCACATCTCTTCATACTTCAACAAAACGTCCCTCGGTACGCGACACAAACCAACCTCGTGAATCTCTTCTACGTTTGGGAAATCATTCAGTAATTGAACGAGAGCTCCAGCCTCTGCAGTATTTCCCCACGCTAATCTCACAGACTGTTCGCCTTCGCTCGCTTTTAGCCGACAAAAACCGAGACGAGTGAGACCTAATAAACCACCGAACGGTTGCTCTTCCGCGTAGTTTGATGCCTCTCGTGATGCCTTTCTATTCTTCTTCTTCTTCTTCGACTGTTTCGCTTTCTTTTGCTTTTGTTTTTTCGATCCTTTCTTCGCGTTGTTCGTTTTCTTCTTTCCCGGACTCTTCTTTATCGAGTGATGGCTGTTATCTACTGACGCACGAAGTATGTCCAACGGTGTCGCCGAAGAGAAATCGAAGTGATGTTGAAACCGACCTTTGCTATTTCTAATAGGCGGGAAGAACTTTTCCTCTTCTTCTTCTTCCTCGTCTCCGTCCGAACTCGAAGCAGATAAATCCTTCTCTTCGGCATCGCCGTCGTCGTCGTCATCATCATCATCATCATCAAACCACTCGCCATCGCGCTCTTCTACCATACTCGACTTCAATTCCTCGTTGTAAGCCTTCACGATTGCTTCGTTCTTCTCGATCGTGTCTCCTTCGTCCTCTTCCGCCGATGGAGAAACCGCCGCCGACGTTTCGACTTCTCGCATCACCATCACCGCGCGCATCAAATCTTGGTGACTCGCGCTCTCGCTGTGCAACCCAATCTTACTCACCACGTGTGCCTCTTTGAAACCAAGCGCGCCTAAGATATTCCCAGACGTCAGCACGCCTTTGTGCAGGATCGCCCACTGGTTCGTCCCTTGTCTACAAAACCGGTGTGAGTCTTCGTTTCTAAAATCAATCAGACTCTCGTGCGGCAACGCGCGAAACTTCTCCATCCTGCGCAAAGTATCTAAATCCACGTTGGCAAATCCAAACAAATTCGGTACTTTTCCGACGCGACCGACGATTTTGGACGGGTTCGACGTCACCGAAACGTTCAGCGAAGCCGCTTGCGGCGAAGAAAAGTCCACATTCTCGAATTTTTTCTCGGAAACACCGCTCTCCAAAGGTTTGAGGTTCTCGTGAGAGTAGTTTTTGTGCACGATGCGAGGCACGAGCGACATGTTCAACGCGAGATTCTGACTTCTTCTGCTTCGCCTATCCTTCTCTCGCTCGCCGACGTTTTGCGACTGGCTCGCGGCATCTGCTTTTCTTGTGCGTTCTTTGTTGATGCAACAAAAAAGTGAACTTTTGTAAAGAGGAGAGTGCTGGGAAAGAGAGGGGACACGAACGCGCGAAGAGAATTCGATGAATAAATACGATTACGTCTACACTATCATACACAATGAATTTACGTCTTTTACTATAGCTATCATGGTCAGTTCCTAATAATACTAATATCATCTTTCTTTCTTCGCCTTTATGGTCTAACGAAATGCTCCGTGCACGAAACGTCAACCGTTCCGTCCTTTTTCATGAACCGCCGCACGCACGTCAAATGATTCCCGCTCTCGTCCGTCGTTCTCGTCGTGGACTCGAAACCCAACTGCGAGGCAGACGTTACCTCGTGCTTGCGCGAAGTCTCGTCCCAGTTTGCTTTTCTGTACACTTCTCCCGGGCCCGGTCCGAAAATGTTGCTATCGCCTTCGTACGTCTCCACAAACTCGCCCAGTGGATAAACCAAAGTTCTGTTTGTCCCCGTGCTCGATATCGTCGTCACCGTAAATTCCCCGTCCCGGTCACTCTCGGACGTTTCCCAATTTTGTTCGTACGTCGCTGTCGATCGATTCCCGTCCATATCGTGCGCTTCGAGGTATTCGAACACGTTTTCGTTTTTGGTTGCGTCTCGAATCCATTTCCCTAAAAATGATTGGTGCGCGTCGGAAAGTTGCGCTTTTAAAGAAGAACACCACCCTTTTCGCATCGTTGTCGCGCGTCGCGGTCGGCGAGCATCGAGTATTCTGCGTCGGTGAGCTACGAGTGATGACGACGTTACGGACACGATGTTCATGTGTGAGTGTTCGTGTGTTCTCTCTCTCTTCAAAGCAACAATATTTCTGAGGAGTTTATCATATTATTTCGTGTGTTTTTACAAGTTCTTGTCCATTAGGTATTCACGTCCCCGCTCCAATATTCTCAATCGTATCTATATCCCGGTCCGGCGGCGTCGCCGTATTCGCTACCGCTGATGTCTGATTTACTGCCGCCGTATAAACTCTCGCCAAAGACACTGCCGCTGTATTGCGAATCCGTCTCGTCGTCGCGGATGGAACCGGAGAACCCGAGGTTTTGCGCGCCGACGCGAGGCGCGGTTGTTAAATTTCGTTTCCCGGACCAGTTGTAGCCGCCGTCGCCGCTGTAATCGTCGACGCCGTCGTGAGTGCCGTTGTTGTTATACCCGGCATCTTCGTGGATGTTTTCTTTGGCGACGAATCGCGCGAGACCGGCCGAGCGCGATTTCCATCGGGCTTGAGGTAACGCAACCATGCACTCGTTCAGTTGGTTGATGTTATTGCCCTCGACGAGGCATTTGTTGTCTCTGAAGTGTTGCAACATGTCTCTGAACAGCGGCTGTTTCGCTAAAACTTTCGGGTTACCGACAATCATCAAACCAAGTTTAGCTCTGGTTAATGCGACGTTCAAGCGTCTCGGATCGTTCAAGAAACCGATGCCTTGACGATCGTTCGATCGGACGCACGTGACGATGATGTATTGTTTTTCGCGTCCTTGAAACGCGTCGACCGAAGCGACTTCAACTTCTTGGTATATGCTCGGGTGTAAAACCCCAGTTCTCGTCAAGTAATTGACGACGTACGCGCGTTGGCCCTCGTAAGGAGTGACAACGCCGATTTCTTCCGGGGCGATGCCGTTTTGGAGCAAGTGCGTGACCATTTTCTCCACCGCGTACGCTTCGCCGCGGTTTAAATACGAGGTGCCGCTCGCCGACATTTCTTCGACGCCCATCTGCGCCCAGAACATCATTGGTTTCGACGGACACGGCCACGGGAACACGTCTTCGCTATCCGCGCGCTCAGCCTCCGTGATGCCGTTTTGTAGAGTGCCTTCGTAAAACGCGTTGGACGGAAATTCCGAAAGACACGGGTGCATTCTGTATTGCACTTGTAATCGGATCGGTTGGACTCCCATAAAGATTAAACGTTCAAACAACGATTGACTCAAACCGGCTCTCGCGGCGCTTCTGCACGTAACGACCGGACCCAACTGACAATGATCACCAACCATGACGACTTGTTTTGCACCCATGATGATTGGAATGAGCGTCTCTGGTTCTGTGGCTTGAGTGGACTCATCGAATAAAACTTGCCGAAATCTATATTTTTCGAGTCTTCGATCGCCGGCGCCGACGGCGGTGACGCACACCACGTCTGCGTTTTGAATGATGTCGTTTTCTATTTTCTTCAACGCTTTGTAATACCTCTTTTCGTCCTCTTGCGATAATTCGCCGATGGAATCTTTCAACCTTTGCAATTTTGCAAGTTGACCGTTTTTCTCCTTCTCCGCTATTCTTTGCACTTGGTAGTGCAGTGCTAAGTGTTCCACAGCCGAGTTGACGTGTTCGCGCGATCGAGCGACGATTCTTACGACTTTCAAACCCGTCTTTTCAATTTTTTCAGCGAGTTGATCGACCGCAACGTTTGAAGGCGCCGCGACGATGACTTGTCCGTCCCCTTTCGTCGCTAAATGGTACACGATGGTCGCCGAAGTGACCGTCTTCCCCGTACCGGGAGGACCTTGAATTAACGACAACGGTTGTTGCAACACCGTCTTCACCGCGGCGATTTGCGAGTGATTCAACTCCGGTAAATTCGGAGCCGACCATTTTTGTTTCCCAGAAACGTCAATGTTCGAAGTTCGGTGATGCTCGTTCACGTCGTGGCCTAACAATTTGTGATAGATGTACCCGGAAACGGAAGTATCGTCCACGGCGAACGCTTTCAACGCCGCTTGACACCGGTCGTACGACACCGATTTCCACACGCACTCGATTTCGTATCCGCTCGTGACGTGAACCGGCGCATCAACGCACGACCTCGCGTCCAACTCTAAACCAATCTCTTCTTCTTTCACGTTGTATCGAATGACAGTCCCGTCGCCTCGCCAAATCTCTCTCCCGTCTACGCTCTTCAAAATCGCAACCAACTCGTCGCCTAACAAAATCTTCAAATGTTCCTCGTCGCTACTAAATCCAAAATACATCACCCTCCTCGCGTTCAATCCCACGTCCCATCGTACGGACACGTTGCCCATGTGTTGACTTTCCTTCTGACTTTTATCATATTCCGCCTCGATCGCAATCAATGGCCCGAATACGTTCTGATACTGGTACGCGTCCGCGTACCTCAACGCCACCGGTTGCGGCTCCGCGTCTTTATCCCTCTTCTCCACGTCATCAATCGTCGCCGTCGGATCGCTCTTCCACAAATCCTCCAGCGCCGTCGCTTGCGCTTGCGTTATTTGCCTCGCGCGCATCGTCTCCTTCTCGTCCGGTTCCGCCACCAACCAACTTAAAATCGTCTTGTCCTCCGTAACCACCGGCTCCCACTTCGTCAAATCCAAATCCAGCGCCTTCAACGCCGCCGTCGGCTGCAAAACCACGTCTCTCGACAGCAGCGCCACCGTCGGAGGATCCTCGTCTTTCTTCACGATAAACCCGAGATTAAACACGTTCGTCGAATCCGTCACGTAACACGCCGGCTCGAGCTCGCCAATCGGCGAATCCGGGTGCAACGCGATGGCGTTCGATCTCGATTTCACCAAATGAAACACGATGCACGACGCCGGCAGCGCGCCCGTTTTCGAGTTACAAAACCATTTATTCGTCTTCTTGCACCGAACGACGCACGCCACGTTCGAAATCCCGCAGTAAGAGCACGCGTGCGCCGGCGTTTTGTCCTTGCTTTCTTCTCCATCTTCTTCTTCGTCGTCGTCTTCTTCGTCTTCTTCTTCTAGCGGTAATAATTCATCCTCTAATTCTTCTTCTTCTATTTCTTCTTCCTCTTCGAGCGTCAAGTCCTCTATTTGCTTCTGGATTTGCGAGTCGAGCTCTTCGTACTCTCCCTCCATTTCTGTTCGTTCGTCTTCTTCTTCTTCTTCTTCGACGACGACGAGAGATAGAACAACGAGGGAAAAGAAGAAGTGCGTGGTCTCTGTCTGATAATTTTTTCTTCTTCTTCAGGGTTTAGGGTTTAGGGTACAACAACAAAAGAACTTAACAGAAACAAATCATCAGAGCGGATACGAGTAAAAAAAAATATTCACGTGAGATACGTGTACATACATGTCTTTGTCGTTTCTGTCGACGCCTTTGGGGACGACGACGACTTCAACGCGCGGAAGAACAGAAAAGTGTTGTCGTTGTCGTCGTCAAAGTCGTCACCAGCGGCAAAGGAGAGGAGAATTTTGTCGCGTCGTCGCTCTTTCTCTCGAAGAAGAAGAAGAAGAAAAATCATCGACGACGGTTGAGAGCGTGTTGAAAATTCTGCGCGAGGAATCGAGGTCGCATCCGACGTTTTTCCCGCCGCGCGAGAGGATTTGTTCTTCTTCTTCTTCTTCTTCTTCTTCGGGAGAAGAAGAATACGAGGAGGAGGAGGTGCGGTTTACGAGCGACGTGTTCTCGTTTCGAGGTTCGCGGGAGGAGTTTTCAAAGTTGCAAAGTCGATGGGAGCGAAGGTTGAGTGTTGATTTAAAGGATGTGGAGATGGACATCGACGCGTGTTCGAGCGTGGATAGAAACGTGTTTTTAGTGCGTTGGAACGTGACTTTCGTTCCCGCGAAATTGGCGTGGTTGCAGAATTTAGCGCAAAATTGGCCGTTCGGTGAAGTAGACGTCGAGAGAAGAGATATTTTGCACAAGATGGGCGAGACGACGAGATTTACGTACAAGGCGTTGTTTCAGACACTGAAAAGAATGGCGACGGACAAGAAATTAACGATGCCGGTGGCAAAGATAGAAGGACAGACAAAGTTGACGTTCAACTCGGCAAAGTTGACTTCAATCGAGGAGAGTTTATCTCTGGTTGACTCGATAAACTCGAACAGAGTGCGAAACAAGAGGATATGTCGAGATTTATTAGAGTTTTTGGACACGCGAAAACCGATCGGCGTCGATTACAAGGAGTACGATTTGATGGTTGAAGACAAGGTGGACATTTACTCGGTACCGGGCATGCGAACCTTGGATGTGGATGGATTGGAGGATCAGCAAGGACAAATCGAAGATGTGACGACTGTCTTGGGCTTTCTGACGTTATTTGTGCTTTCGTTTGGTGTGGGCATTGGAAGCTGGTACTTTGAGGCGTTGCGAAAAGACGCGCTCATGCAAAAGATGTTAGACGGGGCGGACTTTTATTAGTTTAAAACGCAATAGATTCTAGTAGACAATGTAGAGATAGCTTTTGTACAATACAACAATTATTTTTTTACTTCGCGTCCATCCACGTTTTTGCGGAATCGCCATCGACGACTAACTCGACGTCCAACAAGTTCACGTTCTCGCCGTTGGCGTCCTCGAACGGATTTTGCATGTGCGCCTTTGTCAACGCTAACGCCTCTTCCTCGTGTTCAACCGGACCTTCTAAAATCACTTCGTCGTGAATTTGCATGAGTAACTTATACCCAAGCTCTTTCAATCGTGGACATCTTTGAATTTTCAACATGGCCAACATCGCGATGTCTGCCGCTCCACCTTGGATGGGCGTGTTGATCGCCGCGCGCAACGCGTGCGATTTGAACTGTTCGTTTCGCGACTTCGCGTCCGGTAAAGATCGGGTTCGGCCTAACAACGTTCGCACGTGGCCGTGTTTTTCCGCGTGCTTACGCTGAACCTCCTGCCACGATCGAACTTCCGGGCGATCTGAATACCACAAATCGACCGTTTTGTTTGCCTCTTCCAAATCCGTTCCGAAATCTTTCGCCAAACCGTGCGCCGTTTTGCCGTACGCGATGGAAAAGTTTAATACTTTCGCTTTACGTCTTTCCGAAGCGAACATGTCTTTCAACAGTGGCGGTTGAGGAGTATCCTCGTCTTCGCCTTCGCGTTTCGGTCCGTATTCTAGTAAACATTCACCTTTATCCATCGCTTCTCGAATTTGCGGGTACATACCGAGCGCCGTTCGCGAGTGAAAATCGCCGCCGGCAATGAACGCCTCCTTCATAGATTTACAATCCGCCATGTGCGCGAGTAAACGAAGTTCTAACTGACCGTAATCGCAAACAATCAAAGTTTTCCCTTCCTCGGCGGTGAAGGCTCGGCGAATCCCGTATCGATCTTTCTCCAGAGCGGGTTGATTTTGTAACGAAGGTCTTCGCGCCGATAAACGACCAGTCTCTGTGTTAATATTCACCGCGCCGTGAACGCGTCCTTCTGGGCCTCGAATATCGTCACCTTGCAACGGAATGATAAAGTTAGATAACAGAGTATCGACAGCTGCGAGGTCGTTGAGTGCGTCGATAGCGGCGCACGCTCGCGCACCTTCGAAACCTCTTCCAAACGCCTCGAAAGCCGTGCCGCAAATCTTGGACAATTTTTCATTCTTTTTCTCTTCTTCGGACAACGAGTCCCAGTTGTCGCAGATTTCGCGAGCTGCGCCGGGTTTACCGGCTAACTGTCGCAACACAACGCTCGACACGGCCGGCAAACCCGTAGCGGTGTATGTCGACACCGGTAGTGGTCTTTTTGTTATCCCGTGCAGAGTAATCTTTGAAGTTTTCTTCGGCGCTTTGCCTTCTCTTCCGTTGGCGTCCCATTCGAGCCATTCTTGCGATTCTTGCGTGAACTCTCTCATTTTCTCCACGCCAGGTTTATCGCTACGCTTATTTCTTGCACCCGCGAATAAGAGTTGACGAATTTGTAATCCCGAGCCAACGTTCATGAATTTCGCGTCTTCGCACTTGGACGCCGCCCATTCTCGGAAATACTCCTCGGCGACTTTCTTATCGCTCATGGCCAACTTTTCCGCGTTGGCCAAGTGCTCTAAGTCCACGCGCATGCCGTTTCGTTCCATTTGCGTGAGAAGGTTACCAAACGGTCGCGTATATCGGGTGTAAAAATCCCACAAGGTTGTTGATTTCTTGAACTGAGGCTTACCGGACAAGATGGGGCAGGCGTCGCAGGAAATCCCTCGCAATTTGGCCTCCAACGATTCGCGCAAAAACCACGTAGCCATGGCATCCAGCGCAGCGTATTCAATCCATCGGTCTCGAGAATCTTCAGTCGTTTGAATCACTTCCATTGGCGGCAATTCAATCGTTTTCCCAGGCGTCCCGTCCTTCTTTAATTTTGGTTTCCCGAAGATTTTCTTCATTCCCAACTTAGCGCGCATCATCGTTTCTGACGCCGAAAGCATCTCGCCGCAATCCGCCATGACTTCTGCATCAGATGTCAACGCTTCCAACGAATATCCACCGTCTAGTTTTCGATTCGTATTCCACAACCTCGCCATGTGCATGGTATCAGCGGCAAAACCGCCGAGATGAATGCCATGATTCTCAACCACGTGACGATCGAACGAGTAGTTGTGCCAAACTTTCTTCGCTTTTTCGTTTTCCAAGTACGGCGTGAACACGTCAAAAATCTCCTGGTGAAATCGCACGTTGTCTTTGTCCAACAAATCGACCCACAGTAACGATTTCTTTGGCTCGCCAGGTTTTGCAAAATTCACGTCTGGACCGGCAAACACGGAGAAGCAAATCACGTTCCCGTGTCCGACGGGGGTTTGACACGTCACGTCAATGTGCGACACTTCCGTATCCAACGCGTGATATCTCGGTTCTTCATCCGTGCCTAAATTTTCGTTTAAAACCGCGACGGCGTGTTTCGCATCTTCCACCGTCGTCACGCAAAACACTTCCTCTCTCAACCCAGTCGGTATGAGCGTTTCGTTCGATTCGTCCGCCAAAGCGCCGTCCTCCTCGTCCTCCGTCGCGCTCCTCGACGTCGCCGCCGCGACGCCACCGCTCTCTTTCGGTCTCCCGACGCCTTTTTTCGTCACCACCTGTCCGTTCATCATCGCGCTCTTCCCGTTGGCGGTACTCTTCCTCCCGCCGCTCCTCATCGTCGGCTCTTCCAGCGCCATCTTATTCTTCTCTTGCGACTTCTTCGCGGTGCCATTTTCACTCGACAAGTTCCTCACCGCCTTGCCGTTGCTTCGCACGAACTGCGCGCCGACGTAGTTGAATCGTTCCACCGCTTCTGCGCCGCTACCGTTCGCGATAAAATCTCCCTCCTCGTCTTTATTTCGTCGTCGCTGTTGTTGTTGCTGTTGCTGTTGCTGCTGCGAAGAGGCGCTCGAAGAGGCAAAAATTCTCGAAAAAGAGGAAGAAGTCGCCCCTCTTCTGTGATGATGATAACACCGACTGGCAGAAGAAGATGATGAAGAAGAAGTCCACGACGAGGTTGTCGTTGAATTCCCGAGCAAAGCTTTCATGGTGGTTATTCGATGGAGCAACGTCGCGCGGTGTTTCATGAAATTGGAGAGACGGGGTGATCTCTCTCTCGTCTCTCGCGGGGAAAATCAGAGCGATGAAAAGTAAAACAAAAACTCTAAAGTGAGAGAACAGCTGCTCTCTCTCTCCCTCTTCAGAGCGTCCGCTGTTTCCTTATCTCTCTCTTTTTGTCGAGGCAGAAGCAGAAGTGAGCGCGTACTCTCCTCTTCGCTTTTAGTTTTGCGTTTCTTTTTAATGGCCGGAATTGCAATTTTTGGCGGGAGAGAAACGAGAGAAAAAAGCGCATGCGAGATATTTTGTGTGATGACTCTCTGCCGGTTTTTACTTACGCGCGAAGAGAAAAGCTCTTTTCAATTACAACTCCCCTCCTCCCTCCTTGTCTTTTTCATTTGGCGTCGTCGTCTTCTTCTTCCTGTTTTGCGCTTTTTTGTGGAAGTAGTCGTTGAACTTTTCCTTGACGGAGGCGAAGAGGCCTTCTCCGCTCTTTCCTTCTTCTCGCGCCGCTTCGTTTTTCGACGCCTCTTTCTGCTTTTCTTCCTCCTCCCGCGACGGGAGGACGGATTTTTTGTTCTTCTTTTTCGGCGCGGGCGAGTCTAAGGTTTCGTCCAGCGGGTCGATTTTGTCTTCGTCGAACGCGTCTGGGTTGTTCTTTTTAAACTCGTCCATTTCTTCCTTCGAGATGAAGAGTTGTTTCATTCTTTCCAACGCCTCGTCTTTATCTTTTTGCTCTTTCGTGCGCGTGTCTTTCGCCTTGGTGCCGCCTTTTCGGACTTTGCAATAATCCAAATCTATGCACGTTTTGTGTTGCTCGTTTACGCCGAATTCGCCGTTCTTTTTCGCCTCGTCGAGTTGGTCCTCGAGCTCTAAACTTTCCGAGACGCGTCTGCACGCGTCCAGGAGCTCCGCGGTGACGTAGGAGTCCGCCATTAAATTCGTACCGCCCGTGTTCTCCGCAATCTTCGGATCTGGATTCACGTATTGCTTATTCGCATCGTTCGTGAAAAGTTGAATGCCTAATAAGACTCTTTCCATTTCTCTCAAGTCATCCTCAGTCGCGTTCTGTCCCAACGTGTTGATGTGAAACATCGAGTTCTGAATCGCCTTCGCTCCCGTTTCGGAATACCGCCACAGTTTCGCCACGGACGCGGACTTCTCGATCGCTCTCTTCGAGGTTGTCTTCGTCGGAGGTGGTCGACACATTCGGTCCAACGCGATTTCCAACTTCTCGTTGAACTGTCCGACGTATTTTGACCTAAACACGGTTTTCGCGTCGCTCTTCTCTTCCCCTTCAAGTTTCGCCGTCTTGTCGAGTATCTCTTTGAATTGGAGTCCAATTTCCGCGGTCACCGCTTTGCAACAGCCGCACTTGATGCCAAATACTAAATTTCGCGTGTTTTCGGAAATCTCGTTGGACACGTCCAACTCCACGTCCATCGCGAGCGCGCGTTCGCGAAAGAACGCGAAGAACAACGCGAGGAGGAAGAAGACCGCGAAAGAGCTGCCAGGACGCGTCATGAATTCCAATGCGCTCTGTGTCGATTTTGCAAAATCTCGTCTTCTCAATCCGCGCGCGAAAAATGCTGCGTCTTACGTGTGTGTATATATACTGCGTGCGTGCGCTAGAGAGAGTGAGAGAGAGAGAATTCAAAACACTCCTCGAGAAATAAAAAGCGAGAAGAAGAGAGAACGAACGCGCGTGAACGAAGAACGCTCTGAATAAATTTTGACGTCAAAAAATGTTAAAGTGCATTTTTGTTCAAAAGACACATTTCACACACAAACATGTTAAACAACAACACATGTTACATCTTAACGCGCATGGACTTTACGTCGCCTACTGGAATACCTTTCAACTCTGTCGCCGTCGTCGTCGTCGTCGAGTTATTTTCTTCGCGCCAGCAGCGCACCATGGCGAAACGTCCTTCGATGGAATCGTCGTCGTCGTCGCTTCTTCTTCGCGCTTTGTCTCTTAGTACGTCTTCTTCTTCTTCGCTTTGGGCGGGACCGGTGGACGTATTTTGAAGAGGAGCGAATAAGGAGTAGTCTCTGGAAAGTAAACAGTCGGAGAATTTCTCAGCGACGAGGTCCCAGTACTTGTTCGCGGTTTCCGGTAACGCTCTGTTCGCGTGGCCTCCGGTGATTTCGGAAAAGTCTTCTAAATCTTCGTTCGGTTTCGTCGGCGCGTAGACGCCGACGGAGAGGCCTCGTTTGGCGCACTTTTTGCTAAACGCGAGTAAGAGCTCTTCGCTTCGAACGGCGAGAAAGATTATGGCTTCACCGTTTGGACGTTTTAAGCGACGCGCGACGGATGCTGCTAACGCGGTGCAGTGTTGACGGTCGTATATTAAATCCGAGCCGACGACGCAGTCGAATTGAGCGTCGTCTTCTAAGCGCATGGTAACGTGCGCGTTGTCGAACGTGGCCTTGTTCGCGTGCACAAAATTGCACGACGACGAAGCAGTAGTTGCTGGAGATTTCGTGGAAGCGTTCCCAATATCAACCATACGTTCGACGGTACCGTTCTTCTCTTCGTCGAGCGCGGCTAAATCGTCTCTCCAATCTAAAAAGGCAACCTTCATGGGCTCCTTATTCTTGGATTCGTCGTTGATGCCATCCGCCGTCTTGCGCAACGCCGCCAACGCGCCCGGCGCGCCTTCCGTTACCGTACAGCGGCCGCCTAAAGTCGCAATCGCGGCACCAATCAACCCACACCCACTACCTAATTCTAAACACGTCTTTTCCTTCTCCGTGAAATACTCGCTCGCGAAATCCACCACCCTAAAAGCGACTCTCGCGGCTCCCCAAATTCGAAACGCCAGCCCAGCGTCCGACCAACTCGACTCGTGCACGCGAACTATCACCCCTTCATTCTTCCTCATTCCAAACGTTTGCACCTCTGGGTTTCTCTGCGTCGCCTCTGCGCCAATTTGACTGCACGCCACCGCTCTCAATTCAATCGTTCTCTCCTCGTCGTCCTCATCGTCTTCGGAAGAAGAAGAAGAAGTAGTAGCGTTCGTCTTCTTCCTCGTCGCGTCTTTCGTCTTCGTCGCCTTACCCAACTGATACAGCTGCCCGATCGCATCGCCGACTTCCGCAGCCATCTCGTCCTCGCCAATCCTAGTCATCTTCATGAACATCTTTTGCAGCAAACTCTCCGCGTTGTGATGTTTAAAACACGTCGCTTTCGCCAATCGAACGACCTCTTCATCCTCTTCTTCTTCGTCCTCTTCTTCTTCAGGATTTTTGTTGCTAATCTCCTTCACCGAATCGCCGACGATATCGACCAACTCTTTCGTCAGCGCGAACCCTTCCTCGTCGGCGATTAAGTGAGATTCAAGCTGCTCGCACAATCGCGCGATGCGTTCAAACTCCTGTTTTTTGTTGTTCGTGGTATAAAGTCAACGTGGCAAACAACGCGAGTATGTGAGTATGTGCATGTGCGCGATAATAAAAGCGCGCAGCCGTCAAAAGAAAACGAAAGAAAGAAAGAAAATCGTACCAAACTTTGCCGTCGTCGTCTTCTCCCAGAGAAGAGAGAATTGTCGGTTTCGAGACGACGCATCGATCGATCGATCGATAAAACGCGGGGCGATTTATTAGATGCGATAAATAGTCTCCGCCGCGCGCTTTCTTTCTTCTTCTGAGTGATGTTTTTTGTTACATTTCTGAACCGTCGTCGTTGTTAATTTTTTTTTCGTGGTGGAGAATGCACGCGAGAAGACATACGAAAAGTGGATAATAAAAAGTGGAAAAAAGAAAGGCACCACAGAACAAAGAGCACGAAACGCGACAATCACCGATAAGGCGGGCGCTTTCTACTAGCGGCAGAAAAAGAAAGAGCAGCGGTCGGAGCGAAGAAGCAGAGGGAGAGAGCGAGAGAGAATAATGGCGTCGTCTTCGTATCCGAAAATAGGCCAACAAAAGAAGAACAACGGCGAAGAAGGGGACGTCGTCGGACGAATTTTGCTCCCGCAAACGACTGGTTTTGGAAAACCGGACGGGTACGATGCGATCGCGTGGCAAGCGCGTTGCGATTTAGCCGCGGCGTACCACTTGTGTAACCAGATGGATTTGAACGAGGGGATTTGTAATCACCTGACGGTGATGGTTCCCGGGACGACCGATCGGTTTTTGTGCGTGCCGTACGGGTTGCTTTGGGACGAAGTCACGGCTTCGAATTTGTTGATGTTGGACGAAAACGGGAACGTTTTGGAAGGGGAAGGGGAAATCGACGCGACGGCGTTTTTTATTCACGCGGCGATTCACGCGACCGGTGCCGTGTGCGTGCTGCACACGCACACGCCGAATATTACCGCGCTGTGTTGCACGGAAGATTTTAAGTTGCACATGTGCCATCAAAACTCGTTGCGATTCGCCGGGGACATCGCGTACGATCCGACGTTTAACGGGTTGGTTTTAGACCGAGAGGAAGGCGATAGGTTGGTGAAGGTGATGGGTGGTAAGAGAGTGCTTATGCACGCGAATCACGGGGTGATTATTTGCGGTGATTCTGTCGCGGAGGCGTTCGATGACTTGTACTATTTGGAACGCGCCGCGGAGGTTCAGATTTTAGCCATGAGCACCGGGAAGGAGTTGAAGATTGTGCCAGAGAAAGTGGCGAACCAGTTCTTGGAGGACATGAAGAAAGATGGAGGCAAAGCGAATTGGGCCAAGTTGCACTTCGACGCGCTGAAGAGAGGGTTGATGCGGACGCAAGTCGGGGCAAAGTTTTGCCAGTAGGGGAAAGCGGAGGAAATTTTTGTACCAACGATGAAATTAAATAGAAGAAGTCATTAACCACCACCATTTGTGTATACCAATAAAACCAATCCTTATCACATAGAAGAGCTGTGATCATTTACAGTACTACTAGTCAACATACAATTTCATATTACAATCGCGCGCGAGTGCATTTTACTACTATTGCTACTATTATTTACTTCTCCAGCGACACAGGTAAAATCCGTCCGTTTCGTGGAGATTCGGGAACAGCTGCATTTCGTGAGCGAGCACACTTGGCATCGAATAGCCTCGAGCAGCGAAGTTTACATTAGCATCTTCTCCTTCGCTCTCTTTTACAAAGGGCCAGGGCTCGTATCTCATTTCCTTGAAAACATCGGAAGCTTCAAACGCTCTCGCTACGTCCTCATTTTCTTCTTTGAAAATCGAACACGTGGCGTAGACCATGGTCGTCGTCTTCGCAGAACCGTTCCTGTTTTCGAGCTGAATACCTGCCGCTCTGAGAAGAATCTCGAGTTGTAGCTTTGAAAACATGCCAACGTCCTCTTCTTTTGCTAACCAGCGACTCGACGGAGTGCGTCGCCAAGCGCCCGCGCTCGAGCACGGCGCGTCGACTAAAACCGAATCGTAATAACATCCGTTCGCCTTCAAGTCGTTCGCATCAGAAACCGTCGTTATCAGATGTGACACTCTCGCACGTTTCGCGTTCGCTTCCAAATGTTTCATTCGTCTTTCATCGACGTCGTGTGCAGTCACAAACGCGCCTTTTGCCGCGAGAGCGAGCGTTTTCCCTCCATTCCCGCAGCAAAAATCGAGGATTTGATCGTTTTTACCCGCGCGACAGCTACTCGCGATAAACTGCGAGCCGATGTCTTGAATCTCGTACCGTCCATCTAACCAGTCTGGGTCCCTTTCCGGCGATATCCGATACGTGTCACTCACGGTAAACGCCAACAAAGAATCTTCTTCGCTTTCAAACGGCACTTTGTTAAATAACGTCACCGCGGCCTCCTCGTCTCGTTCGACGATGTTTGACAGCTCGCGAAACTCCTCGCCATCGTTAACTATTAAATTCGCGCGAAGCGATATCGGTCCTTTTCTATTCAAATGTTCGAGTAATTCTTCCGTGAATGTCGCCCCGTACTGCTCCACAAGTTTCTGCGCCGCCCAATCCTGCACGGAAAGCCACTTGGCCAAAACCTCCGCCGTTTTAATTTCCGGAACGTGTGCCTGCGGGAACTCGGTGCTCACCGCGCGCTCGTTCAGAACGTTACCACCTATTGTCAATCTCGACGGATCGACGACGACTATCTCACTCAGCGTATCGACGATGTTGCTCCGCTGGATTTTTGCTTCGTACAAAGTGAGCAGCGCCATCGCCGTCTCCTCAACCGTCAACGCGTCTTCCACCTCCACTCTCTGATTCGGATACTTTACTTTCAACCGTTCCCACATCTCGCGCTTGAGGTATTTCGCGCCTTTCTCCTCTCGCGTATCCAACAACCGTTCCAAATGCCAAAACAACTCTCTCTTCTTCACCTCCATCGTTAAAATCGTCTCCGCGATAACCTTTCTCTCCTCGTTATTCAACCGTTTCTCTTCCCATTCGCGCGCGTGTTTTTGCAAAGTTGGACTCAGATGCACGCGAAGACACTTCTTGACGACTTTTTGCGCGTCGATTGGTTTCCGCGCTCGGTCGGCGCGCACGATGTGTTCCAATCCAATCACTATTCGACGCGCGCACGACTCCCATCCTAACGACGAGGAATAAACATCATCGGCATCATCACTTCGACGACTTCGAGTGGGGAGAGGAACACTTCTCTTCTCGCGTTGTTTCCGAGTTTTTGGCGATGATGTCGCGCACCGAGTCGCATCAAACACCAACGCTTTGGGCATCACTTTTTCTTCTTATTGTTAGGTAATTTTTCCCCAAACTTATAACAAACTTATTCTAAAAACATGTCGCGGACATGGCGCGTTGTTCGCGAGGCTTTCTCTTCGCCGTCGTTTTCGTCGCGAACGGCAACATCATCTGCTCATCCTCCCGCCGCGAAGAAATTGGCGTTCAAAACGTCCTCCTCGCTGATCGTGGACAAAAACGGGAAGGTGTACGCATCGAACGAGAGAAGTGGAGGCCAAAAGTTAATCTTAGACACCATCCACGCGAGAGACGTGTCGCTGTTAGAACACGTGGCGGATAAGTTTACCGGCGTGAGCGCAGCGCTGGTGCAGAGAGAGAAGTTTTCTATATTGCGGACGAACAGATTTAGCGCGGTGATCGGGAAGGAGTGCGTGCACTTGTTCGAGAAAGATTCGGCGAGTTCGAGAGCAGTGGCTGCGAAGGTGAGCGCGATTATGAAAAGCGCGAACGCGAATGATGCAACGACCAACGGTGATTCGTTTCCTCAGCTCGCCGCGGAGGCGTGTTTGGACGAAGCTTCGACGCAGTTTGAGTTGAAACTGAGAAGGTTGGGTTTGCTCGTCGACGCGGTGACAAAGCCGCTGAAGAATAACAACAGCGACGGCGACCGCGCGGATTTCGAGTTTTCCGTCGGGCAGTTTCAGAGGCTATTACCGTTGAAGCAAGCTCTGGATGAGATCGACACGGATATTCGAGAGTATCACCAAATGTTGGATGAGGCGGTGCGGAAGGAGTTTTCTTTTGATTTGGAGCAACAGAGAGGTGGTGGAGGAGGAGGAGGAGGAGGAGGAGGAGGAGACGAGGCGGAAAACGCCACGACGACGACCGACTTTGATGAGAATACGAACAACGTATTACAGCTGTTGACGTCGCACGCGGGAAGATCTCGAGCTATGGGTGGTCGCGTTTTGGAGTTAAAAAATGCGTTGACTGCAACGAGAGAAGTTTGGGAGTTACAACTCGATGTTGATCGGAACCACCTAGTTCAGTTGAACCTTCGAGCAACGATTTTAGGTATGTCGTGCGCAGCGGCAGCTCTGCCTGCAGCCATCATGGGAATGAATGTTCCGCATGGTTTAGAAGACAGCGCCGTTGGTCTCACTGGTGCGTTTTCCGCTATTTCGTTCACCATTGGTGCTATCGGCGTCGGTCTTTATGGCATGTTCACTCGTCAGAGTAAATCAACATTTATCCCGGCGCTCTTTGGCGGCGGTAAGCACGAAAAACACGTGAGAGAACTGAGAGCGCTGCGATACGTCCTCGTAAACTTGGACAATCTGGACGACGTTCTTCGCGAGGACATTAACCCTTCTCTCATTGGCGACGAAGAACAAAAACACCTCGCAACCAAGAGTAACCAACCGTCATCGTTTAGAACCGACAGAGAACGCGTGAGAAAAGAAATCCAATCCATCGGAGGCACTCCGGATGAAGAATCCGTCGATTTAGTCTTTGACGTGTTCGATCAAAACCGAGACGGGAAAATTTCCACCGGTGAATGGGAGGGTGAAAGAAGGTGAGGGTGGAAGTAGTCGACGAGTCATTTTAGCGGCGCGTAGCGATAGATAGCACATGTAGTGTATGTAGTCCGTACTAAACGAATAGCGTAAATTCATATATTCCTTCGTTTGTTGATGTGAATTTTTTTCAAAAAAAAATACGCGCACATACACACATAACATGGTCGTTCCAAAGTATCCATCGGTGAGCACGAAGCGACCACCGGCGACGAGCCAGACGACGCGAGACGGCGAAAACGGGTCTTCTGGCGAGAAGAAGAAAAAGAGAGCAAAGAAAGGAGAAGAATCGGAGGAGGAAGATAAAGAAAAAGAGACGGCCGCTGGGACGACGGTCGTCAGCGAGAGCGAGTCGTCTCCGCGCGGGAAAGAGAAGGAAGAAGAAGAAGAAGAAGAAGAAGAAGAAGAAGAAAGAGGAGGAGTCACGCGGGAGGAGAAGACGCCGATGAAAGAGGAAGAAGAACGAGAGGGGATAGCGGCGAAGGAGGGCATCGATATACCGTTGCACCCAAACGTGGATCCTC
>Ga0182095_1078477_pt1 | contig 21833 bp, 14 predicted proteins | sample 041ome_19_FD_127784 | JGI IMG/M metagenome (GOLD analysis project Ga0182095, IMG submission 127784) | Metatranscriptome of coastal salt marsh microbial communities from the Groves Creek Marsh, Georgia, USA - 041412BS metaT (Metagenome... | ecosystem: Environmental > Aquatic > Marine > Intertidal...
CATCAAATGAAGTTTGAATTGGACGATTCGAAGAAGGAATCCATCGCCTTCCACGCGCTCCAGTTCGCGAAGAAAGCACCCACCGCAGCTCAGATAAACGAACTGGACGAACAAAGCGCGACAGATTCCGGGCAATTTCTGCGAGAACTTTCGGAAATTTCGCCACAATCAGTCGCGAATCCGTCGATATGCGATGGCATTTTCGTCTGTTCGAACGTGTTGGAAGATGCGAACGCGTCGAGTTCTCGGAAAACGCACGCGTTTGCGTTACTGGCGAACATGTTTACGGACGAGGAAGTTCTGCGTCGAACGCATTTACACGAGAATAAAAAATTAGCGAAAATAACCATCGAACATTTGTTCTCGTTGGATGTGAAGGTCGATCGACCGTGTTTGACGCAAGTCGCTCGCTTACTCGTCGCCGCGGGACAAAAGTGCAAAAGTTTGGGGTACCAGTGGGGCGAACTCGGCGACGAAAACGACGAGGTGTGGTGGCTCGAGTTGTTGTACGACGAAGACGTACAACAGAGGCTGAAAAGCATTAAAGAGTTAGGAGAGCGGAGTAGTTCCGTGGACGAATTGTGCGGTTTGATCGGAGATATCGAGTTGTTAACCGTAAACAGTCCCGCCGCGACGATGTAAAAATAGTTATTTTAGTCGCGTCTAGTCGCGAATTCCTTACGTACGTGTTGTATTTTTAAATATTTTTAACGATAATGATCATCAAAATGCCATCTCACGAGAGAGCGCGAGGACAGTTATCCATGGAAGTTGCGCTATTACGCACAAGATGGCGAACGTGTACCCTTTTCGTTCCTGTTGAGTCGTGTGCGCGCGTATCTGTTCGCGTAGGATTTGTTGGTTGTCGCGTTCGTACCTATCGTATTCTTTCGAAAACGTAGCCGTCTTGGCGTTCAAACGAAACACGCCTCGCAAGGCGTCTCGTTTTGCGACGTAGTTTGCTCGCCAGAAGATTTTCCCGAGCGCGTTGACAAATGGTTTTCTCGTCGCGTTCACGCTGAAGAATATAAACAGAGAGAAGAAGACGCTCGAGAAAGTTTGGTGAAGAAAGGTTTCGGTTTCGCACGCGGCGAGTTTTGAACGGAAGCGAAGAGGCGTTTCTCTCACTCCTAAACAGTGCGCGGCGTTTGTGTTGGAGAGACACGGCGCTTGCACACGCGCTGAATCGATGTATATGCTTTCGTCGGTTATGAAGTAAGAACTGTTCGTGTCATCAAAGAAAGTCTCGATCGACTCGAGCGTTTCGTTGAGAGCGCTTCGCGCTAAAATCTCCTGGTTTTGATAATACGCAAAGTCGGAAGAAGAAGATGAAGACGAAGTCGTATTTTTACTCAACTCTCGCAAGATTGCATGTTCAGGCGCACACGTATCGAACGCTTTTTTGTCTTTCATGCTCACCAATCTATACGATGTCTCGATGACATCCGCTTCCGCCAAAAGTGCCTCGAACTCGCTTCTCGCCGTAGCGGCGTGTGTCCGTATCGCGCTTGCCTTCATGGAAACCAGCTGTTTCCTTTGAAATTCACCAGTCGCGTTCGGCGTCACGTGGATGTAATCTCGAGCGCTATTGTATGCATTCCTCGCGAGGAAAGACGACGTGGATTGGAAATCTTCCGACTCATTCGAATTGAGAATATCGTCTGAGAATGTCTTTCTGGAACATTTTTGCGAGTGCGATTGAAGGATTGGATAATACGCCGACCAAACGATAGTCGCGACGAAGAATACCACGGCAAACTTAACGATTGCCGCGTGCACGGGGTCACCAAAAAATGCTGCCACTCTTTCTAAAGTGCTCACTTTCTTCGTGTCGTTGTCTCCTCTTTTGTAGCGCTCCGCTTTTCCGTACTCGCTGAAGTCTCGACGACGACCATCTTCTACAACGAGACATGAAGAGTCCGTAACCGTTCTCTTTTGCGCGGACGACGCTACGAGCATCGGCTCGAGAATAAACGCGTCCGAGTGCCAGTGTTGCGCGAGTACTTGTACTGTTCGAATAACTCTGTACGCCACGTCTGCGTGTACGACGGCGTCTTTCGCCCTCTTCAGATTTTGGAACGCGTTACGTAGCGTCGCTCCTGGCGCTTTAAATCCGAGCGGCGCGAATATGTTGAAATTTAAATCGGTATTATCGTGTTCAGCAGATGACACGAGCTCTTCAAATCTTGACGTATTTGTCATTCGTTCGGATGCAGATGTGAAATTGACCTTTGAAGAGCTGGTTGCAAGATTTTGCTCATCAAGCCGTTTCGAAAGCGCCGCGGTGTCGCGATCAAACGCGCTTTTTCTCGTTTCACTCAGCTGTAACTCCGATTGTATGTACTCGTCCAACGCTTTGCTGTTGTTTCCTCCATCGCTCAATAAAGGAGGATTGTAGTCATCGAACGCGGAAACATTTTTGAACCGCTCCGCGAGATTTCCGGTTGTCGAGATGAACGTCGCGTTGACTTGTTCGGCGAGTTCCTTGGACGTTTTCGAAACCATGCTACTCGACTGCGCGGTAAAGTTTGAGACGAGAAGTTCCGCGTCCATTCGAGCTTTGTCCATCATTTGTTTTGTTCGTTCGTTTAGTCCTTGCAACTCGGTCGATGAAAACGTGATGTCGTTCAACTGTACGGATCCAAACGACGGCGTCGTTTCGAACAATTCAAGATCTATCCCTGGATTCAAAAGGAGTTTAGCCTCCTCTAGGAAAGGTTGGACCGTGGAATCGTACCACTTAAAAAACTCTCCGATTTCTTCCATTTCCTCGTCGTAAACAGCTTTGATAACGTCCACTTTACTTATCGTTGACGCGGCGACTTCTCGGTACATGTCATTCGCTGCGCTCGCGGTTTCCAAGAGAAGTTGAGAGGTCTCTTCCATCGACGCAGACGCTTTTGAGGCAAATGAATCAGTCATATTGGAAATGTTTGCAAAGGATGCATTCATATAGACATCAATGGAACCCACAGAAACCGCGGTGAGCTCCGGCATTACGAATCGGGTCGTCTGCAAAAAGTCTGCAGTTTTATTCGCCATGTACGATTGGTCGTATTCTCGTCTCTCTTCTAGTACATGCAAAACGTTCTTCACCGATAACTCTGCCGAGGTTGCGTACCGTCCATTTGCACTCTCTAAATCGCTCGCGAGCTGCTCAGTCTCCTCTGCGTTTATGCCAAGTCTTCGTTTTATGACGTTTCCTAAAGTCGCGTCGTCGTGCGCGCCAAAATTACCTTCCTCGGTAAGAGAGGAGGGAACACACATCCTCGCGTTCAACACCGCATTTACCGCATCCACGTACACTTTATCCACATCGATAGTGTTATCATCATCGAGTTTATTCTTAGCATAAAAAAGCTTCTGCGAACGCAACGTCGCCGCCAACATTTCCATCTCTCTCTCGGCTTCCCCCGTCGCGTTTGCCAACCGATCGACCGCGTCATCGTTCTCTCTTCTCGCCGTTCGCGCGCGCTCCTCTTCTCTCTCAATCTCACGCGCCAACGTCTTCTCGCACCCTCGGTAAGTTCTCTCCACGCATCTCTCGTGTCGTACTTTCTGCTCGTGCGCTTCTCTCGCCAACCGCTCCCACGCGAACGCGACTCGATCGAAAGACGACGAGATATCATCCGTCCTCGCCTTCAAAGATGTCAAAGTCGTCGAATATTTTGCGACCGTTTCGCACACCGATAACGACCCGAACCACAAAAGAATCACGGAAACGATCGATAAGGAGAGTTTCGCTTTCGCCGAGCGCGTTCGCTCTTCTTTATCGACGATGGCCTCGTTCTTCTTTTCTTCTTCTTCTTCTTCCTCGAAGTCTTTTACGTCCTCCTCGTCTTTATTTTTGGTCAACAACAAAGAAGGCGTTTTGAACATTTTCTCTCTCTCTCTCTCTCTCTCGAAAAGGAGAAACAAAAAGAAGTTGCAGTCTCCCGGCGGCAGCGCTACTACTACTACTACTACTACTCTCCGCCAAAGAGTTTCATAAAACGACGAACGGTTCGAGTATACGAACGAGACGAGTGGTTCGCGTTCGCTTTGTTTCGCGATATAAATGAGATATAAATTCGCATGTGTCACATGTGTCAAAAATAACTCAACTCCCCCCCGGGGAATAAAAAACATTCAAAGAACACACGTTTGCGTCAGAGAATATGTCGTCGCAAAAACAATCCTACCCGCGCGTGGGCGTTGGCGTCGTCTTATTCTGCGTACAAACTGGCGAAATACTCGTCGGGAAACGAAAAGGGTCTCACGGTTCCGGCCAGTGGGCGTTACCCGGCGGCGCGTTGGAGTGGAAAGAAACGTCCTCGTCGTGCGCGAAACGAGAACTGCGCGAGGAAACCGGGATAGATTTAAACGAGGTTTGGCACGAGGAAGTGCACGACTCCCTCGACGACACCTCAGAAATCGGCGACGACAAGTGTTCTTTCCACACCTGCGAATCCATCATCGACGACAACAATCACTGGATAACACTCTTTCGCCTTTTCTTCGTGAACGAGAGCGACGTGAAAGGGAAAGAGAAAACGATGGAAAAGAACAAGTGCGAGGGATGGATTTGGCGACGTCCGGAGGACATTCAAGAGCCGATGTTTACGCCGCTCAGGAAACTGATAACGAGCGGGAAGTTGTTTCAGGTTTTGGGTTTTGGATGATATATAATACAACTGTACTTTACTTCTTAGATGATACACAACGCGCGTAAACATCATCCGTATCAAAGGCATACCACCCAAACGTTTGTTTTTCGGGAAAAAAGCAGAGACGAATTTCAAAAGTTTCTCCTCATTTTGAAAGCTACGTACCGCTATTTACCCCGCGCGTGCTCCTCTGCGAAAGCGCCTAAAACGGCTCCTCAAAAGAGAGCGAGAGAGAGCGAGAGAGAGCGTGTATCATCATCCCGTCTCTTTCTCGTCGTTACTTTACGTATAAAACATTCATCACTCGAAAGGAAAAACAAGAGAGTAAAATGCCGAAGGAAAAGAAAATCATCGGGACCGGAGTGAAGCAAAAAGCGCTCACCGCGGAGGAGAAGAAACGGAAAGAGGAGAAAGAAAAGCGCGAAAAGGAGCGAGAACGGAAAGAACGGAAAGCCCGCGACGCGGTGGATCGAACGTTTGGCTTGAAGAACAAGAACGTGAGCTCGAAAGTGCAAACGCAAATCGCTCGAAATGTCGCCCAGGCGCCGAGTCACCTGACGCCCGAGGCGAGACGAGCGCAAGCGGAAGCGAGAGCGAGGGAGAAGAAGAAAACGAAAGAAGCGGAGATGCAAGCGAAGCGCGAGTTGGACGTGCTGATGGGAGTTATCAGCGACGTTTCTCTGAAGAGAGAGGACGAAGAGGAGGACGAGGAGGATTCGCCGAAATCGAAGCAAGAGTTGGACGCGCGCGAGGAAGAGAAGCGAAGGAAAATCGAAGAGAAGCAAAGACTTCTGAAAGAGTTGGAGAGGAAGCAGGCGGAGATGCAACGACAAGAAATCATGTCGTCGTCCGGGGTGAAACTGAAACCAGGCGACGAAGGGTACGACCCTTACGAGGATTACCCGGACGAAAATATCCTAGGCGGAGACTTCGAGGACGAGGAGGAAAGAGAACGTCTGTTTAAGCGTTTAACGAAGGCTGTGTGCGGCATCGGAAAGAAAGGCGAGGTCCGCGACGCCGTCGGCGAGATTCTAAAAACCATCGAAGACGACGACGACGAGGACAACGACGACGACGCGTGATGGGGAGAACGAGGAGAGAGGGAACGCGTATTTAGACGTAGAAGTATAGAGATAGCAGTGATCATCGAGCGTATCATCAATTCATCGTAAACGCACACGACCCACGACCAAACAAGTCCAAGAAGGAAAAAGCGCCACTTTCCACCACCCATCCAAACATCCTCCAAACATATATGGGTCGCGCGTTCTTCTCCATGACCTCCAACAACAACAACACCACTCCAATCCTCGATCACAACGGGGAGAAGCTCAAAGATGACGGCACGAGTACCGGTGTACGCAACGCCTCCTCGTTCTCCGATATCGTCCATAACATATCCACTTCGAAACAATTTCCCCAACTGAAAGCTCTCTTCTTCGTCACCGCGTGGGCGATAGCCTCGTCGTCTTTGATTTTCCTGAACAAACACCTGATGTCCGAGGCGGACTTCCACTACCCGATGATTTTGTGCAGCATGGGAGTGGCCGCGTCGTGGACGATATCGGTCGGTTTGATTTCCTTGGGAATTTCGACTGTCTCGACGAAGAAAGGACAGACGCAAATAACCGCGAGATGGTACGCCACGCATATTTTACCGATTGGAATGTTCGCGGCGTTGAGTTTAGGATTTGGGAATTACGTGTACTTATATTTGTCCGTGTCGTTTATTCAGATGTTGAAAGCGTGCGTGCCGGCGGTGACGTTGTTCGTGATGTTTTGCGCCGGGTTGGAACGGTTGGACGCGAAGGTTTTGCTCGGGGTGGCGGTGTTGACGATTGGAACGACGTTGAGCGCGTACGGGGAAATTGACTTTAAATGGATTGGAGTGGTGATGATGGTTACGAGTGAGTTTTGCGAGGCGATTAGAATGGCGGTGCTGCAATATCTGTTGGGGAATTTGAAGTTCGAATTGATCGAAGGATTGTATTGGTTCTCTCCGGCGAGTTTGGCGTGTTTGTTTATCGGGATCATGTGGTTAGAGATGCCGGCATTTGTGCGTGAAAATGGTGTTGGGAAAATTATGGAGTCGCCAAGTTTGTATATCTGCGCCGCGTTGCTTGGTTTTTTGGTGAACTATTTGACGTTAGGCGTGATTAAATCAACCAGCGGCTTGACGTTCAAAGTTTTAGGCCAGGCGAAGAACACGGCGGTGATATTGATTTCCGTGATGGTGTTCGGGTCGCAAGTAACGAGTTTACAAATCGTTGGATATACGATTAGCATGGCTGGCTTTTACGTCTACCAAATGGCCAAGATGGAACAACAAAAAGCGCTGGAGAGTGCAAACTTGGAGATGAGAAGCTCGAGCGAGCAATAGCGCGAAATGTGTTGTAATTTTTAATATTAGAGTGTACGTGTTGGTATATATAGAAAGGAAAGAATTCAGATTAATTTTAACCTCTATTCGGTGCGCCTTGCGCCCCCTGGCGTCTTTGCATTTCCTGTTGTTGCGCTTGCTGCTGCGCCAACAGCAACTCGTAGTTCTTATTTTCCGCGATGCTCGCGCCTTTGCTGATTATTTTATCAACCAACCCGTACTCGATGGCTTTCTCCGGCGTGAAATACTTTGTTCGACTCATGTCTTTCGCAATCGTTTCCTTATCTTTCCCAGTAAACGCTTGCATGAAACCAAAGTAATAGTTCTCGCACACGTCGACTTCGTTCGCTCTGACTTGCACGTCCGTGGACGTGTTAAACATTCTATTCAACCTGGGCGGCGCCGTCGCAATCTGCGCGTTTGGCAATGCCCATCGGCACCCCTTATCCCCCGCCGCTAAAATTAACGCCGCGTTCCCGTACGTCTTCCCTACCGCAACCGTGTGAATCTTCGGCTTGATATATCGCATAGTATCGATAATCGCGTACGCCTCGTTGTCCACGCCAACGACTTCGTCTCGACCATCCTTATCCTTTCCCATCGACCCCGCGCTATGAATGTACAAATACGCCGGCTTCTCCGCTTGTTCGTACCCTAAATATAACAACTCCGCAACCACCAACTCCGTCACCGCTGGCACCAAGGACATACCAATGTAACAAATTCTCGCGTTTAACAACAAACTGGGCAAATCCGGCGGCGCCACGGCGCCGGCGGGCGCCATCCCTCCCGCCATCATCGTCGCCCCGGACATATTCCCACTCTCCGGAGGATTCGCGTCCGATGGAAACTGATCGCGATAGCTCATCCTCGCCGAAATCGTATCCGTCGAAACCAAGCTTTTCGCTTGCGCGTTTCTCGTTTGCTCCGGCGTCAACCCGAACAAACGAATTTGGCTCTCCGTCAACCCTTTCAAGGATGCTTTTCGTTCCATGTCCGCCTGTTTTACCGCGGCGGCTTTTTCCGGCGTCCAGAGTTCATCGTGTCCAAAGTTTAATAACCCGGACGCTTTAATACTGCTCGTCTCGTTCGTCTGTCGTTTATTTCTTCTGTTGTTTCTTCTGTTCTCGTTCCTCGCGACGGCACATCTCCTCGTAAAATTTGCCCCAATCGTCCTCCTCGAGGAAATCGACGTCTCCCCGGCGCTCAAATCGTTGCTCAAAAAAGCCGTGCGCATTCTTCAACAACAAGTTCTTTCGTATACTAAATCTCCTCCTCTTTTCGAAGATGAACGATACTCAATTCGCGAAAACACAAAAACGTTCTTTTCGCGAGTACTTTTTTCCGTTCAAAAGTGCGCTCTCACCTTCGCAACGATATACGCGCGAGAAAGAAGAGCGTTTTTACGCGTAATAAGTCGTGTGTGTAGATTCGGTTGAAGAAAATTTTGCTTCTTTTTTATGAAGCCTTTGGAAGAGGGGCAGAGGAGGTCAAATTTTTTTTTTTTTTGAAGAGACGAAAAAAGTTCAAAATCTGATGAAAAACGACAGAACCAACGCCTCCCATGGCGACATCGTCATCATCATCATCGTCCGCATGGGCCGCTTTGTTGCGTACTCCTAATAAAAAAAAAGAAACCAAATCTCGAAACGCTTTGGGAAAACCACCCAAAAGCATTTATCATCCCGGAAGGAGAAGGCGTTTTTTGACGTCGTCGAGGAGGATCGGTGTTGGTTTTTCTTCCTCGGGAGACGAGGACGAAAACGTGAGAACTTCATCATCGTCGTCGTCGTCGTTCGTGAAGTTGACGTGTCCGATATGCACGCGAAGAGTTTTAGAGGAGAAGACTAAAGACGTGTGCTGCGGGAAAACGTGGACGATTGAACGAAAGAACGCGTACGAGTACACAGATTTAGAGATTTCGAGAAACGCGAACTCGTTTCGAGAGGCAAAGCTAAGCGGAACGTCTCTGTTCGAAACGCCGATTGTGAGCAACGCCTACGAAAGGGGCTGGCGAGATTCCTTCGCCTGGGCTGGGTTTCCCGGGAAGGAGAAGGAGTTTGACGTCGCGATGCGGTTCGTCAGAGAGAATACTAATCAAAGACAACAACAAAATCAAAAGCAGCAACTTGGAGAAGTCGTTTTAGATGTTTCGTGCGGATCTGGTTTGTTCGCGAGAAAGTTTGTCGATTCGAAGGCGTTCGCGAGAGTCGTCGCGAGCGACTTTTCGGAGAACATGTTGATAGAAGCGAGTCAGTTTGCGCGAGAGGAAAACATTGATGCAAACGTGATCACGTTTGTACGCGCGGATGTTGGACGCTTACCTTTTGAGACGGGTAGCGTAGATGTTGTGCACGCCGGTGCAGCTCTGCATTGCTGGCCTTCGCCGACGCAAGCCGTGGCTGAAATTTCGAGAGTATTGAAACCGGGCGGCACTTTCGTAGCCTCTACGTTTCTCGATCCGAGCGCGAACTTGAACAACGACGATTTGACGAAACCGTTTTCGGATTTCTTCAGGGACGCTAAATTAGGTACCGGAGGCGCGTTTAATCGGTTTTGGACGGAACAAGAGCTCAAAGATTTATGCCAAATGGTTGGCTTGGAAGATTTCAAACGCGAACGCGAGCGACAATACATTCTCTTCGCCGTGAAAAAGAACTCGGTGAGGTGCGAAGACGACGACGAAGTCGAGGAGTGTGATATCGTTTTATCCATGGACGAGAAAGGGCAATAAAGCTTCATAGTGCACGTATAATAGTAATACTCAACGCAACGCTGTAAATTATTTTTATTATGTATTTGTGGGTTACCACCAACTCTACTACGTTTATTACTTCGTTTTACGCTTCGACGACGTGTTCTTGTAACTCTTCATGTAAAAGTTACCGAACAAAACCAACATGTTCGCCATGACGAACATTTGCGAATACGGTAAAATCTTCAAGCACTTCGTGTACAACAAAACGTAAACCGCGTGGCAAAACACCACCATGAACTGTAACAATTGAAGTTGCGTGATGTACCTCTTCCACGGCACCGCTACGCCCATCAACGCCATGGCGTAATACGAATACATCACCACGTGAATGAACGAGTTGCACAAAGCGCCAAAGTACATGTCCACGCACGGCGCCTGGTTAATCGTCCAGCACACCATCCACCACGCCCACACCAACAGCACGTGATGATACACGTGCAAAAACGACACTTGCTTTTCTTTCTTTCTCAAAATCATCCACACCGTATCCAACAACTCCAAATACTTGTTGTTGTAATGCAACCAAACCCCCAACGCGACGCCGAACGTTCGCGTATCGTTCCATCGACACGTTTCCCCCCAAACCTTGAAATTATTCGTCTTGATTTCACTCACGAACAAATAACACACGTACACGTTAAATAACGTCTGATACACGTTATACACCAACATCAACGCTTTCGGATTAAACGGCTCGGCGCGCTTTCGCATGATTTTCGGGCCAACGAAAACCATCGTCAAATACAACAAAGACGCAATCAACGGCGCTTCAAACGATAACCCATCGATCCATTTCAACGCGGATATTTTCGTCCCGTTTCTGTTCAAACTCGCATTACGAGTCGTCCTTAACACGTACGAGTAAAGCTGGTGAAAATACACGCCAAAGCATGCCAACGCGATGAAGACGCCCGTTTTCGTCGTCGAATCTTTTCCCATTTTATTCTGTCGTTTTACCCAAAAGTGTTCTCAAATGGAGTGATTGTTGCGTGTTAAATATAATAAATAAGGGCTCGTTTTCCGTACGTTTCCGCTCGTTTAAGCGAATGCCTTCTCTTTCGTGTCGCGCGTTGGTCGAAATCGCTCCTCTTTCCGAGCTTTTGTTCTCGTCAAAAGTCCTCCTCAGTAAAGAGTTTTGACGAGAGTTTTGAGAGAAAAATTCTGGCGACGAGACTTCCCCAAAAGAGGAGTTTTGGATAAAGAAAATATCCATCCCCAGAAATACGACTTTTCATTAAAAGCAAAGACGATGACGACGACGACGACGATGCGGTCGGTGCCGTTAGGGTTACCACCTGGCGTGACTCAGCGAAACGTTCAACAGCAGCGGCGCCTTTGTTCTTCTTTTGGAAGAAGAAGAAGAAGAACATCTTTTCATCATCCAAAGAAGCGTATCTCCTTTTCGATTGGAGCGACGACGGAGACGACGGAGACATCATCATTTTCTTCGTCGAAGACAGAAGAAGAGGCGTGGAATGAAGACGATATCGATAACATCGCGTTCGTGGATTTAGCGAAGGAAGAATCGACGGCCATCTCGAACAAATCCGGCGCCGGGGCAACCATGGCGGCACCGGACTGGATGACGCAATTGAACAGACTGTGGGGAGGCGCGAGTGAGATTCCAGTCGCGGATGCCAAGTTGGACGACATCACCGGATTATTAGGTGGTGGTCTGTTTCAACCGTTGTTTAAGTGGATGAAAGAGGCGGGACCGGTGTATTTGTTGCCAACTGGGCCGATTACTTCGTACGTGGTTATTAGCGACCCGGCGTGCGTGAAGCACGTGTTGTTTAACTACGGATCGAAGTATATTAAAGGGACGATTGCCGAAGCTGGGGAGTTTTTGTTCGGAAAAGGCGTCGCGTTGCAAGAGTTAGAACCTTGGAAGATGCGAAGGAAAGCAGTGGCGCCAGCTTTGCACAGGGCATACGTGGAAGCGATGGTCGATCGGACGTTTGGGCAGTGTGCGAATAAAATGGTGGAGACGATGGAAAAGACAAACGGGGGGAAGAGCATTAACATTGAGAGCAAATTCTCGCAAGCCGCGTTAGATATTATTGGCATTTCCGTGTTCAACTATGATTTTAACGCGTTGGAGACAGCGGCGCCGGTGATTCAGGCGACGTATACGGCGTTGAAAGAAGTGGAAACGAGGTCGATGGATTTGTTGCCGACGTGGCGATTGCCGGAGGAGTTTTTGAGAGCGGTATCACCAAGACAAAAAGCGGCGCAAGACGCAGTGGTGATTATTAGAGATGTCACGACACGGTTAGTGGAAGAGTGTAAGAAGATGGTCGAGGAAGAGGAAAAAGTGGGCGGCGCCGAGGCGTGGGCGAGAGATTACTTGAACGAGAGCAATCCGAGCGTCTTGAGATATTTGATCGCAGCGAGAGAGGAAGTGTCTTCGACACAATTGAGAGACGATTTGTTGTCGTTGTTAGTGGCTGGACACGAAACTACCGCGAGCGTTTTGACTTGGGGTACGTACGAGTTGTTGAAACCGGAAAACGCGGAACAGTTGCGAATTTTGAGGCAAGAGTTGGACGAAGTTTTAGGAACGAAACCGTATCCGGATTTCAACGACTTGATGAAGATGCCATATTTAGAGAGATGTTTCCACGAAGCCATGCGATTATATCCACAACCGCCGGTGTACACTCGACGCGCGGTGGTTGAGGATGAGTTGCCGTTGAACGGGTTAACCATCCCAAGAAACCAGGACATTTTGGTCTCCATTTTTAACTTGCACCGAGACCCAAAGAATTGGGGCGAGAGTTCGTTAGAGTTTGAACCGATGCGTTTTGGCCCATTAAACCGAGGTCAACCGAGCGAGTTAAACACGGAGTACAGGTATGTTCCCTTCAGTGCTGGACCGAGAAGATGCCCGGGCGATAAGTTTGCGGTTTTGGAAGGCGTGGCGATTTGGGCCACCATGTTACGACGACTCGATTTGTCGTTGGTGGAAGGTCACAAGGTTGAAATGACGTCCGGAGCGACTATTCATACTCGAAACGGGTTGTTATGCGACGTAACCGTGCGGGAAATGCGAACGGTAAACGATGATGATAAGATGGATTGGGATAGTTTAAGACCGACGAAGACGAAACCGGGCGACGAGAAGTACTGGTTGCCCGAGAGAGCAGCAGCCGGTGGAGGTAAATGCCCGGTTCCGCACTAAAATACTAGAATGATATTGTAAAGAGAAGCGCACACATTGTTTATACACTGTATGGTACCTGGTACCTCGAGAAGGTATATTATTATCCGATACGAAGCGATACGATTGTTCTTTTTATTACAAGCTCTCAATTCCTCGTACATTTTTCTTCTAAAAGTTTCTATGAAATTTTAATGTGTGTTCTCTCTCTGTTCTCTCATCCTCTAGTTTATTCCTCTTCCTCCTCTTCGTCGTCACCGCCACCCGCGGCAGCCGCTTTTTGCGCCATGCGTCGTCTCTTCACGCGGCCCGGTCTGCCACCACCCAACGGTGAGTTCAACGCAAAGTCGATGTGCTTTTGTGTCTCGACGCGAACCAAAAACGACGGCACGTTGACGATTTGCTTACCAACTCTGATGTGTCTTTGTTTGATCAAGATACGGGCGTGGTGCACCGACTTGGCCAAACCGAGCTTAAATACCAAAGTTTGCAATCTTCTCTCCAAGAACTCCTCCGCGTTCAACGCCAACACGTAATCCAAAGATTCCTTATCCGCTTCTAACAAACCGTACGTTCGCATTCTCTTCAAAATAGCGTTACCTTCGAAGATTCTCTTAGGATCGTCTTCGTCCAAGGTGAGCAAAACTCTCGCAGCGTTGCGCAATTTGTTCAACGCAAACTGGACTCTCCATAACTCTCTCTTGTTACGGAGGCCGTATTCACCGACAGTCTTCAACTCGGCGTCGAGACGGACTTTTTCGAAAGGACGTCTCGGCTTGGAGAAAGTCTTCGAGTCTGTGAAAGAAGTAAAAAAGGTTGAGGAGATGAGAGGTGAGTGAAACGATGATGATGATAAAACGATGCGATGACGATACTAATAACGACGACAACGCGGCAAGCGATCCTCGCGAAATCGAGATGCTCGAACGGTCGATTCGTACGCAAAGAGAGACAAAAGCGCCGTTCGAGCTCAGATGCTTCCTCCAATCGCCTTTCTCCCACCCACAAAAGCCCTCAAGCGTAAAATGAGAATCGACCAACGCGCGCGCAAAAGCCACTCGCGCTCGACGCAAACGAGATAAAGGAAGACGCAACGCGCTCGATCGAACGCAGAAACATTCAAACCGAACATTTCCGTTTCTTTTCATCCAACATCTCGTTCGCATCGCGGTCTTTCTCGCGCGTTTGCCCACTTTCTCACGCCCTCAAATCAATTCGAGAGAGGCGAAAGAGAGACCCAAAAGCGCGCAACCAAAACAAAATCGTTCTCGACGATCAAAGACCCATCGCGAACGTTCTTCGCCTCGTTCGACGCGACGCTCAAAAAGTACGAAATACGAGAACTCTTTACTCACAGTTTCTGAAAACCTTTGCGGACGGCATCGTTTATTACGTCGTGTGTATATTTACGCGCACAATGAGGAAGAGAGATGTGTTTTTTGTCTCAAGATGGCTTCTTCGTGGTTTTTTGGTTTTTTTGGTTCATTTCACCCAAAACGCTTCATTTTTGGAAAAAAGAAAAAAGAAAAAAACCAAACGCACATATGCCAAATTTACGTCTGGCGGAAGAGCTCGCGCGGCGCGTGGAAGAGGAGGAAGAGGAGGAGGAAAAGACCGCGAAGAAAAAAGAGAGACGACTGGAATCGCGCGTCCTCGAACCGCTTCTCGAGACGTACGAGAAGCGAGAGACGTCGCAGTTTTTTTTGACCAACTTTAGTAAAAGCGGTGTCGGTCAAAGCAAAGGAGGCGACGAGGAGGAGGAGGAGCGAAAAGACGACGTAAACGATGACGATGAAAGAGGAGAAGAAAAAGATGACGACGACGACGACGATGAAAAGATGCGGCGGTTGTTTGCGCACGGCGTGAGTGATGCGCGCGAGTACGCGCTGCAGAGCACGGTGGAGGAAGAAGAAGAAAAGGAGGAGAAGGAGACGAAGGAGGAAACCTTTGAGGACGACGACGACGCTAATAATAGAAGCAAAACGGACGAAGATATCATCTCGATCGTTTGGTTCAAGGAAGAAGAAAAGGGCGAGGAGGAGAACAGCGTCGTCGCGAAAATTGTGCACGAAAGATTTAAGGAGTACGTGACGGTTCACGACCCGTATCTCCGCGACGACGGGCTTTTACTCTCTTACGTTGACTTGGAGAACGAGAAGCGAGTGGACGCGTACGCGTTCGATCGAGCGGATGGTTTTGGGACGTTTCGTAAGACGAGAGTGATTTTCTTTACGGTTGAGCGTAAAGAAAATGGGAGTGATAGCGAGGATTTAGAAAGAGAAGATGGAAGAGAAGATGATGATGATGATGATGGGGAGATATCGTTTACGATTCGAAAAATTGAAGAGACGTTTCGAAACTGCGGCATAGAAGAGGAAGACGGCGGTTACGGACGAGACATGCGCATTGAACGGGCAACTTTCGACTCGAGAACAAATGCTGCCGTGTTTGAATTCCTTCCGAAGGGCACGTCTCTGTTTGGTGAAACAAAAACGTGGCGGAAGAACGAAAAGAAGGAGGACGATTGTACGAACCCGGGCGCTACCGTTAAAGAAGGACAAAGCGAAGAAGAGAATGAAAAAGAAGAAGTAAACGAGGACGAAGAAACAACGGAGTTTATTCGAAAAAGACTTCCATTTTGTGTGTCATCGTTCGAAGAATTTGGCGAGCGCGCCAACCGCGAAGCGTATTCGTCCGCTCGAAAAGCGCTCGGAGATTTTTTTAGCAGCAACGCGATCTCGAAGAAACGTAAAAACAGAAAGTGCGATACGGTTGTACAAAAACCCAGCGTAAGCGAAAGCGGCGTTACAACCGAGGAAATATTAGATGATAAGTCGCGACAAGAAGATAATAACGAAAAGGAGGAAATGTTTACTGAACTCGAACAGGAGGCGCTCCGACTCGAGCTCGAAACCGCTTCCCGACGCGTCGCGGAGAACTCCCGCGCCGTCCTCGCTCAAATCGACGCCAACAAGAAGCACTTCCAACGCCACGTGCTCAAAGAACGCGCGGAATCTGCGCTCAGATCCATGCAAAAAGCGAAACTGTTGTTTGAAAAAACCAAAGTGGAAGAAGAAGCGCAGAGAGAAGAAGATCTCACCTCGAAAACGTCCGCGACGCTCGAAAACGGTGGAACTGGTTCGCAACAGCTCGCCGACCTCTCCGCGGCTTTTCGTCAAGCGCGCGTAAATTTTATCGCGCGTCAGCGTCGGTACGATCGCGCGAGAGCACTTTTCTCGAGCAACGGCGGTTCAAAGAAGGAAACCACCTTCTGTCGTTGAGGTCATATGCGAAAAGTGTCCTCCGAGATGTGTGTTTCGAAAGGAAGCCAGGCGCTGCTCTCTGGCGCGCAAAAGCACTTAATTGAAATCACTTTCAAACTCCGAAAACGAAACTCCGACGATTCATCACACACACCACAAAGAGGCCACACGCTTCGAAAAAGTAAGGAACGAAATATTCTGCCTCAGACAGAAGTACGGAGTCAAAGGCACAAAAGCACCCGCACATCTCTGCGTGCGTGTGTCGTTGTGTGTCTCATCATCTCCGTTGCCTCTTGCCTCTCTCTCTTCACATTTCTCTCACGCAAACGCGAGAGGAACAGCGAGAACGAAGCCTTTCGGGAGAGCGAGGGATAAAAGCAAAACGAGCGGCACACTCGGTGGCGGAGTTCCGCACTCGACGAAAGAGGAATAATTGATTTTCCCGGGGACGGAATATCCGATTTGGGGAAGCGAGAAAGGAGACCGACGACGAGCTCTTATCTGCGAGTATGGCACGATTTGGATTCCCCCCGTCGTCTTTATCTTCCTCGTCTGCGTCGAATTCGTCGTCGTCTGCGTCGTCCGCGGTCGCCGGGAGGAGCACGAGTCCGAGAGAGCGACACCTTTCCTCGAAGAAGATGAGTGTTGGTTTTACGCACGCGACGAATAAGGTGAGCGGTGGCGACGCGGGAATGAGCGGGAATACGAATGGCCCCGGCGGAAACGAGTCTGCGACGAATACGAACGCGAATATGATGACGATGATGAGTACTCCGTCGAAGCCGCAGCATCCGCATTCGCCTCGAGCGAACGACCTGCAACAGAGAAGACTCCGACGGAAATTACGCGCGCGTCTGTTTTTGAAAGTGTTTCTCGTTGTAGCGTTCTTACACTTCTTCGGTCGAACGGCGTACCATTTTCTGTACTTTGTGAAGATTGGATACTTGCGGTACATCAAGTTCCCGTTGAGAGACCAGAGGCCGATACCGTGCGGGAACGATACGCCACCACCGACGGAACAGTTGGCGGATTTGTTCGAGAGGAGGAAGGCGTACGAGGAAAGTAGGAAGAGTTTAGGCGTGAAGATGAAAGACGCGGTGGTTTTTGGGAATAAGGCGAGCGGGTCGCCGAAACACTTACAACAACAACACGCGCAGATCAAGAAGAGGCACGTGAAGAAAAATAGCAGAGGTAGTGGTAGTAGGAACGCGTACGCGAAGACGAGTGGACGCAGAAGATTGTTCGAAACAGAGGAGGTGTACGGCAAGAGAGAAGACGAAGTGGAAGAAGCAGAAGCAGAAGAGGAAGAAATTGCCCACGATGATAGTAAACGAACGGGATTTGGAGTAGAAAGATTTGAAGCAGAGAGCGACTCGAAAGAGGAATCCGGAGTGTCGGAAGACGCGTACTTAGAGCTCGGTGAAGATAACTATCCGTCCGAAGTGCTCTCAAAAGAGCAAGGAGAAGATGATGAAGATGATGACGAAGAAAGGGTTGGAAGAAAAAGCGACGCGCCGCGCCGAGCGGGATCGAATTTCGCATCTCGCTTCTTCGGCGGTTTAGGACAGCGATCATCATCACCGGCACCACTCGACGGTGATAGCATCAGTCGAGAAGTCATCGAAGTGGCTTCAAAACGTGCCACCCAGCGAATCATCGAAGACCCGGGATCAGAACCTCCAGCTCCACTCGTTAGCAACGGGGAAGAAGGTGATTTTCATTTGCTAGAAGACGAGGAAGAATCAGAAGGAGAAGAAGTAGTCGAACAACAAGACAGTGAAGAAGAATCTGTGGACGAATCAGCAATCTCGGAGGAGGAAGACGCGGGAGAGGAAAGAAAGTTTGCGAGCACATCCTACGCGAGTGCAGACGCAAGTGCACGCGATGACACCGACGAAGACTTCTCTTATGACGACCCCAAATCGCAACTCGAAGCGGCCGAACGTAAAGCGAACCTTTTGGAAGAGGTTGCCCTCGAAGCAAAAAAACGAGTCGACGAGGTGAAGGAAAAGACCAAACGCCGTGGCGCCGGATTTGCCATACTGTGCATCTGCGACGCGCACACGGCTGATATTTGCGCAGCTTCCGTTGCGAATAAACGAGCGTATGCGAAAATACACGAGTATGATTTGATTTTTGTCACGGAAACTTTAGATACGACTCGACCGATGGCGTGGAGTAAAATCTTAGCCGTACAAAGGTACCTGCCGCGATACAAATGGCTGTTATTTTTGGACATCGACACGCTCATTATGAACCCGGACATACGCTTAGAAGATATCGCGGACGATAATTACGACCAAGTTATCGGTGCCGATCACAATGGCATAAACTCGGGCGTCTGGTTTGTCAAGAACACGCGATGGATGCGATGGTTCCTCACCGAGTTGTGGGCGCAAGAAGATTTAGTCCGAGGAAATTACGTCTTCCATTACGAACAACGCGCTTTCCATCATTTGTTCCAAACTGAAGTCTGGTCAAATAATGTTGGCACGAGTAAAAAACCATACGAGGGCGCCGAGGACGTTCGCAAACGCTCGAAAGTTGTCAACCAGTGCGTCTTCAACAGTTTATTGCCGTGGTACGTCAATGGCGATTTTGTCGTGCATTTTGCCGGCATGAAAGGTGTCGCGCAGTGCTATTTATTCTGGCAATATTACGAGAAGGCGAAAAATGATTTACCACCGGTAGGACCACACGAAATCGTCGGCGCGCGATTGACGGAAGAAATGTTAGAAGGCGGCCCGAGATATGAGTTCAAAAGGTGCTTATCGTTTCCCACGTTGTTTTGGTAAATCTATTGAAAACGTTCTACGGTAGCTTTTACGACATAATTTATTTTCTATTTGTAATTGCAATATCTATGTAAGCGGCGCGCTATAATTTGAATGAACAGAATGAATCTCGTCACCAACGGCGATTGTGTTACTCATGAACCCTTCTTCTTGACCGTTCGGCAAAACGTCGAACGATACGCCGAATGTGTTTGCCGCTTTGCGCATGATAATCTCCCACGTTTTCTCGTCGCGTTTCCCGGTAGTTTGGTCGATGGCGACAGATTCGCAACGGTGGCAAAAACGTCCGTTTCCTAACGTAACCGTGTCACGTATTTTGATGCCTACATTTTCGTTCGAAATGGAAGTCGATATCCAAGTTTTCTCGAGCAAGAAAAGGTCGTTGTCATTGGAAGACGATTTTTTCTTGCTCTTCTTCTTTTCAACGTCCTCGTTCTCCTTTTCACTCACAATAATGTTTGCTCGAAAGCGAGAAATGTCACATCCTAAACTTTTCGCCGATCGTTCCGAGGCGATTAAAATCGGCGAAGTATTCGCAAACGTGCGCTTCGTCTCGTCTTTTAAAAGTGCGAGGCAACATTCAACGTTGAGAACTTTTGAGAACCACTCGTGCGCCGCGGGATCTCGAACCAGTCTCGCCTCTCGCGTGCTACCGCGAATGGAGACGGAAACGTTACCCTCTCGAGACAGATCAAATTCTTTTCCATCTTCGTTCAAATCTATCCGAAGCGTTTCCTTTATACCACTACACGTCAGAACCAAATACGTGAACGCGTAGCCGTTTACATCCTCTAAATCAATCGTCTCCACAGAAGGCGTGATGCGCACCATTTGCGGGTACGATTTTTGCGACAACGGTATCCCTGACTGTTTCTCAATGAGCACGTATTTCCGATCAAAAAGCAAGCCAGATGGGAGCAAGTACCATTTCTCTACACTAAATGGAGCGCATGACTTGATCGGGAACACGTTTATTTTCGAAATTGTAACGAGCGAGGAAGAAGATGATGAAGGCGATGAAGGCGTTTCCGGCGCTTCGTTTGCTCCTCTATCCGTCATTCGCGCGTGACACACAAACTCGCGCTCAATGGTTTCAATAATAGCCTTCGCGTCGCTCACTCGACTGGCATACCCGAACGATGCCCGAACGCACCCTAAAGGTTCCCCATCCGTATCGTCCACACCCATATCATCTCCGCACACTTTGCCTTTCGTTTCGTATAATTTTTTCACCCGATTTTCGATTTTCTTCTTCCGGATGCTTTCGCACGCGCCTGGGTTACAACAACACCCGGTACGAACGACTATATTTTGCGAAGCTAACGCGCGCTCTACTTTTGAGTATCCAACGTGTGTTCCGTCGTCGTTGAGTACGTTGAAAGCTACGGTAGATAAGGATACAATTTTCCGTCCGTCGTACGTCAATTTCTCGTACCGGTCGTCGTAATCGCTTTGATTCTTCAAATGTTCCGCTAAATGACGCCACTGTGATCCGTATATTTCCACGACTGGTTTACCATTCGCGTGTCGCAAGTTCCACAATCTACTCGCTAAGACTTCCCCGACATGACCGGCGTTGATGCGAATCATCTCGGATCCTCCAATCGATTGATACCACTCGAAGCATTTTGGCAACGCGGCTATTTGCTGAAACGGCAACGTACCTCGTTCCAAACCAGACGCGTTTTCCTTGGCGATGAAAAAGTTTGTCTTCGCATCGATCGCTTTCGCCGTTCCGCCTCCGAAATACTTACGGTTCATGTTCTCGTTCCTCTCGATCATTTCCATTGCTCTGTTGGAAACGAGCAAAAATCCAACACCAGTTGGGTACCCGAATATTTTATACGCCGAAGCGACGATAAAGTCGGGCCTCAACTCCTTCTCCATATCTTTCAACATCACTGGACGCATTGCCGCGGATTTAGACGCGTCTAATAACGTAAAGCATTCCGATCCTTCTCGACAAATCTCTTCCATTTTCCTCTTCACGCATGCCTCGCGAACGCCTTGCCCGTGGAAATTCGACTCGTCCGCGTACGCCAACAAATGTTTTCTACCGCGGGGGTTACTTTTGTTGCCCTTGAACCATTTCTTCTTCGTCTTTATTTTCGCGCCGCAATCGTTCACCTTCACCGACGTCCACTCCTCCTCTTCGTTCTCGACCAGCACGAACACGTCCCCGCCTCTGCTCCAAACTAAATTCCTCAACCCGACCACGCTCGTGTGATTATCCATCGCGTAACTCAACGCGTCTCGCTTCCCGACTGAAAAGAACGCGTCCCCGACTAACTGCACAGCATTCGTCGCCCCTCCGTTCACAAACACGCAGTGATATTCCCCAAACTCCGGCGCGTTGAAATGTTTCAGAACTAAACTTCTGCTTTCATGAATCGCTTTTTCTGCGATCGAGGCGGATGCGTTTTTGCTGTGCGGATTGCCCAAAACCATCGACTCTGTGTGTTCTCGAGTGCAGTTTTGAATCAATCGAGAACTGACCGGAGGACACCCGTTGTAATCGCAATACATCATCCTCTTCGTCCCCGAGTTCTCTGTCGACGAGAGAGACGAAAACTCTTCCCCGACGAGTTTTTCAGAGCACGCCGCCGCGATGACCCCGTCCTCCTCGGTTTCCGACGTCGACGTCAACGCGTTGTTGCACCACCGCAGGTGTCGTTGTTTTCGAGCGGCGGCACTCTTTGAGGAAGACACGCACGCGCTGAAGAAGATAGGTAAAGAAGGCATCGCCTTCGTCGCTTCTTCTTTATCATCGCGCGCTTTTTTACCCCCTGTTGTTGCATCCAACATCGTGCGAATTTGCGCGTTCACTCTAA
>Ga0182095_1674420_pt1 | contig 21685 bp, 20 predicted proteins | sample 041ome_19_FD_127784 | JGI IMG/M metagenome (GOLD analysis project Ga0182095, IMG submission 127784) | Metatranscriptome of coastal salt marsh microbial communities from the Groves Creek Marsh, Georgia, USA - 041412BS metaT (Metagenome... | ecosystem: Environmental > Aquatic > Marine > Intertidal...
CTAATGTATTTTGCGCGTCGTGGTCAGGGGGCATACTGCAATGATATCCCGTTGAAGGTATCCGATGCACGTACTATCGCGGCATCGACATTGTTGGCGGCGCGGCCCGCAATTTCGCCCGAACATTGGCGTAATGGTGACGTGCCTAGCTTCGAACGACGGTTCCGGCCTTCGCTCGCATATCGTTTGGCGCTTGTTGCGCAGGGGCGATATGATGGCATGATCACATTTCGTGACACATGGGAATGGGATATTGCGGCAGGCAGCCTGTTGATCCATGAGGCTGGCGGACGTGCAACGGATAGACAGGGGCGCGACCTTGTATTCAATTCCCCGACTTGCAAGGCAAACGGCATCGTTGCGGCATCAACAAATCTACATGACGATATCTGCAAACACTTAGCAATGACGACGAATTGATCCCGACAAAAAAAGGCCAAGTATCATACTTGGCCTCTCTTTTTATCAATCAGGTCATTAGTCTTGCAGGGATTTGTTGACCGCATCCACAAGGATATCTAGATCTGAAATTTGCTCTTCGATGCCAGAGCGCACTGTTGACATTCGGTGGCTCATTTCTCGTGAAGATGCGCTTTGCTGATGGACAGCTGAGGCAATTTTATCTGATGCTGAAAGCACATGAGAAAAGCTTTCTTGCACGCTTTCAATTGTCCGACGCAGACCAGAAACCGCATTTTGGATCTCTTCGACTTTATTCGCCACGTCTTTTGCGCCTGCTTCTGTGCCTTCGGCAAGTTGTCGTACTTCGTCTGCGACCACGGTAAAGCCTTTGCCGGCCTCGCCTGCACGGGCGGCTTCGATGGCTGCGTTAACTGCCAGCAATTTGGTTTTATCTGCGATTTCTGTAATAATTGACAGGAGTGAACCAATTTCCTCAGAGGCACTGGAAACCGAATGCATTGATGTTGCTGCTGAGTCTGCCTTGTCAGATGCAGCTTGCGCAAAACGCGTTGTCTCATCAACGTTTGCAAAAATATCGGTGATCGAGTTATCCATCTGGTCGACAGCTGTTGCAATCGATTGAAATTCGCCAGACAGCTGTTGCATGCGCGAGGCAAATTCTTGCGAATGGTGTAGAACATTTTGAGACGTTGTGTTTTTGTTTTTGCGCAGAACCGAATAATAAATATCGATACCAACCAGGAAGTCATGCAGAAAAACATCGCTCATTTTACGGATCATGTAAAAAACCGACGTTTTATTTATGCGCTTTTGCTTGCCAAGGTCGGCCAAGCTATTCAAAAGCGCACGGTAGCCGCGAATGAAATAATGTGGCGGCAATCCAATGCGGGCATGCGCGTGTCCAATACGGTTCAACCGGTCGTAATAGACGTCGTTGAAACGATCACGCACTGTGGCATGCCAATGATCGCGCTGTACCTTTTTCAGGCGATTGTGATCGTGCCCATCCATAAATGGCGAAAGTTCGTCACTTGCATCAACGTAATCATAAAATTCATCTAGTGCATCATCAATGATAAGCTCAAGAATGTCCCATGTGTTTGTGGTACGTCTGGACATTAACATAGTTATTCCTCAACTGAACAATTGGCCTTGAATGTGCTAACGTTCAAAAACCATGCTCATTTAGATGGAACGATCCTAAAATCCTGACCTTCTAATCCTAAGGGTTATTGGTTGCCATCGACGATTTCCAAATGCTGACACAGTTTTGAAATGTTTGCTAACCATTTAGAAACCATATCAGGCGCACTGGGTGCCGCGTGAACGCCGCCAGATATCTCGCCATTTAGCACGGCCTCGATCGCATAAGACACGGGGATAGAAACCAAACGCGCCATGGCCGTCGATATCTCGTCACCCCAAGCGTCAAGAACATAAGTCTTATTCCACTTGGTTTCACCCTTGTTTTCGGCCTTGAGTGCAACAACCAAAACAACGCGATCTGGGTCATTTTCGCCATAGGCATTTTCTGACCAAAACTGTTCAGACATCTCGCGCAGACGGTTTTCCCCTTCGGATCCTTTTAATGTTTCGATTTCGCGAAATACCGGTGTCCACGCGTCGGCCCAGCCGTTCAATCGCAATGTCCCGCGCACGAATTCCTTAATCTTCCACTTGGGATCAAAGTGATATTGCGAGATAAACGGAATGCTGTCTCGGTTTGGATACACCTCGAATGTTTCGGGCGTTGGCAGCGGTGCAGTATAGCTACTGATGGCATTCCAAGGGCGATCAACGTTAAATTCGGCAAAGTCGCGAATTGATTTTGACGGTGATTTTAAAGCGCGCAAAACACCCAAAGGGGACCAGCTGAATTTGTACTTAAAGTCATTTGGGATCTTTGGGATCCCGCCGCAGTAAGAAATAAAGCTAAGCTCGTTTTCTGGGTCGCATGCTTCAGATGCGCGATATTGTTCAACCAAGTCATGCGCCATCAAATGGTCGATGCCAGGGTCCAGACCCACTTCGTTTACGATTGCGACGTTCGCTTGTTTTGCATCACCATTCAGCGCGGCCATTTCAGGCGAGATATACGAAGAACTGACGAAATGCGCGCCTTTGGACATCGCAAGTTTCGCAAGTGGCACATGATGATCCCCGGGCAGCATAGACACAATGACATCACCTTTTGCCAAGGCCGCATCAATTGCGTCCATGTCAAACACGCGAATGTCGTCTGTAACATCGCCAACAACATCACGCGCTTTTTGGATCGTTCTATTCCAAACCGTAACGGGGTGCCCGTTTTCGATCAAACGGCGCAATCCTGGAATTGCTGATAAACCTGTTCCGCACCAATGGATAGTCATGTCACACCTCGTTTAGGTTCGTTTGGAAAACTGTCTGGGCGCGCGCCCAAACGCCAGTTGTTAAATCATCAAGCGTCCGCAACGAAGGCAACAGCTGTGCCGCGTAGTCCTGTGAACTTTCGAGCGGTAAAAGTGACGGCAAATTGTCAATCGCCATCACATCCAAGACCGGATCATCTGCTGCGCGATGCACAGGTGCATTCCACGACGTGGCCTCATGATAAATTGGAATAGGGTTATAATCGCTGTCGGGGTCACACGCGATATCGCCAATTGCGCTAAGCCTGCGTCGTTCGCGCAATGCGGTTGAAGGCACGAAAACCGGCGTTCCCGGGCGTGCTAAGATACAGTTGAAAAACAGGTCATGATCCAAGATTTCGGGGAATGGGCCGCCATTTGCAGTTTCGGCCATGTCCCATTTGGTGACTGAAATCCCCAGATTCTCGCATAAATCTGCGGCGCCTGTACCGACACGACCCAATGCCCCGATGACGATCGCATTTGGCGCAAATTTACCGGTGTTGTACAATTCGGATTTCAAATCAGCGATCAGGGCGTCTTTGTTTGGATAGGATGAGACTGGTCCGCAAATTTCACCATGTTGCTGTGCGATCCATGCTTTCAATGTGACGGCAGCACCTGCAAAACCTGCCCAATAGCCAAACGCCGCAACACGACGGCCGGTTTCATCAATCAAATATTCCAAATCATAAAGTATGCCACCGCCCGCTTTGAACCGTTGCAGCAAAATCTTACCTGCGTGTTGTCCTTTGAAAGCATGTCCAAACATGATGTGACGATGAAACAGCGGTGTTCCATCTTCGGGCAGTTCTTTTAGGCCAAAAATGATCGCATCGCGCGGCGCAGAGGCCCATGAATTTTCTTCGGCAATCGCGCAGCCAGCCGCCGCATAGCCATCAATAGGGATGATCCTTGATACGCTTTTTTCCACTGTGACGTGAATACCTGCCTCGACCAGCGACCGTGCACCGTCAGGAGTTATGCCAACGCGGTCTTCGTTTGCGCGTTGTTCTGCGCGAACCCAAAGATGTGTCATGAATTAATCCTTGTCTTTTGCGAACATTGATCAGTAATACGTGCGCGCGTCAAGTCGGTCAGTGCGTTCCAAATGTGGGACTGCATTGTATTGTTTTAGGTGAAAGCTTCCGCCAATATAGTGCAGCTGGGTCACGCCAGTATTGACACCTTCGATCAAGGCTTTCACCAACGCTTCACGCGACAATCCTAGGGCATGCGCGATGGCCATGGCGACGATACCGCCTGATGTTACCACAACGACATTTGCCCCTGCGTGTCTAAGCGTGTCCAAGACTGATCCGACACGGTCACGATAGTTTTGCCACGTCTCAGGTGGGTTTGTAATCTCGCCTGCTTCCCATTTTGCAAAGGTCGTTTGAAAATGTTGTATGAACCCAATGCCGTCAGGCGGTGTCAGCCCGAACTGATTTTTCATACAGTCCACCAAGTCATAATAAGCAATTTCGTTCAACCGCTCGTCTATAGTTGCCTGTTTATTCAGGCCTAGATGGCGAAATGTGTCCTTTTGTCGTTGCAACGATCCTGTGAACGCGGCATCGCATTCAATCGAAAGGCTGCGTAAATGATCGCCCAACCAAATCGCTTGTTGAATGCCAAGATCTGACAGGCGATCATAGTCAGCCTCGTTCGTGGCAGCAGAATTTGCTTGGCCGTGACGGATAAGTGTAATGATGGACATAATACCTCTAACTGCTGCGCTGACAGTTTCAAAACTGAACAGAATTGGCAAGGCCTAGGAATAGCTAAGCCTATGTTTTTTGATTTGAATATTTGCTGGCTTAATATCCAGCTGCGCGATCAACAAGATGTTTCAAAGACTGCCCATTTTCGCATCGAACAATATTTTCAACAATCACTTGTGATGCCGTGTCTGCCCGCGTTTCGGATGCTTTGTGGGGAACGACTGTTACGTTTGGATGGTGCCAAAATGGATGCTCCACAGGTAGTGGTTCTACACGAAACACATCCAACGTGGCATGCGCGATTTGTCCGCTGTCTAATGAATTTAGCAGGTCTTCATCGTTGATCAATGTCCCGCGGCCGGGATTGATCACGTAAGACCCCTGCGCCATATAAGCCAAGGTTGTCGCGTTCAGCGTATTTTCTGTTTCAGGCGTGTTGGGCAGCAAAAGGATGACAATATGTGCGCCCGCTAATGCTTGCTTTAGGTCGTGTGGTCCTGAAAATGTGGTCACGCCATTGATGTGCTTTTGTGATTTGGACCAACCACGCACCACAAATCCCAACTGAACCAAGGCGGCAGCACAGGCAGAGCCCAGTGCACCCAATCCCAAAAGTGTCACAACGCGATCTTTTGCCAATGGCGGCACATAGCTGCGCCAAACCCCATCTTGGCCATGGATATGGGTGTCCATTCCCAAATGATGCCGCAATGTATGCCCAGTGACCCATTCGACCATGCCTTGGGTCAGGCCATCATCAACCATGCGCGTCAAAGGCTGTGTGAGGGTTTCGTTAAAAACAACACTTTCCACACCTGCCCATAGGTTCAACACAGCCTTGCATTTTGTATATGGCGTGAAATCTTTAACAGATGAATTTGGGGCGTAAATTATATAGTCCACAGTTTCAGGTGCAAGTTCGGTTGCCAAATTCACATCAAGACCATGCTTTTCGAACCCTTCTTTCAAAGGGGTTTGATATTGTTCGAACCGTTCGTAAAGGGCAGCAAACAGGACATTTAACGTCATTTTATGGTTCCTCTGGGGCGATGGACGTGGGCGGACTGTACCAACCCAAACGCACCAAGCAATACCAACATGGCTGACCCACCATAGCTGACCAGCGGTAATGGAACCCCAACGACAGGGGCCATGCCCATAACCATCGACATATTAACGGCGAAGAACAAAAAGAAAGTCATAGCAATACCGATGGTCAAAAGTGACGAGTACCGGTCTTTGTGTCGCAACGCTGAGGCAATGCAGAAAATCACAATCAGCAGATAGATCGCCAAAAGTGACATTCCGCCGATAAAACCAAATTCTTCTGCGAGTGTCGTAAAGATGAAATCAGTATGCTTTTCCGGCAAAAAGTTTAATCGCGATTGGGTGCCCTGCATAAACCCACGACCTGTCCACCCACCAGAGCCAAGCGCGATCTTTGATTGTGTGATGTGATATCCCGCCCCTAACGGATCGCTGGCAGGATCTAAAAAGGTATCAATACGGCGAAATTGGTAATCTTTTATCAGTTGCCATCCTGTGCCACGGCTTTGAAAGACGGCGAAAATTCCCCCAACTCCGGCGACGATCACAGACGCAAAATAGGCCCAGTGAAGCCCGGCGACAAACATCATTGTCCCGCCCGCGGCCAATAATAACAACGATGTTCCTAGGTCTGGTTGCTGTAAGACCATCGCAACGGGTATCATGATCAGCACAAGTGGAATGAGCACCCAAAAAGGGCGCGATACTTTTTCAGGTGGCAGCCAATCATAATAGGCGGCCAGAACCATCACGGTCGTGATTTTAGCGACTTCAGAGGGTTGCAGCCGCATGAACCCAAGATCGATCCAACGCTGAGCTCCCATGCCGGTTGTCCCAAAGAATTCAACGACCGCCAAAAGGCAAAGCGCAATCAAATAGGCCAATGCAGATATGTTGCGCCAAAACCAAATCGGAACCATGGCCACCACAAACATACCGATCATGCCGACCATAAATCGTTTTATTTGCGGATCAGCCCATGGCGAAAGCGTCCCGCCAGCAACGGAATACAGCATGATAAAGCCAACACTTGCGGCAGCTATCAGCAGCAAAATCAAACCCCAGTGCAGGTATAAAACCTTGCGAAATCCCGTGGGGACAGCTTTGACGCGATACTCTAAATAACTCATGCGCGTTCCCGTTTAATGGCGTTTAGGTCGGGCATCAGATCACGGATATCTTTTTGCTGTTTGGCAATGCGATTGCGGTCTTTCGAAGGATAGGCCGATAACGGAGGGTCGCCGTTGTAGAGGGCTTGTAATGTAATGTCGCGCGCGATTGGCGCGGCAGCAGATGATCCAGCGCCGCCGTGTTCAACCACAACCGCCACCGCGATCCTCGGATCATCAAACGGGGCAAAATTCACAAAAAGTGCGTGATCACGACGGTTCCATGGAAGATCGGCATTTGATGTGACGCCTTGTTCGCGTTCTGCTTGGCTAATGTTGCGCACCTGGCTAGTACCTGTTTTGCCGGCCATGCGAAATGCATCTTCGATAATTCGCGATCCATAGGCGGTCCCGCGGCGATCATTTGTAACATTGTACATCGCACGACGAATGAAACGAAGATTGTTTTCGTTTAACCCAACGCTTTCTCCGGGCATGTCTGGTCCCGCGGGTGCCCCGTCAATTGATTTTATCAGCTTTGGGACAAGTGACCGTCCCGTTGCGATCCGCGCAGTCATGACCGCCAATTGCAAAGGGGAAGAGGATACAAAACCCTGTCCAATCGACGCATTGACGGTATCGCCAACAACCCATTCGGCGTTGCGATTTGCCAGTTTCCATTCCCGTGACGGGATTAAACCCGTGGTGACCGCTGACATTGGAATGTCATGCCGTTCACCCAACCCAAGACGACGCGCCATTGCCGACAGATTTTCGATGCCAACTTTGATGGCTAAATCATAGTAATAAACATCGCAGCTTTCCCGCAGTGACTTATCCAAATCCACATTTCCATGTCCGCCACCTTTCCAACAGTGGAATTTTCGACCCGACACTTCAAAGTGGCCGGGGCAATACACCGTTTCATTGGGGGATATGACACCTGCCTCAAGCGCGGCAAGCGCAGTAACCATTTTGAATGTTGAGCCAGGTGGATACGCGTCCTGTACTGTTTTAGATGCTAATGGCCGATGGTCATTATCACGCAGCGCACCATAATCGGCATAACTTATCCCGCGCACGAACTTGTTGGGATCATAACTTGGCGCGGACGCAATCGCCAATAATTCACCGTTTATACAGTCCATTACGACCACCGAAGCGCTTTCTTCACCGAGCCGTGCCTTGCAATAGGACTGTAAACTTGCATCCAAGGTCAGCCGCAAATTCGCGCCAGCTGTGCCTTCGCGGCGATCCAATTCACGCATGACACGTCCTAGTGCATTGACCTCTACGCGTTTGGCACCTGCTTGACCACGCAACAATTCTTCGTATTTTGCTTCGATGCCGACTTTACCAATTTGAAAACGTGGTATGCGCAACAATGGGTCGGGGTCATCTGTGTTTTCTAAATCGCGACTGCTGACGGGGCCGACATACCCAACCGCATGTGCAAACAGATCTTCGAGCGGATACTGGCGTGACAGCCCCACTTCGGGCGCAATGCCCGGCAGTGACGGGGCATTCACTGCGACGCGTGAAATGTCGTCCCATGTCACCCTGTTTAGAATGGTCACAGGCAAAAATGGGGCAGAACGCTTGATCTCGGCTTTTGTTCGCGCAATGTCGTCTTCGCTGACATAAACCAGATGCGATAGTTTGCGCAAAACCGAATCAACATCGCCGGCATCTTCGGGGATGATTGTTATGCGATAGCTTGGTTCGTTTTGCGCCAAAATCACTCCGTTTCGATCATAAATTTCTCCGCGTGCCGGCGGAATGAGACGGATATTGATACGGTTTTCATCTGCCAATAATCTAAATTGATCGGCCTGATCCACTTGGAGATGACGCATCCTAAGCGCCAGCATCGCGCAAAAGCCAATTTGCAGACCGCCGACCAACATGCCGCGGCGCGAAACCTTGCGCCAAATCAAAGCAGAGTCTGGCGTTGTCCGTTTCATGACCGCCCCCGCGTTTGCGCATAATCCGGGTCTGTTGACCCAAACGCACGAAGCCCAAGCATGAAATGGGAGAACACCGCAACGACTGGATAGATTAAAATTGTCATAAACATTTGGCTTAAATGTAAACCAAGGCTTGGCAAAGGCACAAAAAATACGATCAAGAAAAATCGCGTTGCCAGCATAACGCCGACAATCGCAAGTGCGACCATCACCCATTCGCGCAAGGGTGACATATCAGGATTATAGGACCAAGTCAGTTTTAACCAAGCCGCAGCGGTTACAACCAGCGCAGCCTGAAGACCAGGTCCACGGTGCAACATCATGTCTTCGGTCAAGACAACCATCGCGAGCAACAGGGACGGTATCGCCTGGGGTCTGCGCACGCTCCATGCAAAAATTAATGCGAGCAAAAGATCTGGGCCTGCCCATGTTTTTGGGAGTGTCTCAAGCGGAAGAAGCCTTAGAAAAATCAAACTAATTGCCAAAACGACAAAAAGCACACGAAACCACCAAATCCGAGACGAGGTTGAATTATCCATCGCTGCTTGCCTCGTTTTCAGGTGGTCTTTGTGGGGCCTCGATTATCAATTCTCCGGGTACAACCAGTTCACCGGGGGTGGTGATTTGAACAGTCCCATAATCACGCAAAACGCGCAAAAACTCCAATCTTTCGTAATCAGCAGATAGCCTGACCCTCAATCGTCCGTTGGGATCAAGCGCAAGCTGCCCGATTACCAATCCTGGGGGCAGAACGCCACCTTCGCCCGATGTCACCACCCGATCCCCCGCGCGGACCAAATCGGGATCTTCGATGAAATCAATAGGTGGTGCGGCCGTGTTATCGCCAATCACAAGCGCGCGCTGCCCTGAAGGTTGGATGATTGCAGGAACTTGGCTGTAACTATCGGTCAAAAGGATGACGCGACTTGTGCGTTCTCCCACACCTGATATGCGACCAACCAGCCCTAATCCGTCCATGGCGGCCCACCCGTCCTGAATGCCGTCTTGTCGTCCAATGTTTAACAAGACAGATTGCCGAAAAGGGGATCCGCTGTCAGCCATGACAATACCCGATATATGGGTGAATTTTGGATCAAGGCGCAGATTATTCAAATCTAGCAAACGCGCATTTTCTTGTTCAAGCTGAAGCGCAGCTTCGCGCCAACTTTTCATCTGTTGCAGTTCGCGACGCAGTTCTTGGTTTTGTTCATACAGCGCGGCGTAGCTTTGGAAATCACGCAACAAATTCGCAGCGCCTGTCACGGGGGCCATCGCCCATGCAAAACTGGGCAGGTATTGATCAATCACATGTGATCGGAACCGTTCAACCCGTGGGCTGTCAATACGCCATACAATAAAAATCGCGAACAACACCATCACCAGGACAGCCGTAACAAGGCGTCTTATTGGCGTTGCATAATCTTCTTGCTTTCCACGATGTTGGGCCAAGTCTACCTCTTATCAGAGTGCACTTGCCTTAGCTGTCATAATCTATGGCGTGGCGCAGTTGTTTTTCATACTCTAACGCTTTGCCCGTTCCCATGGCAACGCAGTTTAGGCTTTCATCTGCAATCGAAACCGCCAGCCCGGTTTGTTCGCGCAACGCAAGGTCAAGATCGCCCAACAATGCACCGCCACCGGTTAGCATTACGCCGCGATCAACGATGTCAGCCGCCAAGTCGGGTGGTGTGACCTCGAGTGCGGTCATAACCGCTTCGCAAATCTGCTGAACGGGTTCAGATAAGGCTTCGGCAATTTGCGCTTGGGTGATTTCGATTTCCTTCGGAAGGCCATTTAACAAATCGCGCCCGCGGATCATCATGGATGCGCCGCGGCCATCGTTTGGCATACGGGCTGTACCGATGGATGTCTTGATACGTTCCGCTGTGCTTTCGCCGACCAACAGGTTCTGTTGCCGACGCAGATAGTTGACGATCGCTTCGTCCATGCGGTCACCCCCGACGCGCACAGAACGCGCATAAACGATGTCACCTAAGGACAAAACCGCGACTTCTGTTGTACCGCCGCCGATATCGACGACCATATTGCCGGTGGGATCGGTGATGGGCATGCCCGCGCCAATGGCTGCCGCGATGGGTTCGGCAATCAAGCCTGCCTTGCGTGCACCCGCGGACAAAACAGATTGCCGGATGGCACGTTTTTCAACAGGCGTCGCACCGTGTGGAACACAAACGATGATCTTTGGCTTTGAAAATGTCGAACGCTTATGTACCTTGCGGATAAAGTGTTTGATCATTTCTTCGGCCACATCAAAATCGGCTATCACACCGTCGCGCATCGGGCGAATGGCTTCGATCGAACCAGGTGTGCGGCCCAGCATCAATTTCGCATCTTCACCGACGGCCAAGACCTTTTTAACGCCGTCTTTGACGTGATAGGCAACAACAGAGGGTTCAGACAAAATCACGCCCCGACCCTTGACGTAAACAAGCGTATTCGCAGTTCCAAGGTCGATTGCCATGTCTTGCGAAAACATGCCTGTCAAAGATGATAGCCCAAACATAAATTTTGCCTCTGCCCGATAAAGTCCCACGAGTCACAGAAATTGCGACGCTATGAGGCTTATAAGCTGCACTTTCGTTCAATGAAAGAGGTCATATGAAAAAACGAAACCACTTGGCGGAAACAAGCGAGTTGTCGCATTTTGACGCTCTTAGGTCGGCTGTGTTTCGCGTTTTTTGAACAAGATGTTAATTAGGCATCAAGCAAGTTCGCCGAAGGAGTCGGAATATGAAAACGCATGTAAAAGCGCTGGTTGTTGGCGGTGGCGCCGTTGGGACGTCAATCGCATACCATTTGGCGAAAGCTGGGTGGAAAGATGTGATGTTGTTGGAACGCGACGAATTGACGTCAGGGTCCACATGGCATGCCGCCGGTTTGTTGCCATTATTCAACATGTCCTATGCGACAACTCACATCCACAAGTATTCCGTCGACTTCTACAAAACGCTGGAAGAAGAAACAGGTCTGAACGCAGGTTTCTATATCGTGGGCAACCTTCGCATGGCTCAGACGCAAGAGCGCATGGATGAATACATGCTGTATTCTTCTGTTGCGGAAACGGCGGACGTCTATCATGAATTCCTGACACCAAACGAAATCAAAGAACGCTGGCCATTGGTGCGCACCGAAGATCTTAAGGGCGCACTGTATCACCCGCAAGACGGATATATCAACCCAGCCGACGTCACGATGGCGATGGCCAAAGGCGCACGTCAACGTGGCGTTTTGATCGAACGTAAATGGCAGGTCGACGGATATGAATGGACAGGATCCGAATGGAAAGTGACCTGTACAAAGATGGTCGAAAAGGGTGGCAACCTTGTTCAGTCTGACGAACAAATCGTTATCACCGCCGAACATGTTGTGACCGCGACGGGCAACCATGCACAGCGGACCGCGAAATTGTTGGGAATCAAAATACCTGCGATCCCGGTTGAGCACCAATTCATCGTGACGGAACCCGATCCAATGTTGCAAGAATACCGTGCAAATGGCGGTATTGAACATCCTGTTTTGCGTGATGCTGATGCGAAATGGTATGTCCGCGAAGAACGCGGCGGTTGGATCCTTGGGCCATACGAACGCGGCGCACCTGCGCGATTTGAATATGGGGTTCCTGACAGCTTCCGCGCTGATCTATTCCCATTGGATCTGGAGCGCATTGAAGAAGAATACATGTCCATGATCCACCGTGTTCCATCCACGGAAACTGTTGGTTTGAAAGACGATTTCAACGGGCCAATCTGCTATACTCCTGACGGAAACCCGTTGGTTGGTCCTGCGCCTGGTCTGCGCAACATGTGGCTGGCCGAAGGCTTTAGTTTTGGTATCACCGCGGCCGGTGGCACGGGATATTATCTTGCGCAGATGATGGTGAATGGCGAGGCCGAAATTGACATGGCCTCATTGGATCCAAAACGCTATGGCAGCTGGATGACCACGGAATACGCGGCGCGCAAGAACGAAGAATGCTATGAACATGTCTTTATTCTGCACCACCCAGACGAGGAGCGCGAAGCATGCCGTCCATTGCGCACATCGCCTGCGTACGACCGCCAAAAAGAGCGTGGCGCACAATTTGGTCAGGTCAACGGTTGGGAACGCCCCAACTATTTCGGGCCACTTGATGCGTCAGACAGCTTTGATCACGACAGCCGTAGCTTCCGTCGGGGTGCATGGTGGCAACATGCCGTGGACGAAGCCAAAGCGATCCGCGAAACCGCAGGTTTAATCGACGCCACAGCGTTTACCAAACACATGGTCAAAGGCCCAGGCGCAACCGAATTCTTGGATTGGTTTACTTGTAACAAATTGCCATCTGTCGGTCGCATCAACCTGACCTATGCGTTGACACCAGCGGGCACCACACGCACCGAATACACCATCGTGCGGACATGCGAGAATGAATATTACCTGGTCTCAGCAGGGGCTTGGACCGATTACGACGCCGATTATCTGCGCAAGTGCGCCGAAGATAAGGCTGAGGAATTCGGGTATATCGAAATTCAAAACGTCACCACGCAATATGGCGTATTCGCCATCGCAGGGCCAAAATCACGCGATGTCTTGAAAGAGATCATCAAAGACGCAGACCCGGAAACCGCATTGTCAAACAAGCGTTTCCCATGGTTGACATCACGCAAAATCGAATTGGGCATGTGCCCTGTCAATGCCATCCGCGTGGCCTATACTGGTGAATTGGGTTGGGAATTGCATCACCCGATTGAAATGCAAAATTACCTGTTCGATCAACTGATGCCTGCGTTGGAAAAACACGGTGGTAAATTGGTTGGTGCGCGTGCGCAAAACTGGTTGCGTCAGGAAAAATCGTACCGCGCATTCGGCACCGAATTGGGTCGTGACGCCAGCCCATTAGAAGCGGACTTGCCACGCTTTGTTGAATTGTCCAAGGATTTCCAAGGCAAAGAGGCCATGGAAGCGCTGGGCATTCGCGCGAAATGTGTCACATTGTTGATTGATGGCCCATCGGACACAGACCCATGGGGCAAAGAAGCACTTTATGATATGGACGGCAATAAGGTCGGCCGTTTGACATCGGGTGGCTATTCCGTGGCGTTCGGCAAACAAATTGGCATGGGTTATGTCAAACCTGAACTGGCGGTGCCTGGCACAAAACTTCAGGTCAAAATGTTGCGTAAACTTTGGAACGCCGAAATCACAGTCGACAGCCCGTATGACCCGAAAAACGAAAAAATTCGCATCGACGGATAATCCCAAAATCCCCGCTTTAGCGGGGATTTTTTTTGATCTGTTTTGCGTCGGTATCACGTCGGTATAATGTCGGTGCAAATTACTGATATGTCCGACGTGTAAAATCAGCCAATCACTGGCGCAAACGCGTTTTTGAAAACCCTGTGGGCGTTTTCTGTAACAACTGGACCATGCGCCATGATCAGGTTTTGCACGGGCCATCGCGCGGCAATGCGATATGCATCACCAAGATGGCTTCCCCGAAATCCAAACCGATATTTGCGTGGCATGGTTGGCACCCGTTCGGTCATCAAATCCACGGGTGCAATCCAGCGTCTCCAGCCAGAATCCCAATCCCGCAGCATGCTTTGTATGATGTCGGTCACAAGGATCGTGTTGCTGGCGCGGTGGAAAAACACCGCTCCGTAGGTAATCGTGTTCCGGAAAATCACCTGATCGATTTGACCAGCACAGGCCAGTGGTCCCTGATCTGCTAAATCCTGCGTAAAACGTAAGTTTGGACGCTTGGCTATCAGCCGTGGTGGACACCACATCATGTGCGTCCGAAAAGGAAACCCAAGTGCCGCCTTGATTTTTTCACCGTTAATTACACAAAATATTTTCTGTTAAATTCAGCAGGGTGAATATTCTCACTGTAATATTAATTAACGTATTAGAAAAAATTATTTTAAAAACGACGGAATTCAATTTAGTGCGCATTATATATTCAGTTTTTAAAATATAAAGGAAATAAAAATGAAAAATCCCATTCTTGCCGCTGCTGTTCTTGCCATCACATCCACCGCCGCCATGGCCGAGGGCAAACCAGGTGGGCATTTTATTGAAAATTGGGATTTGAACGCCGATGGTGTGGTCAGTATCGACGATTTGACCGAACGCCGCACTGACATTTTCACGACCTTTGACGCAAACGAAGATGACGTGATTGATGCCGCCGAATACCTTGATTTTGACGCGGCGCGTGCGGCAGATATGGCCGAAAACGCGGGCGGTGAGGGGCATGGCAAAGGCCCAATGAAGAAAAGCCAAGACGCGATGTCATTGGGCTTTAACGACACGAACAAAGACGGCCAAGTGTCAAAACAGGAATTCATGGACGCCACAGCCGCAATGTTAGCGATGGCCGATCGGAATGGCGATGGTGTCATTTCCGGCGATGATTTCGGAAAACGTTAATGTGTCGTGGCGCAAGTGCCGCGTTTTGAAACGACAAAGGGGCGATCATATCGCCCCTTTTTTGCGCTCTATCAGGACGTCTTACATCCAAATCGGTCTGATGCGGGCGCGTTGCAATTCGATCAACCCCATCTGGGTAAAGCCCACAAAGTTGGTTTCGACCGTATCTTTGCGCAGCGCGGCCTTTAACGCGCTTTCCAAAATTTTGCGGTCTTTCTTGGGCATCGGGGCAGGGTCAATGACGATCTGACCGCCCAAACCGCGCATGCGCAGTTGGCGCCCCAAATCGCGGGCCATTGCGATATTTGCCTTTAACGCAGCGGCTGGCGACGTGTCGGCGCCGGTGTTTACGTCGATGCTCACGCAGGCGCGCGTTGGTTCGATGTAATAATGACCTTCGGCCATTTTGACGAACGGATTGGCCAAGGCTTCGATTTGATCAAATATATCGTGCGTTTCAAAGCACCCTTCGGCGGTATCGATGTCGGCCGATTGGGTCCATTCGCGCCATGCAAATTCATGGGGGCTGTCGGCGTCAACCAAGACTTCGGCGTCGCCGGCTTCGTCGGCCATCACGTTATTGGCTAAGTCCAACATGGCACGGGCGTCTTCGATGATGTCGTCGCTGTCGGCATCCGCGCATGAGGATCGTAAAATCATGCCGTGGTCGAATGTTCCAATGTCTTCGCGGATCACTTGGATCAATTCATCACGACGCTCATCGTCGTTAATCGATCGCGATACGTTCAAACCGGGGGCGTTCGGGGTCACGATGACATAGCGGCTTTTGAACAGGATACGGTTCGTGACGGGGATGGCTTTGCCCGCTTCGGCATAGCCTGAGACCTGAACCAACATCGTCTGCCCCGGGGACATGCCTTTGATCTGACGTAAGAATGCGTTTCCATCAGGCGTTTTGAGGAAAACACCACCCTGACCCTTGATCGGGCGATCAACAATGGCGCGGTAAACGGTGCCTGGTGACGGGGCATCCGTTTCAATGATGAAATCTTGCAAAATACCATTTTCTACCAAAGCGGCGGCTTCGCGGCCTTGGTAATGATCCAAAAGGATTTGGCGACCTTTCATAGGGTGTCCTCAAAAACTGTGATGCCTGCCGCGCGCAGTAACGTGGCGGTCTCAAAAACTGGCAATCCCATGATTGCTGAATAAGATCCCGACAGCCACGGAATGAATTCGGCGGCAGGGCCTTGAATGGCGTAACCACCCGCTTTGCCCTGCCAATCATTGGTGGCAAGATAGGCTGTGATTTCGGCTTCGGAAAGGGGTTTGAATTTTACCAAGCTAACCACATCGCGTTGCCAGATCTGGGATCCGCGGCGCACAGCAACCGCGGTGATCACGCGGTGTTTGCGACCCGACAACAGGGTCAGAAATTGCCTGGCTTGGGCCGCGTCATCGGGTTTGCCCATGATGCGACGACCAACAGCCACGGTGGTGTCACCGCATAGGCCCACTTCATCATCCGCAAGAACAAGCGTTTCAATTTTGGAACGCGTCACCCGATTGCAATAATCGCGTGGTTTTTCATGGGCAAGGGGTGTTTCATCCACATCAGGCGGGCGCACCTCACATGCATGCACGCCAATTTGCGCCAACAATTCCTTGCGGCGCGGGCTTGCGGATCCGAGGATAAGTTTCAACTTATTTGAAACGATAATTGATACGACCTTTGGTCAGGTCATAGGGGGTCATTTCGACCTGTACTTTGTCGCCTGCCAAAACGCGGATGCGGTTCTTACGCATCTTGCCTGCCGTATGTGCGATGATCTCATGGCCGTTCTCTAGCTCGACCCGAAACGTCGCATTTGGCAGGAGTTCCTTAACGACACCGGGAAATTCGAGCAATTCTTCCTTGGCCATAGTCTCTCCTTTACAAAACCTATCCCATGGTGGGACACGCTGCTATTGAACCTATTTTACGAGAAATTCAAGAACTGATTTTTCCCAGTGAGATGCGTGTTGCTGGTTCGCACCGTGTTTTTTGATCATCCCAATGCGCTCTGTTCAGGACAACACCGTTTTTTCGCACGTTTTGGATTTGATTTTGGTCAATTTCGGCGATGGTCCAACCCGCATGGCAAATGTCGCCAAGTGCAAGGATGCCCGTGTCTGGAAACCCTAGGTCGGGCGGGCAAAAGATGCCACCTGCGCCCGCGGCTTCGTCGATGCCATAAAACCGCGGGTCATTTGACAAAAGCGATGACATGACGGCAACACATTGATTTTCCAAAGCACGCGCCATGGCGCCGATGCGGACACGCCAATATCCCGCGACCGCTTCGGTACAAGAGGGGACCAATAAGATATCGACATCGCGCAAGGCTTGTCCCAACAACGGAAATTCACTGTCATAACAAATGAGCACACCCATTTGGCCAAGAGGCGTGTCAAAGACCTGTAACGGGTTGCCGCCATCGACAAACCATTCTTCGCGTTCAAAACGGGTCATGATTTGTTTGTCTTGCCATGCATAATCGCCGTTTGGGCAAAAAAGACCTGCGCGGTTGACATATCGACCGTCCAACCGTGCGGGTGCAGAGCCAGACAGCACAAAAACATCATGGGCCTTGGCCGCGTCTTGATGAATTTGTGCGATTTTATCGATATGTGTTGCAGAAAATTCCAAGGCCTCGGCGCGATCTGCGGCCAAGGCGGCACCACCAATGGACGATACCTCTAGCCCGGCATATTCAGGAAAGACACATAGGTTTGCCCCATCGCGCGCCGCGCTTTCCACCCAAGACATGATTTTGTCGCGATAGGCATCCCAAGATGTATGCCATGAGGCGGGATAGGCGCTTGCGGCAAGTTTCATGATGGTCTCCTTGGTTGGTTGGATTTTTATAACCTGTTCTGAAGACATAAAAAAGAGGGCCAAGGCCCTCTTTCCTATTGCATACTCTTTAACAGCGACTTTCGTCGCAACTCTTTAACAAATGCAAAAATTAATCACACAACCTATGTGGCCGAAGTACTTACCAATTAACGAGTCACAAACCACACCCTTTTTTGCCAAACTTTCGTCTAATTGTAGATTGCATCTAATGGTTATTTAAAGTAAATTTAGGATATAAAATATATTTGAAAGTATTAGTTTAAGCGCGATCTTTTTGGTGCCGATAGAATGAGCGGCGAATTTTCGTCCATTTGTGAAAAGTCAATGTCTGGGTTCGCTTCGGGTGAGACAATCAAACATTTGCCAATATGCGTTAGCTTTTGCAAATCTGCATGGATCGATATGGTCCGTTCAAGGCCACCAAGACCTTCGGCATACATATAGGCCAATACCGGCGGCATATCGTTTTGATTTATAAGAGCAATTGCTTGCTCTAGGTTTTCAGCATTGCACACGGTAATCGATAACTGGGCGAGCCCATCTTTGATCGCGGCGAGCCCTTCGCCCTGTCCGCCCATCACCAAAACCCATGTCCCACGGGTATAGGCTGTTCCCGTTTTCAAAATCTTAATGGATCGGTCTACTGAAATTGACCCACACTTGAACACAACAAAACACAAGGCCACCCTGCCATATATTGCCCCAAAAATCCAAAGCGGGTTAGGACAATTTACAGAAATTTCGTATCTAATTTGTTGGTTTTGCCGTGTTTTTGTGAAAGGCGGGACAGCGGCTTGCTCCGAAAGAATTACAGCTTACTCAAAAAGTGTCACTTTGAGAATCGGTCCAAGGTATTCAACAATCTTGGTGACACCCTTGGCATTCGGGTGAATTCCGTCAGCTTGCATGTGCGCCCGTAATTCAGCGCTGCCGAGGTCATAATTCATGAGCGGTACAAAATAGCTTTCTATGTAGGTTGCCCTGAATTCGTCTGCGAGTTCAGGAAAAATCGCGTTGAACTCAGTTTGGTATTCCGGCCCATAATTCGGTGGTGCAAGCATGCCCACCAAGACGATATCTTTCCCCTCGTCGCGCAGTATCTCAAGAATTCCGCGCAGATTTGTGCGGCTTGCATCTGGATTTATGCCCCGCAACATGTCGTTGCCCCCTAAGGCCACGATAACGGTTTGGATGTCATCATCCAATAACCACGCCACACGGTCCAATCCGCCGGCTGTTGTATCGCCCGATACCCCTGCATTAATGAATTCAACAGCAAGATCTTTAGTGTCAAACCACGCTTGTAATTGTGCGACCAATCCGTCGGGTTGCGGCAGGCCATACCCTTGGGTCAAGCTGTCGCCCAAAGCCATCACTTTGATAGGTTCGGCGGCGCTTGCGCTGCCAGCAAGCCCGAAAATCAAAATCAGCACCTTGCTCAGCGCGACAAAAACCCCATATGTCCTAGATATCGAAATCAGAAACATTGTTGGTCCTATGCTATATCATCCACTTATCTTACTTAAGGACGTTGCGCTTTCTCTGCAAGGGAACGCAGGTCAGGTCGATATTCTGCGCAACATCTCGTTAGAGATTGGCGCAGGCGAAAGTGTTGGGTTGATTGGGCCATCTGGGTCCGGCAAATCATCACTGTTGATGCTAATGGGCGGGTTAGAGCGCGCGACGGGTGGCACATTGCAGGTCGCAGGCAAGGACATCCGTGCGATGAACGAAGATATGCTGGCCCGTTTTCGTCGCGATCACATGGGGATTGTGTTTCAGTCCTTTCATCTGATTCCGACGATGACAGCCTTGGAAAATGTCGCGACACCGCTTGAATTGGCGGGGCATAAAGACGCTTTTGATCTTGCAAAGGTCGCATTGGATCAGGTGGGTTTGGGCCATCGGATGTCGCATTATCCAGCACAAATGTCAGGGGGCGAACAACAACGTGTTGCTTTGGCGCGTGCTGTGGTTGCGCGGCCAAAGATTTTGTTGGCGGATGAGCCAACCGGAAATTTGGACGGTGTTAACGGTACGGCGATCATGGATCTGCTGTTTTCGTTACAAGATGAATATGGTGCGACCTTGGTGTTGGTGACCCACGATCCCACGCTTGCCGATCGGTGTGATCGATCCATCCGCTTGGTAGATGGCAAAATCGCGCAAGAGGTTGATCAATGAGAACAGCAATCAGGTTTGCCTTGCGTGAACTGCGCGCCGGCTTGGGCGGATTCCGCATTTTGATTGCCTGTCTTGCGCTGGGCGTCGCGGCCATCGCCGCCGTCGGTACGGTGCGCAGCGGCATCGAAAACGGGTTAAATCGCGAAGGTGCGGCGATCCTGGGTGGTGATGCTGAGGCTGAGTTTACCTATCGTCGTGCGGACGCCAACGAATTAGGTTGGCTCAGTAACATCGCCATCGAGGTGTCGGAAATTATCGATTTCCGTTCCATGTTGGTGGCCGAGGTCGACGGGCAAAAAGAACGCGCATTGACACAAATCAAAGCAATTGACAGTGCCTATCCTTTATATGGATCCCTAAGGCTGACCAGTGGTCAGGATGTGGCGGACGCTTTGCGACCTGTTGATGGTGTGGCGCGCGTTGTTGTTGAAAAGATACTGGCCGATCAGATGGGTGTCGCAGTCGGCGATGTGGTCACCTTGGGGACACGTGATTATATTCTCTCTGATACCATCGCCTATATTCCAGACAGTGCGGGTGACGGGTTTGGCCTTGGCCCCCGTACCATTTTATACACTACCGACTTGGACGGGTCTGGTCTTTTGGCCGAGGGGACGTTGTTTTCATCAAAATATCGCCTCAAATTGCCACAAGGTACAGATCTCGTGGGTATCGGGGAGGCGGCTAAGGCATTTTTTGATGGCAAGGGTGTCCGTTGGCGGGATTCAACAAACGCAGCACCCGGGATTGAGCGGTTCGTCGACAGATTGGGATCGTTTCTGATCCTTGTCGGGCTGGCAGGTTTGGCAACAGGCGGTATCGGTGTTTCGGCTGCAGTGCGGTCCTATTTGGAACGCAAGGTGACCGTGATTGCCACGCTGCGCAGCTTGGGCGCAGAGAATGCGGTGATTTTTCAAACATATTTTCTCCAGATTGGTATCTTATCGTTGATAGGTATTGGGATCGGGCTAGCGCTTGGGATAGGGGCACCGATCTTGGCGGAACCTCTGATTGCGGCGTCCTTGCTGTTTCCGGTTGATATTTCTATTTATCCGCAACCAGTGTTCGAGGCGGTGATCTACGGTCTTTTGACCGCCGCGATCTTTACGCTTTGGCCATTGGCACGCGCCGAAAACATAAAAGCTGCAACTTTGTTCCGTAACATGTCTGAAACAGGATCGGTCCTGCCACGCTTTATATATATCATCGCGATTTTGATCTTGATTGCGGTGCTTTTGGCGGTTGCGGTTTGGTTCACGGGGTCGGCGCGGCTAACGTTGTGGACAGCGCTTGGTATATTTGGTGCGCTAGGGCTGTTGTTTTTGACCGCGCTTGGTGTCCGTGTGGCCGCACGATCGGTCACCCGTTACAGCCAGGGGCGTCCGGGGTTGCGTTGGGCATTGTCTGGTATGGGCGGGCGCAGTGAAAGCATAGCGTCAGTTATTTTAGCGATTGGTTTGGGGCTTTCGGTTTTGGCGGCAATGGGCCAAATCGATGGTAATCTGCGTCGTGCAATCGCCCAAGATTTGCCCGGCGTGGCGCCTGCGTA
>Ga0182095_1042723_pt1 | contig 21496 bp, 15 predicted proteins | sample 041ome_19_FD_127784 | JGI IMG/M metagenome (GOLD analysis project Ga0182095, IMG submission 127784) | Metatranscriptome of coastal salt marsh microbial communities from the Groves Creek Marsh, Georgia, USA - 041412BS metaT (Metagenome... | ecosystem: Environmental > Aquatic > Marine > Intertidal...
CTGATTCGTTTGCCAGTAGCCGCGAATATCGCATTCAGCACGGCCGGCGCTGCCACCGCTATCGTTGGTTCACCGACACCACCCCAGAAACCGCCAGAAGGTACCAGATGTACCTCAACTTCTGGCATATCCACCAGCCGCATCACTTCGTAGGTATTAAAGTTTTGCTGCGCTATTCGGCCATTTTCGACAGTGCACTCGCTGTATAGCAAAGGCGACAAGCCATAAACAAAGGAACCTAAGACTTGTGCCTTCACCTGCTGCGGATTGACCACATAACCCGTATCGGTCGCGGCAACAAGGCGGTGGATTTTTAACTTGCCGTTGGTAACAGAGACTTCAGCCGCCGCCGCCACATAGCTGCCAAACCCCTTAATCTGGGCAACACCACGATGTATGCCCTCAGGGGCCGGTGTATCCCAACCAATGCCTTCAACAACCTTATTCAGCACCGCCAGGTTTTTTGGATGATTTTTCATCAGCTTTCGACGAAATTCCACAGGGTCTTCCCCGGTTTCATGCGCGAGCTCATCAATAAAGCTTTCCATGTACAGGGCATTTTGGTTCAAATTAACACCTCTCCAATAGCCCGGCCGAATATGGGTATTTCGAATCGCATGATCGACCAGAAAATTGGGAAATGTATAACCGATGGCCATATCACCCTCAGCTTCAAGACCCTGGTAGGCCACGGGATCGCCTCGGTCTTCCGTGATGGTCGACGGGTAGGTATAGGAGGTAATAGATTGACCGGAGATACGTACATGCAAGGCCTCTACCTCCCCCTGATCATCCAGTGATGCTCGAAAACGACATTGGGTAACCGGGTGATAGCGGCCATGAAGCATGTCTTCCTCACGGGTCCACATGGTTTTTACTGGCGTGCCAGGAAGTTGTTTAGCGACCAGTGTTGCAATATTGACGTAATCTGTTGCCAGACGACGCCCAAAACTGCCGCCGATACGCATAGTGTGAATTTCACAGGCTTCCTGCGGATGACCGGATGCTTCTGACATGGTCGCCATCGCCACCTCGGGCCTTTGCGTGGGCGCCCACATTTCACATCCTGTGTCTGTCCAAAGTACAGTTGCCGCCAGAGGTTCCATGGGAGCGTGATGCTGAAAGGGGTAGCGATAATCTGCTTCGATAACTCTTGAAGCACTTTTCAGCACTTCCCGCGCATTACCTACCTGATGCCCGACATAAGGGGTATCTGCCGATAAGCCTTCACGCTGCATCTCGGCAATCGACTCACTGGAAACATTCGCATTAGGGCCTTCATCCCACTCAACGGGCAGTGCATCCATGGCTTTTTTGGCGTGCCAGAAGGTATCGGCAACAATGGCAACGGTTTCATGATTAACACGAAACACATGCTTAACACCCGCCATGCCCTCTACCGCGCTTGCATCAAATCCTGCAAGCTCTCCACCATGCACCGGGCAGGTTTTTGAGACGGCTACCAGCATGTTTGGCATGGAAACATCCACGCCATAAACCAGTGAGCCATCCAGTTTGTCGAGGGTATCGAGGCGCTTAACCGGTTTGCCAATAATCTCCCATTTGGAAGGGTCCTTGAGTTCAAGATTTTCCGGGGGCGTCATGCCATCGGCAAGTTCAGCAACCTGGCCATATGTAGTGGTTCGGCCACTTGGCTCATGCGTGATGACCCCTTTGGAAACAGAGCAACTAGAGGCCTCGACTCCCCACTGCTGTGCCGCGGCCTGAATCAGCATGGCTCTTGCCGCCGCTCCACCCCGACGTAGAAATTCGTGGGAGCCCCTGATCGCTGTCGAGCCTCCCGTGGCCTGGGACCCCCAAACATTATTGCGTTCAAGATTTTTACCCGGCTTTACGAGGTCAAAGGAGACTTTATCCCAGTCACACTCAAGCTCTTCAGCCACAAGCTGTGCCAGCCCGGTTAATGATCCCTGCCCCATTTCAATACGAGCAATGCGGATCAGAACTGTTTCATCGGGATTTACCACCACCCAGGCATTCACTTCATCACTTGCCGCTGTCGATTGGGCAAATGCTTTTTTATCCAGAGGGAAAGAGAAGCCAAAAACAAAAGCGCCAGCGGTAGCCCCTGCCCCTTTTAGAAAACCTCGTCGGGAACTGAGCAATTTGTCGTTTTGATCCTTAGTCTGTGCTTTCATCGACATGGCTCCTTAAGATTCGTTTTCATTAATGCGGGCTGCAGCGAGCTTTACGCCTTCCAACACTCGTGGATACGTCCCGCAACGGCAAATATTGCTGATTTGTGTTCGGATCTCATCATCTGAAGGGTTGGGATTTTGCTCAAGGAGCGAGGAAACCGCCATAATCATGCCGGTCTGACAATAGCCACACTGGGCAACATCCAGTTCTGCCCATACTTCCTGCACCGGATGTGTTTCTTCCTGACCCAATCCTTCTATCGTTGTTATTTTTTGATCTTCAGTAACTGCACTAACGGGGTAGACACAGGTTCGTTGGGCAACGCCATCTATGTGCACTGTGCAAGAGCCACATTGGGCAATACCACAGCCGTATTTGGTGCCAGTTAAACCTAAATGCTCTCGGAGAACCCACAGCAACGGGGTATCACCTTCGGCATCCACCTCTACAATGTTTCCATTAACATTGAGTTTCATCATCTCCCCTCCAGGCCAAATCAAATATAGTGTGGCATCTTATTTTTCTAAAAATTAAAGCAGGAACGAGCCAAGCTAAACTGTATGCAGTTCAGTATGACAAATTCCTCGCTTTAACGCATTTACCAATTGGTTATACCCTGAGTTTTTTAAGATCATCCGGGTAATCGATATCTATTTTTGCTTCCGGCATAAAAAACGTTTGCAACTCGCTTGCCGCATTCAACAGTATTCCCTTGGCCCCTGAATCACCCCTGAGCGTCATTAGCCCTGCGAACAGTTTTTTAGGAAAGATAGCCGGAATCCCAAGCGTGTTGTCATATTGGGCACAACAGATGGAATTTGTGTTCTCTAGCCAGCTGGTAATCATTGGCTTTAACTGGGCCGCACCAAGTAGAGGTTGATCTCCTGCGACAAACATCAGCCCCTCATATAGTTCTGATAACTCAGTGGTCACACTGGCAAGCGTCGCCCCTATCCCTTCTGACCAGTTAGGGCTATAAAGTACACTGACATTTTCGAAATTAATTTTGTGCTGTATCTGCTCTGAACGTGCACCGAGAACAACGTAGGCATCAACACCCTCAATTTCAGAGCACTGGTCAATAACTCTCTGAAGCATAAAACTGCCATCAATCTCGGCAAGCTGCTTGGCCTTGCCAAATCTTTTGGATTCACCTGCGGCCAGTATTACCAGGGAAAGTTTGTTCACTTCAGCGACGTTTATCTTGATCAAAAAGAATTTGATGACATTGGGCAAGCGTGGAAAGTGCAATGGATTCAGGAATATCCCCGCCAATATCAAAGCCCATCGGGCCATGCAATACATCTAATACGGAGGAAGAATCGTCTATTTTAGCGATTGCTATGGCCTCTTGCTTGCGATCTACCGGCCCCAAAATACCGACATATCGAAGCGAAGGAACGTTCTGCAGGCACGCTAGCCCTGCCGCATCCTGATTGAGGTTGTGCGTCATGAGTATTGCCGCATCTGCATTAATTTCAAATTCCAAATCCTCCGGACGCTGCCTGAGAATACGCTCGGCATGCGGGAAATCTCCTTCTCTTGCATAAGCTGAACGGTGATCCACCAGCGTGACACGCCAACCCAGGGAGGCTGCCAGGCTAACCAGTGGCCTGGCATCAACACCTCCGCCAAATACCCAAAGATTAATCGGCGGCCGATAGCGGCTTAGTGACCAACGGCTGCTTCCATGTGAGACCAACTGATGGCTTTTGTCCTGATTGTCTAAATCAATCGCTGGGACTTCTGCCTGTGTTGCATTGGCAAGCACAGCCCCGGATTCATCTAGCAAGACCAATGCATTCATGTCTTCTATTGATTCACTATCAATACAATGAAACAAACAACTACTTTTACCCGCTTCCATACGCTCATAGAGATCAGAAAGTAGTTGTTGATGAGCAGCTTCCAGCTTTTGCACCAGAACCTCTACTCGCCCGTTACACCCCAGCCCCAACTCGGCAGCTATGTTGCCTTCATCCATGCTGTCATAAAGTATGCAGCGAGCTTGGTTGAAGGCGAGCACTTTACGAGCATGCAAGCGGATATCTGCTTCCAAACACCCACCACTTACCAGCCCCAAATTTAACCCATCAGGGTTAATCAACATCATGGCCCCGGGAAGGCGGTAGCTCGAACGCTGTTTGCTAACCACTGTCGCCGAGACCCATTCATCTGATGGGTTGTTTCTGAATTCTCTTAAGAGATAAAAAAGATGCGTGCTGATGGGAAAAGTCATTCTGACGTTTTTCGACCCTGTAAATCGTTATAAAAATGAAGGTTACCTAATTCTGTCTACCTTTTGTGTTTTTGCGTATACGCCTGTAGCAAATTTCATGCGACTCGCAGTTCGGAATAGCTTGCTGTAATCTTTATAAAAAAAATAACTATTTGCTTCCTAAAAGCGAGGAATTGCATGAACACAAAGATCTCCCGACGAAAAATCCTGCAAATGGCATCAGTGCCTGCCCTGATTCCCTGGGCCAAAGCACAGGCACTTGCACCGACAACGTCAAAGGTTTATCCCGGCATCGATGGCAAGCTCGTTTATGTCCCTGACGATCAGGGGAATATCATCATTGATGCCTCTCACGCTGGATACAAAGGCGGAGGCGTAAATATACCCAGAGTACCCGTTCGGGAAACCATATGGCCGGCAACGGGTGACAGCTGGGAACACTTGCAGTCCGCCATTGACCGAATTTCATCACTGCCTTTGGGACCTGACGGCTTTCGCGGCACTCTATTGCTTAAGGCTGGGTATTACCATCTGTCAAAACCTCTAAAAATACAGGCCAGTGGCGTGGTGCTCCGTGGCGAGGGCATGGAAGATAGCGGCACTATTCTTGTGGGCACCAGAACCAGCAATCCTGAAGATACCCGTCGAAAGACACTGGTCGAGATTGGTGGAGAAACAGGCGCCATAGGTCAGGAAAACACAAAACAATCGATTTTGGATGAATACGTGCCAGTAGGCTCACGCAGTTTCAGGGTCTCCTCTGCCCGGCAATTTAGGCCAGGAGACAAGGTAATTGTGCGTCGAAAGAGCAATGACGACTGGATCAACGCTGTGGGTATGAATATTGACACTCCCCAAGGAAGATGGGACAACTTCAATATCGACTGGGACCGTGAAATTGTGGATGTTCAAGCCGACAGCATCACGTTCGATGCACCTATCACTTGTGCAATAGAAGCGCGCTGGGGAGGCGGTGAAATCATGAAATATGATGATACCGGACGTATCGAAAATGTCGGTGTGGAAAACCTGCGTGGAGTAGCAGAGTTCGACCCAACTGTTCGTTCGACGGAATACGGTAATATGGATCGGCCAAATTTTGTCGCTGAAGAATATTACGCGGACGAAGACCAATATCGTAATTTCATTATCTTCGGTAATGCCAAAAACTGTTGGGTCAGAAACGCCACTGCCATGCACTTTGTTTATAGCATGGTAGGGACACAGGGCGGCTCCAAATGGATAACCATTCAAGACTGTGTGTCGCGTGAACCGGTCTCAAGAGTCTGGGGGGCGCGCAGATTTACTTTTGGGTTGAGAGGACAGCTCGCGCTGGTCCAACGTTGCCACTCTGATGAAGGGCGACATTCTTTCGTAACCGGGCAGCCCTCTGGAAATGGTAACGTATTCCTTGACTGCTTAGCCACTCGCCCTTACTCATCGAGCGAACCGCACGAACGATGGTCGACAGGAAACTTATACGATAATGTTCAGGCTCCTCTCACTGCAAGATTCTGGAAAGGTATTATTATTGGCTGGGCAGGAGCAAACACTGTTTTCTGGAACTGTGAGGGCGATTTCCTCATTCAAAAACCACCAACAGCACAAAACTACGCCTTTGGTCACATTGGTGTGAACGCTGTGGTCTTTAATACAAGGCTTCAAGATCTGACATTGGAAAACGGCTACATGGAGTCGCTCGGTGTTCACGTCACGCCACGCAGCCTCTATCTTGCCCAGCTTCGCGAACGGCTTGGCGAATCAGCTGTTCGCCAGATTGCCAGCTACTCTCAGCTTGACTAAAACACATACATGGCTAACTTAGACGAATGGGAAAACTGGAAACCAAAAGTGGTAAGAGCCGGAAGCCTTTTAAGGCTGCCGAGCTTGCATTAAAAAGATGGAAAAGTCGCTCTCGATGTAATATTTTGCCACCCTCAATGGAATAAGATAAACAAAAACTGGTTACCTATTCAATGCGCTTTCTATCCTCCTTGAAATACTCATTTTCTTTTTTTCTATTTCCACTATTTTTTCTGGTTTCATGTAACAGTGAAGAACCGACATTAATAGCGCCGGACGATGGCCATTTCACGAAAACCATGCTGACAATGGGTGAATTTTTTGAGCCCATTGATATGACCATCCTGCCAAATATGGATATTCTCATCGCTCAAAGAAGAGGTGAAATACTCAGATATAACAACGAAACAGCCGAGTTGAGTCAGGCAGGATTTCTTGATGTCTACTTTGAAACGGATGTAGAGGGTGTAAACGCGGAAGAAGGGGTTGTAGGGATCGAAAAGGACCCGGATTTTGCGAACAACGGTTATGTCTTCGTCTTTTACAGTCCCATCGACAAAGAAGTGAACCGTCTATCCCGGTTTGTATATAAAAATGGCGAATTGAATATGGATTCAGAAACATTGGTTCTGGAGCTCTATTCCCAGAGGGATATTTGCTGTCACACCGGTGGCGACATCGCTTTTGATGCTGAAGGCTTGCTCTATCTATCTACAGGGGACAACTCCACGCCGTTTAATCAAAAACAAGGGGAATTCACCCTGGATGGCTACGCGCCTTTGGATACCCGCCCGGGATTTGAGCAATACGATGCGCAGCGGTCCTCCGGTAACGCCAATGATCTTCGAGGAAAAATCCTGCGCATCCATGTGAACGCTGACGGTACCTATACTATCCCCGAAGGAAATCTTTATCCGGAAGGAATGGAAGGCACGCGCCCAGAGATCTTCGTACAGGGAACACGAAATCCTTACGCCATTTCGGTTGACCCAAAAACAGGGTTTCTCTATTGGGGCGAAATCGGGCCCGATGCAAGAGAAGACAACCTGGGACAGCGTGGCCCCATAGGTTATGACGAGATCAACCAGGCCCGTGAAGCCGGGCACTATGGCTGGCCATTTTTTGTCGGCAATAATTACGCTTACAATGAATATGATTACGCCACCGGGACCTCAGGCCGCCAATTTGATCCGGAAAACCCGATAAATGATTCACCCAACAATACCGGTATTAGAGAGCTGCCTCCCGCGCAACCAGCCTTTATTTGGTACCCGTACACTGAATCCGTGGAATTCCCAAAAGTTGGCACCGGGGGGAGAAATGCCATGGCCGGCCCTGTTTACTATACGGATTTGTATCCGCAAGAAACCAGGCTTCCCGACTACTTTGAAGGAAAATTGTTCATCTATGACTGGATACGAAACTGGGTAAAAGTAGTCACGCTCTCTCCGCAAAGTGACTATGTCTCAATGGAACCTTTCATGGAAGGAACAGAGTTCAATGCCGTCATTGATATGGAAACCGGACCCGACGGAAAGCTGTACATGCTTGAATACGGACGCGGCTGGTTCTCTGCGAACCCGGACGCTGGCCTGGCAAGAATTGACTATGACCCATCAGCCAAGGTTTCAACTATTCCAGATCAAACGTTAACTGAAGCGGATGCAATGACCGGCGAAGTGCCTGAAGCGGGACATTTGATTCCCACCGAAGTTATGAACGGGGAACAACTGGTGGCATCCCTGGATTGCAGTTCATGCCATCTCCCTTTCGAAATGTCCGTTGGCCCTCCGTATGCCAGTATTGCCGATCGCTACGAAAATACACTGGAAAATGTCACCCTTCTTTCCGGGAGAATTATTGAAGGAAGTGTTGGCCAGTGGAGTGATACTAGGGCCATGCCGCCGCACCCAGAGTTAAGCGAAGAGGACGCCGGAAAAATTGTTGGCTGGATTTTGTCTTTGCCCGAGAGCAAATAAGCTTTCAACTGGGGTAGGCAGCTTAAAAGGACTTTTGCAACCGTCTGGAATCTTTGCGAGTCAGAAATACGGTAATACAAATGACTACATATAGTCAGCGTTGGTGGCTGTAAGTAAGACGTCTTTAATGTTTTATGCTGCGCGAGTATTTTTGTCTCAATTATTCACTTGAGATATTGGCCTCACTTTCCTGGGTGATCATCAGGAAACGGACGGTCTCGCCCTGAATGTCTTGGGTGGGATCTGGTTTGCCTGTACCCAAAGCTATGTGTTGGCTAATAGTATTATCATAATCAAACAAGCCGGCGATGATCTCGGGTCTACTGTCTCCTGTAATATTTGCCAACTCAAAGCTGACAATGCCTGATGTCCGCCCCAGCAAGCGATGAGGTGTGAATTGTTGACTGCCATCGTTCTCGAACCAAAGCATCGACTGGCGTCCTGGCTCTTCCCAATAATTATCCCAACTGCTTGCGACGATATCGAGATCACCATCTCCGTCCAAATCACCTGCAGCAGCACTTGCTGCGCCGTAATAACGACCGATATCCCGAGGTTGAAACCTTAGATTACCTTGGTTTTCCAGCCATTGAACTCCGTGATAGGGTTTGGGGTCAGGCTGGAAGTCATGTGTATCACCGTTAGTAAAGAGAATATCCTCATCGCCATCACCGTCTAGATCAACGAGACGCATGCTGGTAGAACCAGTTGCAGGATGCATAGCGCGCTCCAGTATGACAGTCTCGAATTCCCCCTTTCCTTTATTGAGCAGCGCAACAACGGCTTCATGCTCCTGTGCCACCAGACTGACCAGGTCGATTTTCCCATCATGGTCGAGATCAACAGGAGAAACGTTGAGCGCGCCGGGTGAACTGAGAATCGTATGTAGCTGAAACTGCCCTGAGCCAATGTTTTCCAACCAGGCAATCTCGCCTTCATCACCAGAACCGTATATGGCAACGGCGATATCAAAATCACCATCCCCATCTAGGTCGACTGGCCGCGCGTCGGTAACACGCCCTACGTTTTCCAAAAGGATTTCAGCAGTAAATACGCCCCGGGATTCCTGCCGAAGCAAAATTACTTTCCCGACCTTTGCAGGCACTGGCGGGAGCGCGCCGAGTGCTGCGACGATAATATCCTTGTGCCCATCGCCATCAAAGTCGACAACTTCTGTGTGAACCGGCATGGAGGCATACAACAAAATTTGCTCATTCCAACTATTATTATTTCGATAAAGTAGTGAAACAAAATTATTCGTATTGCTTTGATCTCCATCGCACACCAGAAATTCGCCTTCCGGGAAAAGGCCTAGGTCGACTTTATGAATATTCATTATCGAGGATATACGAGATTTTTCCCCAAAAGCCTGCTCACGAAACAATAGCGAACCCGGTATTTCCGGTGTAAGAGGTAATGACGGCAAAGCTTCAGGCGCATTGGTCAAATAGTATCCAGTGATATTGCTGACAACTTCCGGGGTCATAAAGGGTTGCCCCATTCGATCTTCCGCCATTAATGCCATCTCTTGTATAACATCTGGCCAAATCGCACGCGGCAACGTGGCAGGAGATGGTACCGGATGGCAACCGCTACAATAGTAATTAATGTACTGTTGACGCTGTGCCTCCAACTCTTCTTCTGTAAGCGCATTGGGTGCAGGAATTTGGTCGGTTGCTGAACTGTCTGATGCCGTTGCTTGCAACGGGGCGATAACAAACGCACAAAACAAGAATATGCTAACTCGGCCTACCTTGCTCCAAAGTGATGTGATTGAGCTTAATTTGCGCAGGCTAATTGGGAAAAGAGCCTCGTATATCAGGTCAGTACTGTAGCGAAAAGTCATCCGCATAACATACGGACTGCCTTCGCGGGACAAAGGCTTGGAGAACCAGAGCATAAAAAACTTCCTCTAAAGAGGCAATATGGCGAGTGGGCATAGTAACGACTAGCGCCCAATGATTGTTTAATTTGACTCAAAAACGCCAATGAATTCAGAGTGTTTTATCCGCGCCCGATATAAGGCATTGCGCTGGCCATTACCGTCATGAATTGCACATTTGCATCCAAAGGAAGCGATGCCATATGAAGCACTGAACTGGCCACATGCTTTACATCCATCACTGGTTCGACCGCTATGGAACCATCTGCCTGGGGTACGCCTCCACTCATTGACTTGGTCATATCCGTTTGTGCATTGCCAATATCAATCTGACCGCAGGCAATATTGAATGCTCGACCATCCAGAGAAAGTGTTCGTGTCAGCCCGGTGACCGCATGTTTAGAGGCGGTGTAGGGTGAAGCCCCCCAGCGAGGCACTTGAGCGGAAATCGAGCCGTTATTAATGATTCGTCCGCCCATGGGTTCCTGATTTCGCATCTGACGAAACACTGCACGAGCCGCGATAAAGCAGCCCATAACATTTACTTCAATCAAATTGCGTATGTCGTCCACATCCAGCTCATCAATAGGTGCCCCTTTTAATGACACGCCAGCATTATTGAAAAGCACATCGACCCTACCCCACTTGGCAGCCACTTCAGCGACCATGTTTTCAGTCGCCGCCTCATCAGTTACGTCACAAGGCAAAACCAGTGCTTTTTCACTTCCTTCAGCTGTCTCCTCCAAAGGAGACGATCTGCGTCCGACCAAACCTACGTTCCACCCTGCAGCCAAAAAAGCTCTTGCAGTGGCTCGGCCAATACCTCCTCCTGCACCAGTAATGATGATGGTCTGTGTAGTATCGATGTTCCCGCCCTCCTTTAGGTGGTTGTCGTTCATATAAGCTGTTATGAAAAGGAATTATTTCGGTTGATAATCACCAATAGCAAGCACCGGATCCGGCCCTGCTTCTTGCGGCGTATTGATGACTTGCACTATTTCTTTGTTTGCCACATCGATCACGTAGATCTCGTCGTTATCCTGAACACCGGCAAAAGCGTACTTACCATCGCTGGAAAGAGACATCGAAAGTGGAGTGCCTCCGAGCTGAATCCGGTCAGTTTCTTGCAGTGTTGCGACATCGGCGAAACCAACCGCTGTATTTTGCCCGTCAAGGTAAGAGCCAATAGAGTAGACCAGTGTCGATTCATCTGGTGTAAAAACAATACGATTGACTCCTTTTTCGGTGACGATCGTTCCTACCACCTCTTTCTCTTCAATATCAATCACACTGATTGTTCCGGACTTGCCATTGGTGACGTACAAGCGTTTTCCATCACTAGAGAGAACACTTCCCTGCGGCCAGATACCAACAGGGATGATCACACTTTCACCCGTCTCAAGATTCACCGCACCAACGGTGTTACTGCCGGTATTGCTGGCGTATGCCCACTTTCCCTCATGATCAAGGGTAACCATATGAGGGGCAAGTCCCCCGTTGTCGTAATCTTCTACAACAGTGAGATCATCCAGATCTATCAAGACCAATCGATCAGGATTTTCAGCTGTCACGATAAGCTGGCGACTTTGTGGATGGATGTCCATGCCGTGTGGTCGATGAAAATCTCCCAGCGAAATGGTTCCTACCTTCTTCTTTTCCATGATGTCTAAGATGGAAATGGTGTTTCCACCAGGGCCCTGATAATCCATCCATAAAACACCATTATCACTAACGTAAAGATGCCGACCATCTGGATCGAGAACCATTTCATGTGGCGTTTGCCCGACAGGGACACCAGCAACACGCTCTCCTGAACCCGTGTAAAAACCTACTTCATTGGCTTTCTTTTCAACCACAACAAGAAATGGCTCGGCAGAAGCCGACCCGCATATGGCAACTAAGGATAGCAATAAAAGACGAAACATCATGGATAAACTCTTGGGTTGTTGTTTTTTATACGAGTAAAGGTCGATAGCGACCGGCCTTTTCCCCTATGAACTCAGCCCACGCATGCTCTTCCTTGGTGAATTGGGCAAGACTGCTCCTTAATCAAATAATATTATCCCTCGCGCCACCTTTCCGGCTTCCATATCATCGAACGCCTGGGCTAGCTCTTCCAGTCTATATCGTTTGCTGACCAGTTTATCAACCGGCAAGCGACCACTGCGATAGAGCTCCAGAAAGTGAGGCAAATCAAGGTGAGGTCGAGCTGATCCGGCAAACGAGCCAAGCAATTTTTTGTTCATTGCGATCAAGTTAGCCGATGTGATTGGAACGTTTTCTTTCATCGAATGCATTCCCATAACCACCGCCGTACCCCCCGGACGCGCACCCAAAAGCGCCTGATTTATGGTAATCGCTGCCCCGACGCTGTCAAAAACGTAATCGGGGCCACCATTCGTAAGTTCTTTCAGGGCTTCTACTGCATCAGACTCGCGTGAGTTAATGCTGTGTGTTGCACCCAGTTCCTTGGCAAAGTCGAACTTACTATCCATGACATCAACGGCAATAATGGGATAGCAGCCGGCGAGCTTCGCGCCCATTATGGCACTCAACCCTACTCCACCACAGCCAATCACCGCCACAGAACTACCCGGGGCAACCTGAGCCGTATTTAGGACAGCACCGGTGCCGGTCAGTACAGCACAGCCAATAATCGACGCCACCTCATAGCTGACATCATCAGGCAATTTAATCACGCTGGCCTGATCAAGTACCGCGTATTCAGCCATGGTCGAGGTGCTTAAATAATGCTTGAGAGTTATGCCATCCTCGGTCGAAAGCCGAGTAGTACCATCAGGAAGCAACGCCTGTAGTGTGGTATCAGCAATACGGTTACAGAGATTATTCTGCCCACGATAGCAAGCAGGACATTGATTACACGAAGGAATCCAGTTGACCATCACTCGGTCACCCGGTTTAACATGATTTACTTCGTTACCGACCTCTTCAACAATGCCTGCCCCTTCGTGACCGAGTACGAGCGGTGGTTGGGCACGCAATTCACCCCGATAGGTATGTAAATCGGAATGACAAATGCCGGCGGCTTTCATGCGCACTAATACTTCATAAGGTTTGGGCGGATCGAGGTTGACTTGCTCAATGGTCAACTGACAGATCTGCCGCACGACGGCGGCTTTGGTTTTCATAAACGCTCCTTGACGAGGTTCAACAAATCAACAGAAATGTGCCCCTTGGGTATTTACATACATCGCATAAAGCGATTGGCTGGCAACCATAAACAAGCGATTGCGATGACGCCCGCCAAAACAGATGTTGGCACAGACTTCCGGCAGGTGAATGGCCGCTATTCGATCACCGTCTGGCGCATACACATGCACGCCATCGTAGCCTTGTCCACCCCATCCGGCAGCAGCCCAGATATTGCCTTCAGTATCACAGCGAATACCATCCGCCAGACCCTGTTTGCCGTTGTATTCGAGACTAGTGAAGCGTTTGCCTCCGGTCAGGCGATCACCATTGACTGTCCACTCACGAATCTCCCTTGCCCCACCTTCATAAACATTTGCGCCGGTGTCGGACACATAGAGCTTTTTATAATCCGGTGAAAAACACAGGCCATTAGGCTTCTGGATTTCGTCGGTAACCTGAGTGAGGTTACCGGTCTGCGCGTCTATGCGATAGACCGCTTCTTTCTGGTATGGATGCAGTGACCCGGTAGTAGCTGTGGTGCCTTCATAGCGCCCCAAACTTCCGTATCCAGGATCGGTAAACCATATACTTTCATCGAGCGGATTGACGACCACATCATTCGGCGCATTGAAGCTTGCCCCATTATAAGAGTCCGCAAGCACTGTAATTTCTCCGTTTTGCTCGTATCTAACTACCCGACGGGTCAGGTGTTCGCAGGAAATCTGCCGACCCTGCAGGTCAAAGGTATTGCCATTGGAGTAGTTGGAGGACTTGCGAAAACGACGGGTTACCTGCCCGATCTCGTCTATGTAGCGAAGTTGTTCGTCATTAATAATGTCGCTGAACACCAGATACTGGCCTACGCCATTCCATGCCGGACCTTCGCCCCATCGCAAGCCGGTATAAATTCGTTCGATAGAAGCATTAATGAGAGACTGGGTAAACCGATCATCCAGCTTGTGCAGATCTGGCTCAGGATATCGAGTAGGAGGCGCTGAAGGGCTGTAGCGCGAACCATCCTGGGCACTGGCGCCCTGCACTGCAAGTGCAGCCGCCACACCGGCTGTCGCCCCAAAAAAGCGACGACGTGTCAAAGTTGACGTATTGAAAGAAGTTGTCTTGTTCATGATTTCCCCTGGGTACAGATGCGCATAAGCGCAAAGTTTTCTTGTTTATCTAAAAGCTTGTTTGATTTTCTGAGTTTGATAAAGCTTAGCATGCTGACACTGAATTTTAGCCCTACATAGCAGAGTATCCACCGTCGACATTGAGGATAGCTCCCGTAATGAAGGCAGCAGCCGGTGAGCATAGGAATAATGCCGCACTCGCAACATCTTGTGGTTGCCCCCATCGGCCCATTGGTGTGCGTTCCAGTAAATTACGTGAGCGATCAGGATCATTGCGTAGCGCTTCTGTAAGTGGAGTGGCAATCCATCCAGGTGCCACAGCATTGACTCGGATTGAGTCGGGCGCATAAGCGATGGCAAGTGACTTTGTAAGCTGGGTAATTCCACCCTTACTGGCTGAGTACCCTGGCACCAAGCCACCGCCAAAATACGAAAGCATGGACGCCGTATTGAGAATGGCACCAGAGGGAGAATTTGACAATGCACGTCGAGCGGCGGCACAGCAACGCATGGTGCCGGTAAGATTCACATCAACAACCTGGGCAAAAACTTCCGGGTCGAGCTCTTCATGGCGACGTATGATCCCGGCACAATTGACCAGGCAATCGAGATTGCTCATTGCCCCAATTTTAGTGTCGACTGCTTCCGCATCACGAACATCAAGGGCAAAGGCAGTAGCCTTGGACAACTGGGGGTCCGAGGCAGTCTTTTTGACTTCGTCGGCACTAACACCGGTCACCAAGACTTCGGCACCCGCCTCCAGAAAGCCACGCGCAATTCCAGCACCAATACCCGAGCTACCACCGACAACCAGCACGCGACGGCCTACAAACCAGTCGCGCGCCCAGGAAAAGCTTGTTATATCGTCTTCCTTCACGCCATTCAACGCACAAATTGGTCGACAAAATCGGCACCAAGGCCGACCGACTCATAGTGCTCTCGGCACATGTCGATCTTGCTGAAAACGTCTTCATATCCCGTATGCTGATTGTCGGCATCGAGATAGATCATCGATCCGGTGATATTGAAGAAGGTGATCATTTCCGGGCAATCTTCGGGTACGACAAGCGTATGAATTTCACCAGGCGGCTCGAAAACATAAGAGCCAGTTTCGGCAATCCAGTCATGCTCGAGATAGTGCCACCGCCCTTTGATGACATAGCCGTGCACCGGATTGGGATGTAGATGTCTGGAAAGAACGCCCGAACGCCTGACGCGCAAGAGATTGCACCATTGACCCTGCATGGTGTTGAGCATGAGCGGACGGAACCAGACACCTTCGGCCTGCGGAACCCAGACACGCTCGTCTTCGGGCATCGCAGAAACAGCAATCTCGGGCGCAGCAAGAACATGTGTCGACCCATTCATATCGCGGTACAAGGGCAATCTCCTCTCTAAATATGCAAGAAGAATAAACGCCCTTATATAGTGAAGTCCACCATAAGTGAACCGAGGCGTTTATGGCCCGAATTTGAAACCTTGAAGTTGACCCTTCCCCAAAAATTAATGGAATAATCGCCCTACTCCCACTCGATGGTAGCTGGCGGCTTGCTGGAGATATCATATGCTACCCGGGAAATACCGGAAATTTCGTTGATAATGCGGTTGGAGACTTTTTCCAAAAATTCATAAGGCAAATGCGCCCAGCGCGCAGTCATAAAATCGATGGTTTCCACTGCTCGCAAACTGACAACATACTCATAGCGACGGCCATCACCGACAACACCGACAGACTTCACCGGCAAGAATACGGTAAATGCCTGACTGACTTTTTGATAAAGATCGGCTGCACGGAGCTCTTCGATAAATATAGCGTCGGCCTCTCGCAACAGGTCGGCGTATTCTTTTTTGACTTCACCGAGTATGCGAACACCTAGACCCGGTCCAGGAAATGGATGCCGATACACCATGTCATGAGGCAAGCCCAGTTCCAAACCGATCTTGCGCACTTCGTCCTTAAATAGTTCGCGTAAAGGCTCAACCAGATCAAGCTCCATTTCCTCTGGCAGCCCACCGACATTGTGGTGCGACTTAATCACGTGGGCTTTACCCGATGCTGCACCTGCTGATTCAATTACATCGGGGTAGATAGTTCCTTGAGCCAGCCATTTAACCTGTTCGACCCTTATGGCCTCTCGGTCAAACACATCAATAAAGGTATTCCCAATAACTTTGCGTTTGGCTTCAGGGTCATCAACGCCCTTGAGCTTATCCAGAAATTCTTGCTCCGCATCTACCCGAATGATATTTAATCCGCGACTTTCCGCGAACATTTCCATGACCTGGTCACCTTCATCTTTGCGAAGCAGCCCGTTGTCAACAAATACACAGGTCAACTGATCACCGATCGCACGCTGGAGCAAGGCTGCTGTCACAGACGAATCAACACCTCCTGACAGGCCTAAGAGAACCCTGTCCTGCCCAACTTGCTCACGAACAGATCGAATGGTTTCCTCGACAATATTTGCTGGCGTCCAAAGCGCTTCGCAACCACATATTTCCAACACAAAATGTTCAAGAATTCGTCCGCCCTGAAGCGTGTGGGTCACTTCGGGATGAAACTGGATACCATAGAAGTTCTTTTCACTATTGAACATTCCAGCAATCGGGCAAGATGATGTGGAAAGCATCAACTCGAAGCCATTTGGCAATTCTGAAACCTTGTCACCATGACTCATCCAGACATCAAGAAACCGGTCTTTGTGTTCGATATGATCAGATACGTCCTTAATAAGATCAGATTCGTTTTCGACTTTTACTCGGGCATAACCAAACTCACGAAGATCCGACGTGGATACCTTCCCACCGAATTGCTCCGCCATTGTCTGCATGCCATAGCAAATACCTAATACCGGAACGCCCAGATCAAAAATTTCATCCGGTGCCCGCGGAGAGTCACCGTCAGTTACCGACTCAGGACCACCAGAAAGCACGATGCCTCGGTAATCTTTAAGATTCACGCGGTCCAGCAGGTCATAGGCGAATATCTCGGAATACACTCCGATTTCACGAACCCTGCGCGCAATTAATTGCGTATATTGCGAGCCAAAGTCGACAATAAGTATGGCTTGCTGGTGAATATCCGTGGTCATTTAATTTTCTATCTCACTTTTCTCTTGATCGAATAACATGTTGGAACAGCCCGGCGGCCCAACATGATCCCGAAACAAAAAAAGCGACTAAGATGTCGCCTTTTCGTTCATGCACGCTACTGACACAAGTAGAGGTCAGCACCTAGCGGCTTGGGTAATTAGGCGCCTCTTTGGTAATTGCAACATCATGCACATGGCTCTCGTTCATGCCCGCATTACTTACTTTCACAAATTTCGGTTTGGTACGCATGATTTCAATATCAGCCGATCCCGTGTAACCCATAGAGGAGCGCAATCCGCCCATCATCTGGTGTATCACAACGGATACAGGACCTTTGTATGGAACACGTCCTTCAATACCTTCCGGAACCAGCTTTTCAGCCCCTTCAGACGAATCCTGAAAATAACGATCACTAGAGCCCTGAGTTTGAGCCATGGCACCTATAGAGCCCATACCACGATAAGATTTATAGGTTCTGCCCTGGTATATTTCCAGTTCACCTGGAGCTTCGTCAGTACCGGCAAAAACTGACCCCATCATCACGCAATGCGCTCCAGCCACGATGGCTTTGCTAACATCACCAGAATAACGAATACCCCCATCGGCAATAAGGGGTATACCAGAAGATTTAAGTGCTTCAGCAACATTGGCGATGGCGGAGATTTGTGGCACACCGACACCGGCAACGATTCGGGTAGTACAGATACTGCCAGGACCAATACCAACTTTAACCGCGTCCGCACCTGCGTCTTTCAGCGCAAGTGCCGCTTCGGCTGTGGCGATATTGCCACCTATTACCTGAATATGTGGAAAGTTATCTTTAATCCAGCGCACACGATCCAATACATTTTGCGAATGTCCGTGGGATGTATCAACGACGATGACATCGACACCCGCAGCAACAAGAGCCTGAACCCGGTCTTCGGTCTCTCCGCTGGTACCGACACAGGCGCCAGCAAGTAGTTGCCCCTGGTCATCTTTGGCTGCATGCGGATAACGCTCAGCTTTATCGATATCTTTTACTGTTATTAATCCACGCAGATCAAAACTATCATTAACAACCAGTATTTTTTCTATGCGGTGCTTGTGAAGGAGTCGCTGGGCTTCTTCCGCCGAAGTGCCTTCTTTAATCGTTACCAACTTTTCTTTAGGCGTCATCACTGACGCTACGGATGCATCAAGATTTGTTTCGAAACGCACATCACGGCTGGTCACGATTCCACGTAGCTCTCCATTGGTAACCACTGGAACACCTGAAATGTTATAGCGTTTTTTAATATTCTGGAGTTCCCGAATCGACGCGTTTTCATCGATGGTAATTGGATCCTTAACAACGCCGCTTTCATATTTTTTGACCGCGCTTACGTGTCTCGCCTGATTTTCAACGCTCATGGATTTGTGAATAATGCCTATTCCACCTTCCTGGGAAAGCGCAATTGCCATAGCTGATTCAGTAACGGTATCCATTGCAGCGGACACCAGAGGAAGATTCAGGCGAATTTCACGGGTAAGCTTGGTTTGCAGGTTGACATCTTTAGGTACAATCGACGAGTAGTCGGGTACCAATAGCACATCATCAAATGTGACGGCTTCTTCAGTGATACGAAGCATATAATATTACCCAAATTCTAACGCGGCATTATAGTCGCAGCGCCTTTTAGCGTAAACAACGATAGGCCAGATACTACCCAAATGACCGAATTAAAGCGCCGTATCTTCTCAGTTTCCGAATTTTCCGGGGAACTTAGCAAGAAAATAGCCGAACTTTTCCCCTCTGTATGTATCCGTGGTGAAGTAACCAACCTCAGTAAACCACGATCTGGGCACTGGTATTTCGCCCTCAAAGACGAAGATAACCAACTTCGCGCGGTCATGTTTAGGTCAAGTAACATTCGTGCCCCACAAATCAAGGATGGCGATGAGATCATTGCTTGCGGAAAGCCCACCATTTATCGCGAGCGCGGTGATTTACAGATTGTTGTCTCCCACATTCAAAGTGCAGGCGAAGGTGATCTTCAGCGCCGCTTTGAATTATTGCGACAAGAGCTGCTTGAAGCGGGTTATTTTGAACAATCCAGAAAGAAGCCCATCCCGGTATATCCAACTCGTGTCGCTATTATTACTTCAAGTAGCGGAGCTGTAATTCACGACATACAAACGGTTTCAGCAAGAAGAGCGCCAGCCTTGCCCCTGTTGCTTTTTCCCAGCGAAGTTCAGGGGGAAAATGCCATCAACTCTTTGTCTGCAGCCTTGAAAATGGCCGATTCACGCGAAGATATTGATCTAATTATTATCGCTCGTGGTGGTGGCTCACTGGAGGATTTTGCAGCATTTAACTCACGTGAAATTGCTGACAGCCTATTAAATTGTCATACCCCAGTTATTTCCTCTGTGGGACATGAGTCAGACATAAGCATCGCCGACCTGGTAGCCGACCGCAGGGCTGCGACGCCGTCAGAAGCGGCTGAGATTGCCACGACAGGCCTGTTTAATTTGCCCAAAATGCTGCAAGGATATGAAAAGCATTTACATCGAAACTACCGTCAGTATCTGAAGACAGCAGAGTCCGAACTCAAGCTGGCTTCCAGCAAGCTCCGGAGCCCATCGGAGAGAATACAGGCCGTATCACAGAAGCTGGACTCGCTGGAACCCTTGCTTCTCGCCCGTATTGCCTCTCAGGTGCAAAACAAGACCCGACGACTCCTGGCTTTAAAAAGTGCTATAAATGTCAAGGGACTGGATGAGACAAAGAAAAATCTGGACTCGACTCTTTTCCAGCAAGCCCATCGTCTGGAGAGGGCCCAAAGCTCTTATCTGGGTCAACTGACTGAGCGTTTCCTGAGCAATGTAAAACTACTGGAGTCCGTAAGTCCGCTGGGTGTATTGACCCGGGGTTACAGTATTTCAATGGACAAAGACAAAAACCTGCTCAGATCAATTGCTGACATTGAACCCGGCTCAAAGCTTCTTACCCGTCTAACGGATGGCGTTCTTACATCGGAAATTACGGACAAAAAATCGCTAAAACGGCCAAACAAGGGGCACAATGAGGATAGTGACCAGCCCTAGTAATGCTGTAAGTGGCAACCCGATTTTCAAGAAATCGATATAGCGATAATTACCTGGACCATAAACCATCAGATTGGTTTGGTATCCAATCGGCGTCGCCAGGCTAACTGATGCTGCAATCATAAGGGTCACGGCAAAGGGCAAGATGCTTACACCCATTTGGTTAGCAGTGGACTCAATCACCGGAAATAAAAGGACCGCGGCGGCCATATTACTGACAAGCGCAGTAAGCAGCGAACCGACCACAAATAAGGCAACTAGCGCGGCAAACGGCGATCCCTGTGACAAGGCAATGGCGCCATGTGCCAGCGCCGTAGCCAATCCTGTCTTCTGAAAGGCAATCCCCAGGGAAATCGACGCACCAATCACGATCAGTACAGACCAGTCCACGCTGGAACGGGCTTCCGTCAATGATATACAGCGTGTGCCGACTAATAGCATGGCAGCCACACAGCCAGCTTCAAATAATGTAAGAACATTTAGGGTAAGCAGTACCACCTGCACCAGCAGAATGACTAGGGCTAGGTATCGTCGGCTATGCAGTACCGGACGAGAGTTCTGTACTTCTGAGATAAGCAGAAAGTCTTTATCAAACTGACGTGATTGCACAAATCTAGCCGGCGCTTCTAACAACAGGATATCGCCTTTGCGAAACTCAATATCACCAATACGTTGTTTTAAGCGCTCACCTTCCCTGCATATAGCAATGATAGCGGCACCGTAGCGTTTGCGAAATTCACTCTCCCGAACTGTCACACCCAGATTCGGGAATGCGCTGCCCAGAACGACTCCCCCCAGATCTCTTTGTGATCGATCTCCATCCAGTTTAAACACATGGTCATCGGCATGATCCAGGCCACGTATTTTATGCAAATCAACAATGGAATCAACATCCCCGGCAAACACCAGACGGTCTTTTTCGCGAAGTTCTTCTTTGGAAGATACGGCTGCAATTACCCGGTCTTCACGAACAATCTCAATCAGGAATACA
>Ga0182095_1096862_pt1 | contig 21453 bp, 8 predicted proteins | sample 041ome_19_FD_127784 | JGI IMG/M metagenome (GOLD analysis project Ga0182095, IMG submission 127784) | Metatranscriptome of coastal salt marsh microbial communities from the Groves Creek Marsh, Georgia, USA - 041412BS metaT (Metagenome... | ecosystem: Environmental > Aquatic > Marine > Intertidal...
AAGCTACGTGTACCAAGTCTGGGTGCGTTAATATTTTTGCATTCAAACAAGACACGTCGCGGATGTAGCCACTCGTGCAATACGAGACGTTTTATCAGATCTGCGTCTTTTTCAACTGCACTTCTTTCTCTCTTTCTTTCTCTTCTCGACTCTCTCCCACCGCCTCATAAAAAATCTTCTCTCGTCGCACACGAATGCAGCCGCAAGCGCCGCAAGTGAACCACCACGACGTGCACGAAGAACTCGTCTCGCGACTCGCGCGATTGACTACCACCACCGCGCGCGGCGATGATGATGATGGTGATGATAAAGGCAACGAATTTTATGAAGAAGAAGCCACGACGGCGACGTGGTGTTCGACAGATTCAGAATCCGATTGGAGCGACGCGGAACAAAAAGAATCCGACATTCAATCCTCCAGATGCGACCGACCGACGTTAAACGCGGCATCTGGAGGACACGGGAGGCCGTGGGCGAGAACGGCCAGACGGAATAAGTTTTTCTATGAACGAGATGAGAGAAGCGAGAGGGAGAACGAGTGGAAAGGGAAGGCGTTTTCATCAACGAATAATGCGAGCGAGGAGGAATTCATGTTCCCGTATCTTGACGAGTTAGACGTGGACGTGGCAGCTCTCATTTGCGGGAAATTAGACGCGAAGAGTTTAGTCGCGGCGACGTTGGCGAAGAAGAAAGACGATTCGGAGGACGCAAACGACGAACTGGCGAAACGCGCGTTCAGGAACGTGAAGGTGACGCCATCCATTTTCAGTCAGGGGAGAAGTTTACTCACCATCGCAAACGTCGCGAAAGCGTGGCTGAGAAAATTGGACGTGAGCAAGTGTAAGCAAGAGAACGGTGGTAATACCAAAGCGATGTTGATGGAGGTGGCGAAGAAGTGTGGTAATTTAGAGGAGATTGTGGCGGTTGATTTGGGCGAGAACGGAAAATTTAAAGTGAACGAAATTAAAGCTTTAGCGATGGGTTTCAAGTTGAGACGATTGACGTGTAACGTGAGTCATTTGATCGAGCACGTGCGAAAGCATCATCCGGACGTGAACAATTTCGACGAGAGCGTACGGGACTTGGTGTGGTGTCTGGAAAATAATTGGCGGGCATTCGCTACAACACCAGCGGGGAAAGTATCGACGAGAGATTTTGAGAAGCTTTCGTTTACGTTGGCGTGTGTCGGATTGAAGGTACACGCGGCGTGCGAAAAGTCTTTGACAGAAATTTGTCCGGCGGCGGCGAAAAACGGTGTCTCGAGATTTGACGCGAGTTGGTCGTTACGCATCGGCGACGGTGGAATTCGTGCGGTGGCGAGAACAATCGAGGGTGAAAACGGCGGAAGTGGGTGGAAGAGCCTTCGCAGACTCGCGCTGAGAAAATCTGCATGCACGAATAACGGGGCTCAGTCCTTAGGCGGCGCTTTGACTCGTCAAGGGTACAAAAATCCAAGCGCAAAATACCCAATTCGCCTACGATGGCTCGATTTAGCCTCGAACGATATCGCCGACGCCGGTGTAACCGCACTCATGACAGCTTCCCATCATTTAAGTTTGACGCGGTTATATCTAATGTCAAACAGAATCGGCGCTGATGGCGCGCTTTCGCTGGCGTCTTCGGTTTTACACAACGACGAGTCAACTTTGAAACGGTTGGATTTGGCGCACAATGGGATTGGCGACGAAGGGTGCGCGACGTTGTTATCGCCAGGTGGTAGCGGCGCGAGTAAAAGTTTGAAAGTTTTACTGCTCGGTTTTAATTCAATTTCTTCTGAAGGAGTGAAAGATGCCGGCGACCTCCTGCGCTTGCTTCGCATTGAGCATTTAGATTTATCCTGCAACACGCTCAAACGAGAAGGCTTCAAGTGTATCGTTGAGAATTGGAAGTTTGATCAAGGAAACTTGGCCAAGTTGAAATCGTTGAACTTTGCGTGCAACGACATCGGCGGCGGGAGAACGGTGAGAGACGCTTTATCGTCACTCGCCGCGCAGATTGAAAATGGCAGCGAACTAGAGTTGTTGAATTTGCGAGGGAACGATTTGGACGAAGTCGCGGCCGAAGGTCTCGCGGATTTGTTGTTAGTAGACGAGTGCGACAATCGAGGCTTGGAGCAACTGAACGTGGGGTATAATAAAATATACAACGCTGGCGCGTACGAAGTATTTGAAGCGTTGTCGGAAAATGTAACTTTGTTCGGTTTGGATTTACAAAGGAACGAAATCACGGATGAAAGCGCAGAATCGCTCGAAAGGGCCATGACTGAAAACACGGTCTGCGAAGAGTGCGACGTGAGATCAAACATGTTTTCCGAAAGCACAGTCAAAGAGCTAAACGAAATGTTTCAAGACCGAATCAACGCGAGATGGCAGCTGGAACCGCCAAAGAAAAGAACGATTCAGCGAGAGACGTATTATAGTAGGAAAGAGAAAGAGAAACGGTAGATACAAGAACACGTGTAGTAATATTAGTAGTAGTAGTTGTAAAGTAGAATACTAGAATACATAATCACTGCGTGGGCTTCTTCTTCGCGCTTGCCAGAAACTCTCGCAAATCTGCAAATTCGCCAGAAAACTTAATCGAAGGAAACTCAATCAACTTCGCTCGAATCAATCCTGGTATGCTCAGTCTAGTGAACAACTCCTGCGCATCCGTGCAATCTAAACACATGGCCAACCCACATCCGATGACGCGCTTAAACCGTCGACCGCGGTATTGTTCGTCGTCGTCCTTCGACACCGCCAATGCGTCTCGAATAGTGAACGCGATGTTGCTCTTCAACAACTGCTTCCGCGTTCGATCGCCGCCGAGCGCAATTAACGTCCACAAACACTTCAGTCCATCTGAAACGACGTCGAAATCTTCCATTCGTGCCTCGACGGCGCGCAAAACGAGCAAGGGCAAAATGCGAAACCGTTCGGTTTGTACGAAATGTTTCGCCGTTACGGAGGAGAAAAAATCGTCGGCGCCATTCTCCTCTCCTCCTCCGCCACCGCTGGCGAATTGTCGAATCAGCGCGAACGATGCTCTCGCACACGATGAGGAAGTTTCTCCGTATTTCCGCAAGCATTCCGTGGCGGCGCGTAACCCGCCGTTGTGTAAGATAAAAAACGAAGAAGATGCAGATTCGGCGAGTTTCGTCAGCGCGACAATCGCGCGAAAACTGAACGCCATCTTATCTCTTCGAATGTAATATTCCTTCCGCAAAACTTCTGGATCCTTTTTCATGACAATTTCGGACGTCAGTGACGACAAATTCTTACCCGATTTTGCCAAATCATGTTTGTCTTTTCGGATGGGTGAGTTGAGCATTTGGTTCGCGCGCGTGTTCATCTTGGCTTCCTTCGCTCTACGTTTCGCGCTTAAATCTTCCGAGTCATCGTCGTCGTCTTCTTCGTCATAATCTGAATCGTCTTCATCCAAATCTGTCGATTCGAACGAAACTTCTTCTTCTTCTTCTTTCTTTCCTAAATCCAAGGGATTGTCTTCTATGTTCATCATCATTCGTCGTTCTTCTTTTTCATCAAGCTCTTGCCGCGACGGTGGATCCGTGGCGCACGCGCACAAAACGCGCACCGCTCTTGCTCTTGCCGCGTACAACTCTTCGGAAGTCAAACGTAAATTCGATGAATCGTATTTGGCGTAATCAAACTCATCACCTAATTCGAACGAACTCCGTTCATCGTCGTCGTCGTCGTCGTTATCTTCTGTCGTCTCGTCGTCGATTAATCTCGAGGCTGCCAGCTGTCGCCGTCGTCTCGCCGCTCTATCTTCCTCAGATTCCTCCTCCTCCTCCTCAGCTTCTTCCTCTTCAAACTTCTCTTCCTCCTCGTCTCTTTTGAGCATCAACGTCTCTTCGTTATACACAGCGCGTAACGCTTCCCTTTCCTCCAACCAATCTAAACACTCGTATAAATCCGTCGATTGCAACTCCTCCATGGCCCGTTCGCAATCGTCCAACGCGTAGCCTTGCATGCACAACTGCGCCAAAACGATCGTCCTCGTCTCGTGCGCTCTGTCGAGTTTAATAGGATATTCCATCGCGACGGGTAAAATTGAAACGAGCGTAGTATTCCTATTATTGCGCTTGTTGCCGTCGCTCGACGTCGTCCCGCCTCCCTCTTCTCTTCGTCTTCGCTCTCCTTCGTATCCTCCCTCTTCCTCTTCCCCTCTTCTCGCTCCGCTAACAAAAGCCGCCGCTTCGTACCTCTCCTTCCCGATCTCGTTCTGTAACATCCTATACGCGTTCGACAGTTTCTTCACCCGTTCTTTCGCCACTCTGAGCTGCTCCCGGTCTCGCCTGAGCGCGTCTTCAATCATCAACTCCGTCGCTAAATCTGGATCTCGCCTCAAATCCATCAGTTGCGTTCGTAACGTTTGACACTCTTTCTCGGTTATCTTTAAAGCGGTCACCGCGTTTTGCATCGCCGCTTTCGCTTGTAACGTCAGCATGTGGTTGGCTCTCGTTTTCGCCTTGAGCGCGTTCTGCGCGGCTTGCATCGCGAAATCAAACTCCGTCTTCGTCACGTACGACGCGTTCTCATTTGTAGTGCTCTTACTCTTACTATTCGTGTCGCTAAAAATAACGTTCACGGAATTCGCGAGCACTTCCAACGCGTCTTCGTTCTCGTTGTTCGTGTGCTGCACGCTCGTCCCTCCAACCGAGGACACCGAGGAGGATCTCCCCCAATCGGACACCGTGGTCAAAGTCCTGTCCTCGTCTTCGATGAAACGCAACGCGTTATTTTTCCGTTCCCACAGAGTCACATTTTTGTTGCTCTTTTTGTGTTCCCGTCGCTTCTCTTCTTTACGCGTCGTCATCTTCGCGGTTTATTGTGTTGTTGCGTGTGAAATGGCAGACGTTTTGTTTGGTGTTGAAACGCAGCATTTTCCAAACCCTAAACCAAAAACCCTAAATGTCCGTTTGCTTCACTTAAAGGCAAATCTCTCCTTTACGAAAGAAGAAGTCTCTCTCACACACGCTCTCTCTCTCTCTCTCTCTTTACGAAGAAGCAGAGAGAAAAAAGCGTTTTTTTCATCGTCGAGAGTTGTCGTCGTCGAGAAAGCAATATTAAGAAGTTTAAGAGAGCAAAGAGAGAGAATTGGAATTGGAAATTACCCGCGCGCGGAAACATCTCCGTAAGAGCAAAAGCTCTCGAAGAAGAAGAAGAGAAACGAGGAGGATGTCGAGAGGAAACGAACGACAACAACAACACGAAGACCACCGATCAATGTTGACGAGAATACAAAGGGAGGAAGGAAAAGGAAACCAAGTATGCGCGGACTGCCCGACCGGGAGCCCGGACTGGGCCTCCGTGTCCAACGGATTGTGGCTCTGCTTGGGGTGTTCAGGCATACACAGGAGCTTAGGCGTGCACGTGTCGTTCGTGCGGTCGATCACGATGGACAGTTGGAACGCGAAACAGGTATCTCTGATGAAACACGGGGGGAACGAAAACATGAACGCGTATTTGCGGAAGAAAGGGAACATAGGGAAACACACGCCGGCGAGAGAGAAGTACAATTCGAAATGGGCGGAGAAGTATCGCGAGAAGTTGAAGGAGAAAGCGGAAGGGAGAGGCGGCGGCCTCGACGGGGAAGAGAAAAAGAAGAAGAAGAGTAAGAAGAAGAAGAGTAAGGAGAAGAAGAAGAAGAAGAAGAGCGAAGAGAGCAGCAGCGGCGAAAGCGAAAGCGAGAGCGAGAGCGGATCGGAGTCGGAGTCGGAATCGGAATCGGAAGAAGAGGAAAACGTGATGTTTCCGAGCGCGTACGGGAACTCGAATTTTACCAAGAAGAAGACGAAGACGAAGACGAAAGAGAAGAAGAAAGTGGTGAAGATGGAGTTGCCAAAATATAACGCGCCGGTGGTGATGACGACGACGACGACGGCGACGACATCGGCGGTGAATTCTATGTTTGCAAACACGACGAGCAGCGGCAAGCCGAGTTTGCTGGCGACCGGTAGCGGCGGCGCGACGAAAAAGAAGAATCAACGCAAGAAGGATTACGACGAGGAGGAGGAAGAGGACGGGTGGAAACCGCCGCCGCCGCCAAAACCTCGAGGTTTTTGCGAAGGGAAGTTTTTAGGCGGCATATCCGCCGAAGAATGGGTGAAACATTTGAAAACTACCCCGGACGTGCAGGATCGGACGTACCATTTAAAAAATATGACCGCGGAGGAACGCGCCGTGGTGGTCGCGGCTATGAGTGGTGGCGGGATGGGCGCCGCGATGGCCGCGCACGTGGATGTTGTGAAAAAAAAGAAGCAATCGTCAGCAACGTTGGCAACGTTTGATCCGTTTGCAAAACCAGACGACGAAAAGGCGTTGAGTAGTAGCGATGACGACGAGGAGAGTAGCGACGAGGACGAATCAGAGGACGCGAGCAGCGACAGCGACGGGGGCGGAGGTAGTAGCAGTAGCGACGGAAATAGTAGTAGCGTAGAGGATATCGAAAACAGTTCGGACGAAGACGACGACGAGTTTGCCTCGAGACGTTTGAGCAAGAAGATTGGCAAGGGCGATGACGACGACGAGGAGGATGAAGAAATCGGATGGAAAATCTCCGCGGATACCGTAGAAAAGAACAAATCGATTAAACACAAGAAAGCAATCAAGGAAGTAAAAGCGCCGATAGAACCTAAGAAAAAGGAGAAGAAGAAAGAAAAGAAAGAGAAGAAAGAGAAGAAAGAGAAGAAAGAGAAGAAAGAGAAGAAGAAGAAAACGACCGAGAAATCCTTAGAGGAGGAGCTGGAAGAACGCATGCGTAAAGCGGCGGAATCGGCGAGGGCGGAAGCGCAAGCCAGAATCGCCATGAACAACGGGTTTCAAGACACGGCGTCGGTGTACGCGGCGCCGACGAGTGTAAAGAAAGGGAAAAAGTCATCAACTGTGCAACCAGATTATAACGAACTTTTCCCGTCTGGAGGTGGTGGCGGCGGGGGTTACGGCAACGGCATGTCGAGCTCAAAACAATACGATGGGTTTGGCTCGCAACCGTACTATCCCGCGCCTGCGCAAGGCGTGAGTTTGAACACCGCCGTGGCGAAAGCGAACGAAGCCGCGAACAAAGCGAAAGGCTGGTTGAGCGGGAAACTCGCGGGTTGGAGCGATAGTTTGAACGGACAACAGGGCATTGATCAACGACCGGGTAGTGGTGCAACGAATACGACAAATAGCGCGAACCCGGGCCAATCGTTCCAGCACCACCCACCCGCGCCGAGCGGCTGGGGAGGCGGCCCCATCAATTCTGGACAACCAGATTTGAGAAAGTATGGCAATCATCAAACGGACGATCGATTCTGGAACGACGTGGCGCCAGAAAAAGTCAAATCGAAAAAGAAGAAAAGTAAAAGCAAGAAAACCGAGGACGAATTCGCGAATAGCGTCAACGGGCTGGCCGACGCGTTCGGCGGCCAAGCGAACATCGACGATTGGTACGATTAGTACTTCACGCTGAATTTTGGTACCTTGAAGTACCTGCTACGTACACGCGTAAAAGTTAACACTAGTACTAACATAATACTATTTTTTTTACAATATTTTCTTTAACCTTCTTAGTACCTAAAACTACCGCCGAAAGAATGAAAATGGTCTGCGCGGTGGCGGGTCCGACCGTATGTTATCCGGCATATCGCGAGGCGCGTTCCATGCCTTGTTTATATTTCTATGTAACGTCTCGCTGCCTTCGTTCCCGGCTCTTCCCCGTCCGGCGAATATAATCGACGTCGAAGGGATAATCCCGTACAAGCCCGGAAACGAATCTAAAAATAACTGATCCCCGGGTCCTTCTAAAATATCCAACGCGTCGAGCAGCACGTGCAACAGAGCCGTCGCACCTAATTCCAAAGCCGCGTACGCCACGATCGATCCACCGATACGTTTCGCCCACCACAATCGAGAGCCTTTCCTCCAAAACGCCTCGAACCCGGACATTTGTCGAAATCGAACCCTCAAATCGCCCCGACTCCCTTGATTTTGACCGTTCGTCGTCGTCGCTTCAATCCCAGTGTTCACGTCCATCCTCGGCTTGGAGATGTAAAACCCTTCCCCAACGACCGTGTGCCACTTGTCTTTCCCTCTTTCCACCGCGCCTTTGTTCACCTTTAATTGTATCTCTCTGCCGTTCAAGCCTTTGATTATTTTCACCGCGCCTTCCTCGCACTCTTTCCTCGTCAATCGAATCAAGGCTACCACATCGTCTCGTTTATTCTCGCTCCTCGAAAAAATCTCGTGCGGTTTCTCCCGAATGACAACCGCGACGCGTTGCATTTGACTTCCGTCGCTTCGACAGTACATCGTATCGCCGTCTCGCGCGTTTCTCGGAACGACCACGCGCACTCGCGCGACGGACGGCACCACTCTCTTCCGTATAAAATCCGCCTTAAAAACCGGAACAGATTCTACGTATACTTTATTCCCTTCGAATATATCTTCTAAAGTCACTCGAACGACTCTCACCACGCACTCCGCGATGCCGACTCTCGCGCAAAACAGCCTTCGCTCCAAATCTTGCGAGGAAAATTGGTCCTCATCATCACCGAATATGTCGTCTACATCATCATCCTCCTCGTCCGAATAAAAGTTCCTCCCAGACATCAAACCACCCCCATATATTCCTCGTATTCTCTCGTCGTATTTCTCTCTCTCCGAAGGGTCGGATAAGCACGTGTACGCGACTGAAATCTTCTTGAACAGTTCCGTTTTCTCTTCCTTTTCTTTCCCTTGTGCGTTCGCATCGTCTCCGTCGTCTTTGACTTTGTCCGGGTGACATTGAATCGCTAATTTGTGGTACGCTTTTCTGATTTCAGTTTGCGTGGACGACGGCGAGACGTTCAAGACGTCGTAATACGTTTTTTTCTTCATCCGAAGACGTCCTTCAAACGAGTCCGTTTCGCTCTCGTTTAAGTGACGGATTCTTCACTTTTATTCGTTCAAACAACACTTACATAACGACGAACGAAAAGCACACAAAAAATGGCAACCACCTTTGAGACTACCACCGTAACGACGCATCATCATCACCACAGGCGAAAAGTCGGCTACCGACGCTCCTCGAAGTTCGCTTTGGACGACTTATTCGTCGATTCCGATTCCGACGATGATTCTTCGCCGCTGAGTCAAGAACAAATCGCCGCCTCCTCCGCCGGTCTCGACTTCGAACGCGTCTCGTTCCTCGAAAAGAAAGACTTTGAAATTCAACTCAGAGACGGAGGGAACAGCGAGGCGCATTATTTAGGCGTGAGGAATAAGATATGCGCCATGTGGCGGAGAGATGTTCGGAGGCGATTGGACGTGAGAGAAGTGATCGAAGAGGTGAGAAATTACGAGGAGAAGATGATTCGAGACGTGTTCGATTGGCTGGAACGGAACGGTGGAGTGAACTACGGCGTTTTCACGAAAGAAAAAAAGGAGGAGGAAAAAGAGGAGGAAAAGGAGGACGTGGAGGGAGAAGCCGTGGTCGGATCCAACGCCTCTGCGATCGAAATCATCGACGACGCGACCGTAACGAAAGAGTTGATTCGATTGCTGAAAACGTGCGACATGAACGTGATGACGGAGAAGATGATTCGGAAGAAACTTGGGTCGGAGGAGTGTTTGAATACGGATTTGAGCGAGAAGAAAGGGTTGATTAAGGAGGTGGTGACGAAGTATTTAACGGAAGGCGCGGAGGCGTTTGACGGGTTGTTCGAGGAAGAAGGGAAATCGAAGGAGAAGAAAGACGACGACGACGAAGTAGACGACGGCGGGGATGAGATTACTTTCAAGTGGAGGTCACCGCCGGCAGTCGAAGAGGGGAAAATACATCCAAACATACGGGAGAGAGATGTGGATACGTCGAAACCGGTTATAATCATCGGCGCCGGACCGTCCGGTTTAGCGTGCGCGAACCAGTTGAAATCGAGAAACGTCCCGGTGATTGTTTTAGAGGCGAGAGATCGCGTCGGTGGGCGAGTGTGGACAGAAAGAGAGACGTTTTCCGCGCCGGTGGATTTTGGCGCCTCCATCGTGACCGGTACGGAACCGAACCCGAAAGCGAGAACGGGTATGCCGTGGTTAGGTATTCGCGCGGATCCTTCCGCCGAGGTCAGCTCGCAAATCGATTTGAAACTCGTCGAGTTACGTCCAGGGTGTCCTTTATACGACGGCAAAGACGGGAGTTTAGTCGCCGGCGAAAAAGACGCGAGAATTGAAAAGTTGAGAGACTTGTTGATGGACGAAGCGAGAGAGACGGTGGAGGCGCGAGGCGAAGACGCCACCGCGGATCTCGGGTTGGGCGAAATAATTGAAGACCTGACCAAAGTCCATTTCGAGCGCGAGTATTTAGAAGATACACTGAGAAAGAAACAACAGGAACAAGAAGAAAGAGGAGAAGACGATGACAACGACAACAACAACAAAAACGACGACGACGACGACGACATGAACGACGAGAAGAAACAACAAAAGTTGGAGAAAATCAAGCAGTTTTCCAAAGACGATAAACGATTGCTCGATTGGCACTGGGCGAATTTAGAATACGGATGTTCTGCGAAACTCGGGGACGTGTCGCTACCGCACTGGAACCAAGACGAAATGTACGGCGGGTTTGGCGGGCCGCATTGCATGGTGCGAAACGGCTACGGCCAAATCACCGACGCGTTGGCGAGAGAAATTGAAAAAATAAGTGCAATTAAACTCAACGCGATCGTCAAGAAGGTGACCGTCACGAGCACGAAAAACCCATTCGATGGCGTCAACGTGGAGTGCGCCGATGGTACCATCTACGAAGGCTCCGCGGTGGTGTGCACGGTACCTCTGGGGTGTCTAAAAAACGACGACGTCGAGTTCGTTCCTGAATTATCCACCGCGAAACGAAATGCCGTCCATAGATTAGGTTTTGGAAATTTGAACAAGCTGGTCATCGAGTTCGAAGATCAGTTTTGGTCGGACGATCGCGATTATTTCGGTGTCGCCGTAGACAGCGACGACGAGTCGAAAATGAACAACCGCGCGCGATGTTTCATGTTCTGGAACTTGAAACCAGTTTGTGGCGAAAACATGTTGATCGCGTTAGTCGCAGGCTCGAACGCGGAAGATACCGAGAACAACGTCACGGAAGAGTCGCAACAAGAACTCGTGAATTTAGCCGTGGAACAGTTGGCGAAAGTGCACTTCAACGGCGACCAATCGAAAATCAAAGTGAAAACGGCTAAAGCAACCGCGTGGGGTAAAGATCCATTTGCGCGAGGCTCGTACTCGTACGTGAAGAAAAGCTCTCGAGGCGCCGCGGATTACGACGAATTAGGTCGTCCAGAATTGAAAGGACGCTTATTCTTTGCCGGCGAACACACGTGTAAAGAACATCCAGATACAGTTGGCGGTGCCATGCTCACCGGATGGCGAGCGGCGAGACAAGTTTTGCGTAAACTCTCCGGCGAGGAAGGTAAAATCTTCGACGAAGTCTTCGATCTCGAAGAGATGCGAAAGAAAGCGGAGGAAGAAGCTCGACAGGCGGCGTTAATGGAAGACTCCGATTACGACAGCGAGCTGGAAGGTGAAGACTTTGAAAAGATGAAGGCGGCGATTGAGCGCAAACGCGAGGCGGAAGAGCGAGCGAGGAACCAAGTCGTCGACGCGGACGCGTTGGCCGGGAGAGACGAAGCGAAATCGGTGTATAAAATTTCCATGACGGTAGATTCGTCCGCGAAGACGAACTCTATTGGACTCGCTTTGGCAGAAATTATGGTTGAAAATGAAAACCACTACGCGTTGAAAACGGGCGCCGGAAAACGCGCGTTGATGCACGCCGTGTTATCACTCACCAATGCCGAAAAAGAAAAGTGGGCGTATGGAAAACACAACGGATTAGCGACGTTTAACGAGTGGTTGAGTAAATTTGCCAAGCGCGCGCGACGAGATGGCGACGAGGAAGACGCGATGACCGCGTTGAAAGTCATCCGATCGATTCCGTTTGATTTCAAGTTGATGAAGAAATCGGGCGTGCCATTAACCATCAAAGACTACTTCCAATCACACGAAAACGCGGGATTAAAGCAAACGTCTAAAATGATCACTCGAGAGTGGATGCGTTTGTTAGCGCTCGGTGGCGATAAGACGCGCATGTCCGTCGGCGGTGCCATCTCGCCGTACGGAAACGTGTTAGCGCCAAAGCAAAACAACAACATAACGACAACGCTTTTGAATTCGATTAAAAACAACGGCATGAACACCATCGCGAGCGATGTTGCGAAAGAAACCACGAATATCGCCAACGCGCTTTCCGACAAAGAGCTTCTCGTCTTGCACGAAAAGCAACGCAAAGAGGCGAAAGAAGCCGCCGAACGAAAACTTCGCGACCAGCGCGAAGCGGTCGTCAAAGCCGCATCGGATCTTCCCGAAGGCCAAGCTGCGCTCGCAGCGCGACAAGCCGCGGAGCAAGCTAAATTAGACGCCGAACGTGCGATTCAAGCCGCCAAGGAAGCAGCGCAGACCGCCATGGATCATCATAACAACGACACGGATTCCGACGAAGATCAAGTCATGAACATGAACATTTCCTCCTTTGAAGATTTTCAAAACGCCGCGAATTTGAAACGAGAGAAAAAGAGAGCGAAAGCGAAGGCGAAAGCGGCGAAACGGGCGAGAGAAGACGCCGAGGACGCCGCCGCTTTGGGCGAAGACGACGACGACGATCTTTTGAACGCGAAGAAGAGCAAAGCCAATTCCGCCGACGCCGACACGCTCACCGAAGAAGCTTACGAAGAACGCGTGACCAAACAAGTCACCAAATACGTCTTCGAGCAACTCAGACTCAAACGAGACCGGAACATTCTCACGAAGAAACAGTGTAAAAAGTACGAGGAAAAAATCGTTCGCACGGTCATCGACCACGCGAAATCGGAGTCGTCCGCGAAACTCGACCCGCTCGTCGCTTTCATGACCAGTCAACGCAAAGAGAAGATTAAAAGTCTCGTGAACAAATACGCCGTCGTCGGACAGAAAGAAAATGAAACCAAGAAGAATACTAAGAAAGAATAAGACTGATAGAGAAAGAAAGAGAGAAAGAAAGACTCGTACTATTAACCCGTAGTATCCATAAAACCGCACGATGTACCCGTGACGTATTCGTTCTCGCGTTGAACCCCTTCCACACCCCTACGTACAAGTACTAAATATCGCTCTTTCATCGTCACAAAAACAACTCAAAGTAAAGCTTGACCTGAGAATGTCACACACATCACAGGAAGGAGAACGACACGGATTCAGCGGTGCCGTGAAACTCTCGTCCTCGTCTTTGAACGATTACATCGCGCCTTCTCAGGCGTGCATCATTCCTCTCTCATCCGATGGTAATGCACTCCTCGTAAACGACGGGTTACACGACAGCGGAGAAGGGGACGGCGGGGAAATCCTTCTCCGCGCAAAACGAGGAGCGAATGAAAACAAAAAACGATTCGAACCCGCGAAGGAAGACTTCAGCAAAGATGGGAAATCATCGATGATAAAAGTGTCCTTATCCGATTGTCTCGCGTGCTCTGGGTGCGTCACCAGCGCGGAAACGGTCTTGATGGAACAGCAATCGGTGGAGGAATTTTTAGGCCAAAATTTCTCCTCAGAAGGAAACATCCAACCATTAGGAGGGACCCGTGATAGAGGAGGAGGAGGAGGAGGACGACGAAGAAGATTGGTAGTAACACTCTCTCCGCAATCCACGGCGTCGTTGGCGGTGAAATATAGCGTGAAATACGAAGAGATGTTGGAGAAAATGTGCGGGTTTTTTAAGACGCATTTTAACGCGCGGGCGGTGTGTAGCAGTACCGAGGCGCGAGCGGCGTCGCGGGCGAGATACGCGAAGGAGTTTACGGAGAGGAAGAGTAAGTCGTCGGGGTTGTTGCCGATGATTGCGTCGGCGTGTCCTGGGTGGGTGTGTTACGCGGAGAAGACTGAAAACGCTTTGCGAGATGTGAATCTTTTGGCGAAAGCGAAGAGTCCGCAGGCGATTGCCGGGACTTTCGCGAAGAAGGGAAGAAGGGCTGCTTTCTCGGAGGATACAGAGGAGGAGGAGGAGGAGGAGGAGGCGTATCACGTGTCGGTGATGCCGTGCTTTGATAAAAAGTTGGAAGCGAGTCGAAGGGAATTTAAGACGAAAAGAGAAGGCGATGTACTTGGACAAGGAAAAGATGATGATGTTGACGGCGTCAACGAGACGGATTGCGTGTTGACGACGACGGAGGTTGTGGAGTTGTTGGAGAAGAAGTGTAACATCGTGGACGAGGCGGGCGTGAGGAGTTTGCCGAGCGCGAAGATTGATTCGATGTTTGCGTCGTGGTTTAGAACGGAGGATATGATGGACGTCGAAGAAGACGAACAAGAAGATGCACTTCTGCCACCAGCCTTTGCGGCAACCTCCGGCGCGTACCTCGAATACGTCTTTCGCAAAGCGGCGAGGGATCTCTACGGCGTCGATCTGCGAGGCAAAGATTTAGAGTATAAGACGCTGACGAACGCGGACATGCGCGAAGTGGAATTGAAAATCGAGGGCGAAGTGAAACTAAAATTTCTCTTAGCGTACGGGTTTCGAAACGTCCAAAACGTCACCAGGGCTTTGAAAAGAGAACCGAACAAGTGGGATTTCGTGGAGATGATGGCGTGTCCGAGCGGATGCGCCAACGGCGGCGGGCAAGTGCCTCCAAAGCAGTCGTATTTGAACGCCAAGTTGTTGAAACGGGTAGAAGAGGCGTACATGGAAGGCGAAATTGAGAGCGAGCGCAGAAATCTACACTCAGCGGCGGTGAAGAGTCTGATTACGTCCGCGGAAGAAAACGGCGACACTTTATCAGCGTACGATACGACTTACAACGCGTTGGCGGCGTCCAATGATATGAAGAAAAAAGTCACGATTGCAAACGTGGATAATTGGTAGAGAGACGATAGATTAGCTCTCATAGATTCAAATGTAGTTACCATATAGTACTAGGAGGGACGTAGAAGTAATTGAAAAATAAAGTAAAGTCGTTTCATAACACATACCGTACTAAAGCGCGTTGTCTAATTTATCCTCCTCGCTCGACGCATCGTTCCTTCCTCCTTTCACTTTTTCTATAATCATAGGCACAAGTTTTCTTGAAGCAAACACCGCGAAAACGCTGCCAAAACCTACGATCCATCCAATCCACCATCTGTCGTCTAACAAAACCACCGCCACGGAAACGATCATTTGCACTATTTGCATCGGACCGCCAAACTTTAAAAAGTTTGCAAACACGTACCCGCCAGGGCCGTACACCATCAAGTTCGTCTGGTATCCAAACGGCGACATGAACGATGCCGACGCGGCGAGCATTAATAGAAAACTCATTTGTGCGTTTGGGATGCCTTGCTGTTCGGCAGACTCAGCGGCGATGGGATACATCAACGCCGCAGCGGCGTTGTTACCGACAATGTTACACAGAACAACCGTGGCGAGGTATACGGCGACTAAAATACCGGGTTTGCCGGTGCCCAAAGCGTTGCCGGCGGCGACTAAATTTTGCGCGATGGCAGTGGCGACGCCGGATTGTTCCATAGCCGCAGATATACCAAAAGCGGCTGCAATGGTAACGATGACTTCCCATTTCACCGCAGCCCTCGCGGCTTCTTGCGTCAAACATCCAGTCGCTAACATGACGCCAGAAGCTAACAACGCGGCGACGAACAAATCGAGCGCGCCGGCGACAAAGACGGCAATCATGACAACCGCGGTACCCAGAGATGGCAATAACTTGTCAAACTGCGGCGGTGCAGAGTCTTCAATCTCAGAAACTAATGCAAATGCAGCGTCGCGTTTATGGTTCGATAAAAACGACGTCGAAGTGTCCAACAACAAAACGTCTCCGGCTTGTAAAACGATGTCGCCGATACGCGCTTGAATTCTACCGCCAGATCGCTGCACGGCGATGATCACCGCATCGTATCTGGTTCGGAAATGCGCGTCTCTGACTGACTGTCCTTCCAAAATCGAGTGTTGCGAGACGACAGCTTGCACGAGTCGTCGATCGGTTTTACGAATGGACAATTTCGCGACTTGGTCGTCTTGCGGCACCATGCCCGGGATGCGTCGAAGCGTTTGCATGCCGCTCATGTCCCCGGCAAACCACAAAACGTCTTCGCCGCGCAAAACGGTTTCAGGATCGACAGTTTTCGTGACACCTTTCGCCCCACCTTCTTGCATGGCCGTGAGAAACAGACCCGGTGTGTTGACCAAATCAACGCCTCTAATGGTTTTCCCGTCTAAAGCGCCTCCGGCGACCACGCGCATGGGAATCGCAAACTCGCTAAAATTCAAATCCTGCGCATCCGCCAATAAAACTTCCAAGTCGTCCCCGCAGGTAAACTCCGACGTGTTTTCAAATCCCTCCACGTCACTCAAGTTGGTGAAGCTCGTGTCTAAATTACTCTTCGACTGCGATCTGCTTGGCGGTTTCATATCGCTTCCGCTCAAATCGCCCTTTGACGCGCTTCGGAAAATACCACCCGGCGAAGAATTGCTCTGCGCCAATCGACTCTTTTTCGTTTCTTGTTGAACTTTTTCGCGTTCTACTTTCGCCTCCTCTCGTTCTCTCTTTTGTTCCAACAGCGGCGAATCTTCCGCCGCGTGTAAAACCAGAACGTCGTTGTGTTGAAAGATAATTTTGCCTAACCTGTTTTCAGCTACATTCGAGGACGTGCTCGTGCTTCCGGCTCTTTGCACCGCCATGATGGACGCTTTGTATTTCCTTCGAAACAGCACTTCTCGAGGGGACATGTCGATTAATGTCGATTTCGCCCCTATTCTCGCCCGCAGAACGAAATGCTTTTTTACCGCCAGCGATTGTTGTCGGTTATCGATGTATTCGTGCGACTGTTTTCGCAACATAGATTGTTCGTCATCACCGTTCGCCGCGCTATTGCTGTTGTTGTTATTGTTGTTCTCGTTACCGTCGTCGGTAAACTTCCGCAACAACTTTTCGTAATTATGCACGTCCACGGACGCTCTTCGTTGCAGTTCCGTTTCGCGTTTACGATGCTCGTACCCTAGACCGACGATGGACGAATCGTCTTGGAACCTAGGCGAGCCTCCTTGCTGCGACGTCGGCGTGTTCACTCTGCTCGAGTCCTTTTTCGCGCCGCCGCCTTTCGCGAACTCTTTATTACCACCATCACTGCTACTACTAAACGGATCCCCCGGGCCGGCCCATTTCGGACTCGGATCTAAACTATTTCCTTGACTCCCTCCGATCGATACGCTTTCCGGAAACGCGCCTCCAACCATCTTCTCCTCCACGTCGTGCGTCAGCGGCACCAACCCGTGCTCTTCGCACACCTCGCCGATTTTATCCACTAACCCGGTAAAAATCAGAACGTCGCCAGCTTCCAAGAGAAACTCCGGTTGCACCGCGCGCATCACCACGTCGCCTCTCTGCACGCTCACTAAATACAAACCGTTCAATCCTCTCAAAATAGCCACGGGTGAATCCACCACCGGACTTCCTCTCGGTACCACCGCACCAACCGTTAAATCTTCTGAATCGTTCATATCTCCGTTGCCGTTCCCAGAATCTTCTTTATTCTCTTTCTTCCCGCCCGGTAATAAAAATGGACTCGCCACGAGCATGTAACACAATCCGCTCAACAACACCGGCACTCCGTATTTACTCAACTCGAACAATCCAATCGCTTTTTCCTCCGGATATCGTTCTTTTCTCATCCCGTCGACGACTAAATTCGTGCTCGTTCCTATTAAAGTGCACGTCCCACCTAAGATTGATGAAAACGAGAGTGGGATGAAGAGCTGCGCCGGCGAAATCTTACACTTTCGGCACCATTTTTGGACGATTGGAATCATAATCGCCACCACCGGGGTGTTGTTCAAGAACGCGGAAACGATGGCAATGGGCATCATCAACCTCAATTGCGCGTCTGCGACTGACTTAGGGTTTCCTAACAGCTTCCCCATGTAATAATCCAACGCGCCGGTGTTTGATATCCCACTCGCGACGACGAATAAACACGCCACGGTGAGTAAACCTTTGTTGGAGAATCCTTTCAAGCCGCTCTCGATGGGGACGATGCCGGCGGCGAGCTCTAAAGCGAGCGCGCCGAGCATGAGCACATCCGGACCGGCGACGTTTTTAAGAAGCAAAACGAACATGAGGAAGACGACGGAGACGCAATACCATCCCTCCCAGGTGGCGGAACCGTGGTCGGTCATTTTTACGGCAAAACGTGAATAAATATGACGAGTGCGTTATCCCTTTTTCTTTCCCAAGAGAAGGGTGTTCGACTAAAAATGTAGAACGAGAAGTAGAATACAACGACGCGTAATTAAAGATTTTTCCTCCGGATGGCGGAAACTTTCATCCTCACCGGACTCTCCGGCCGCAACGTGATTCCAGCGGCGTCTTTAGGAAACCCGCCGCCTTCCGTACCGGGTGAGTTGTTGTTGTTGTTGTTGTTGTTCGTATCAATATCGTCGGGTAAATCAAACCGTCTCTTTTCGCAGGAACACGCGAGGAGAATGATCGCTTCTAACATGGCGAATTGCGCGCCGATGCACGCGCGCGGGCCCGCGCCGAACGGGAAGTAGGTGTTTTTGTACCCCATGCCTCGTAAAGCGGTTCGAGCGTACGGTTGGTTCGTTTCCGGGTCGAGGGCGAGCCATCGGTTCGGGTCGAACTCGTTCGGTTTACTCCAGTATTGACCGTCGCGGTGAGCGAGGTACGGACTGACGAGGATTGTAGAGCCTCGCGGGATGTCGTATTTGTTATTCTCGTCCAAGTGCACGTCCGAGATGGAGTTTGAGCGACCGACTATGTACGCCGGCGGTTTCAGACGCATGGTTTCTAAAATGATCGCCTCGGTGAACGGTAAGTCTTTGATGGATTCAAACGTCAACTCGGTTTGCGCGATAATTGTTTCCGAGTCTGGTTCTTTGCAGTTATCGTCGTCGTCGATGACTTCTTCCGCGATCGTGCATTCTTCTTGTTCTTTTTCTAAGGGGCTTTTCTTCAACCTTTTGGAGGCTAAAATGCGCGCTTCCGTCGCTTCTTTCGCGATGCGTTCGCCAAAACTTTCGTCTTTGGCGACAAACGCCACCGCCCACGATAACACGATCGCGGAGGTTTCTTGACCGGCAACGATTAAGGTCATCACTTCGTCGCGAAGTTGTTTCCTGGACATTTTCTTTCTGTTAGTATTGGTGACGGCGTCTTCGTCGTCGTTGTTAGAGGAGCTCGCCATCGCTCCTTTCAACACTCGATCTTCCTCGTCTTCGACTAAATCGTCCAACGACGCCGATAATAATCGGTCTAGTAAATCCATCTCTTGCGTCGCACAAGCTATGAAACACGGCTCCTCCATCTCTGCTAGTCGTTTATCGATGATTGCGTAGACGGCGTTATCGAGCCGATCCACCGCGTCGTTGAACGAGATATTCGAGGGTAGAGGAAACCATTCCGGTAAAATCATCTCAATCCCGCTGCTTCTCTTTGCGAAATACTCGAACGCGACTCGAATTGAATCCACAATTTCCTTCCCTTTCGTTCCGACCGCATCTTCTCCAAATAACGTCCTGCAGACTACTTGTAACGTCACCTCGTTAAAATCCTCGTAAATATCCCTCTCTCCGTTTGTTCGCCATCGCGTGCGAATGGTTTCCTCGATGCACTCATTCATCGCTTTCGCGTACGTTTCCACCGCGGCTTTTCGAAACGCCGGATTCGATAATCTCCTCTGCGATCTCCACACGTCCCCATCCGTCACTAACAAACCATCTCCGGCCAATCGACTGGACGGGAAAAACGCCGTTCCTTTCTTCGTAAAGCTCGCCTCGTCGTCGATTAAAACCTGTTTCGCCACGCTCGGTTTGGAGACTAAAATCACGTTTTCCCCAGCCAACCGCAAGCCAGCGACGGGACCGTACCTGCTCTTCACTTTCTCTATAAACTTCAGCGGATTTTGTCCCATCTCGAAAGCGCTATCGAAATCCGGCCCGGGCGGATATTTACTCGAAGGTTTCTCAGTCGAGGTGACTTTTTGGACGAAATCGAGACCAGAGGTGATTGCATCCACGGTCAACGCGAACGACGTCGACGCGGCGCCGAATAACAGCTCTGGCAGTTCTAAATCTTTTGACGCGTTTTTGTTGCCGTTCGAATTATTACTGTTATTGTTCGTCGAGGCAGTCGTTTTACTCCGCGGTCGTCGTTTGCCTTTTCTCTCCCCAACTGTTCCCGCTGTTTTCTTGTCGCGACCACGAGAAGAAGAAGGTCTTCTTCCGGTATCTTCCACTTTCACCGCGAGACAAAGAAAACGGTGAGATCCTCCTCCCGAAACGAACGTCATCGAACGCGTCGTCGTCGTCGTCTTCGCAGAGAAGCAGTACAAGCAGCAGAGCGCTTTTGCGCGTTAAAAAAATGACGTCTCTTTTTCCCAAAAATCTTCAATTAAAACGCACACGAACAACACATGGGTTTCTTCGGGTTCGGAAACAAATCTACTCCAACTGCGACCAAGCCGCCGCCGGCGACGACGACGACGACGATTCAGACGACTTCATCTTCGGGGGGGTGTCCGTGGAGAGACTGCTCGTGCGGGAGCGGGTGCAAGTGCGGGAGCGGGTGCAAGTGCGGGAAAATCAGAAAGTAGGAGAGAAGAGCGCGAAGAAGGTCTGTCGGTGTGTCGTCGTTTCTTTTTATCATCTATCAAACGACGACGACCAATTTTCCAAGACGATGACGCCGATGGTGACGACCCCGAAAGGTAGTTTAACGCGGCGCCAGCGCGCGCGTCGCGTCATGCGCAGGGTTTGGCAGAAGATGTCCTTGCCCGTGTTCTTCGTCTTGTTTCTCTTTGGATTCCTCTATTACACGACGAGCACGATCGTGTTGTATGGCAGATTCGAGACGAGCGTGGACGGGACCATTCACCGGTCGATTTTGTTCGTCACCACGTCGTTAGCGCTGTGTTTATACGTAGCTTCGGTGATGTGCGAGGCTGGGAAAGTCCCGGACGGTTGGCAACCGGACATGGAAGATGCGAATAACTTTTGGGAGGTGAAGCGGAAAGGGAAAGGCTTGAAACGTTTTTGCCAAAAGTGCAACGCCTATAAGCCGCCGAGAGCGCATCACTGCAGAGTGTGCCAAAAATGCGTGCTGAGGATGGATCATCACTGCGTGTGGATTAATAATTGCGTCGGGCATAAAAATTATAAAGCGTTTTTCTTGTTTTTATTTTACGCGGTGTTGGCGGTTGGGCACTCGGCGATGATTTTGAGTTGGAACATGGTGGCGAGCGAAAGCGGTAGTGGTAAGAAGAAACTAGCGGCGAGTAATACGGCTGCTGCTGCTGCGGCGGCGACGACGACAGGGAGTAATAGTGATAGTAATGCGTGGGATTGGGACGCAATATGTGAAGTGACGGCGTTAATGGTTTCGTTTCCCTTATTGTTAGCGAT
>Ga0182095_1227783_pt1 | contig 21301 bp, 22 predicted proteins | sample 041ome_19_FD_127784 | JGI IMG/M metagenome (GOLD analysis project Ga0182095, IMG submission 127784) | Metatranscriptome of coastal salt marsh microbial communities from the Groves Creek Marsh, Georgia, USA - 041412BS metaT (Metagenome... | ecosystem: Environmental > Aquatic > Marine > Intertidal...
GCGACGATGCGTGTTGGGATTACCTGTTCCAAAAAGGTTGGCAATGCAGTGATCCGTAATCGCGCAAAACGCCGGTTACGTGAAGTAGCAAGAGCCGTGGTCACGCGCCATGGAAAGGCTGGTTTTGATTACGTCTTTGTCGGACGTAACACGGTCACAGAACAAGCAGACTTTGATAGCCTGATCCAAGACGCAACCTTGGCACTTCAAAAACTACATTCAATTCAGCGCCCATGAAACTCATGGCGCGCATAATGGCTCTGCCCGTCCGAGCCTATCGACTGGTTTTCTCGCCATGGATTGGGTACAACTGTCGATATCAACCGACATGCAGCCAATATGCCCTGGACGCGCTGCAAGAACATGGCGCACTAAAAGGGGGCTTGATGGCGGCAAAACGCATTGCGCGCTGTAATCCGTTGGGTGGGTGTGGATATGACCCAGTCCCGAAAGTGAATAAAAAGGACCCACATGGACACGCCTGATCTAGACGACATTCACCCCTTGTTTCACGGCGCACCATCGACGACCGAGTTCAAAAAGCTGCGCAAGCGGATTGTCCGCTATGTGCGTGACGCGATTGAACAATACGGTATGATCGAGCGGGATGCACGTTGGTTGGTCTGCCTTTCTGGTGGAAAGGACAGTTATACGCTGTTGGCGGTTTTATACGAATTAAAGTGGCGCGGGCTTTTGCCCGTAGATCTATTGGCCTGTAATTTGGATCAAGGACAACCCGGATTCCCATCGACTGTTTTGCCCAAATTCCTTGAGGATATGGGTGTTCCCCATCGCATCGAATATCAAGATACCTACTCTGTCGTTGTCGACAAAATCCCCCAAGGGCGTACCTATTGTTCGCTGTGTTCGCGGTTACGGCGTGGTCATTTATACCGCATTGCACGCGAAGAAGGCTGTTCGGCGATCGTTTTGGGCCATCACCGCGACGACATGTTAGAGACGTTTTTCATGAACCTCTTTCATGGTGGTCGGTTGGCAACAATGCCGCCCAAATTGGTGAACGAAGAAGGTGATTTGTTCGTTTATCGACCGCTCGCCTTTGTAGCAGAAGAAGACTGCGAAAAATTTGCGCGTTCGATGAACTATCCCATCATTCCCTGTGATTTGTGCGGATCTCAAGATGGTCTGCAACGTCAACAGGTAAAACAAATCTTGGATGGTTGGGAAAAAAATCGTCCTGGGCGCAGACAAGTCATGTTCCGTTCTCTGATGAATATTCGTCCATCCCACATGTTGGATGATCGCATTTTCGATTTCAAAGGACTAGAGCTTGGGTCAGCCGAATTTGATGAAAATTCGATAGATATTCCCAAACTGCGTTAACGCAGAGCTTAATAAAGTCTCGCATAATTTACCCACGTTAAATGGGGTAAAGTTATGACATATATTTTACGGGACCGTCTTTGGGGGCAAGTCCGAAATCATACAAAACGGACGGCGATTGTCACAATACCGCTGTTGTGTTCGGTTGTGGCCATCAACACAGAAATAGTCTTTGCACTTGCTTTTGGAACGATTGGCTCGCTAATCGTTTTAATTGCGTCCGAGCCGCGCCCACCTCAGCCAACCATGGGTCGTCAGCTATATCGCACAACACCCTATCTGTTAACAAATCTCGACCCACTGGTTGCGATAGGTGCGCATACACCATGTATTTTATTCGCAATCGAAATTGACGGGTTCTCTGCTTGGGCGCAAAAACATTCAAAAGCCGCTAAAACAGCCGCAATCATTTCCATTTATGACAGACTGGCCAGTGCCGTGCGCCGTGATGATTTAGTGGTTTACACAGCAGATGACCGTTTCTTTATAGCCGTTTCAATGCATGGAATTTTTGATATAGACACCACCCTTTCGATTTCTGAACGTTTGCAGCGCGCGGTGGATCCGGCCGTATTAATCGGCAAACGCCCACACTATTTCAGCATTACAATTGGCATCGCCGACACACAGATGGATGTGGTCAATTCGTCAAAAGATCTGTGTCGTGCGGCGATTGTTGCCAATAAAGTCGCCCAAGACCAAGGCGCTGGACAAGTACGATTTTTCTCTCAAGGCGGGGGTTCTGTTAAATCCTTCGACCAAAGACCAACTGCGCCCGAGCTGAAACAGGCACTTGATCGTGGCGAAATCGTAGCGCATTTCCAACCCCAGATATGCGGTTTTACCGGCCAAGTGAAAGGGTTCGAAGCGCTTGCACGTTGGACAACATCTGCCGGTAAGATCATACCGCCGATGAAGTTTCTGGACGTTTTGAAATCTTCGGGACAGATGACAGCGCTCACAGATCATATGATTTCCCAGTCGCTATGCGCCTTGAAAACCTGGAACACCGCAAGGCTGGCGGTTGAGACAGTCAGCGTTAACCTAAGCGTTGACGACCTAAACGACCCCAATTTGGCAAAGCGCATCAAGTGGCATCTTGTGAATTCAGGTATTGATCCAAAACACCTGATCCTTGAGGTCGTTGAAAATGTTATTGTCTCATCCCCCGACACGATCATTGCCAAAAATATTTTGTCGCTTGCAAAAATCGGTTGCAGCATTGATCTAGATGATTTTGGAACGGGAAATGCCTCGATCCCATCGTTGCGCCATCTTACACTTCATCGGATTAAAATAGACCGAAGCTTCCTGACCAATTGTGATCAAGACGAACGCCAGCAACGCCTTTTGGCGGCTATGATCGCGATGGCACATCAAATGGATTTACAGGTCGTTGCCGAGGGAATCGAAACGATTGCAGAACAGGTCGAAGCGGTGCGACAAGGCGTTGATGCAATTCAAGGCTTTGCAATTGCAAAAGCAATGCCAGCGCAGTCGGTCCCGACATGGATCAAAAATTATTCGAACGCACGTCGCACGACATCAAAAATCGCCTAAAATTGATGGAATAATTCGGCGAATAGCTGCGATAGGGCAAAAACTACTTGAATTGCACTTGACCTTTGCTACCTGACTCTGTTGAACCCTAGACCAAATATCAACGGACAGGCGGCATTCCCCTATGGACGATCAGAATAAAAATCTCATCTTAGCTTCTGTACTGAGCTTTGTTGTCATCGTGGTGTGGTTCATTATGTTCCCACCGCCAGAACCAACACCACAGACCGAACAAGAGACAACTATTTCGACGCAAAACAATACGGCATCTACAACGCCTGTTGCGTCTAGCGAGTTGTCGGTTCAGCCAGAAACAGTTCAGGCCGCCCAAACAATCCGCCTGCCAATCAAAACAGATCGCGTCATCGGTTCAATCTCTACCACCGGTGGCCGGATCGATGACCTAAAGTTACTGGACTATCATGTCGAAGTTGATCCCACGACCCCAGAGGTGACTTTGCTAAAACCTGTCGGGCAAGACGAAGCCTATTACTCAGCCTTTGGCTGGGCTGCGTTGTCGGGCGCGGGCGCGCCAGACGTTCCAAACCCAGAGACGGTTTGGACAGTATCGGGCAACGACACGCTGACAACCCAAACACCTGTCACGCTGGTTTGGTCGAATGGCAAAGGCCTGAATTTTGAACGCGTGATCTCTGTCGATGAAAACTATATGTTTTCCGTAGAACAGCGAGTGAAAAACACATCAGGCCAAGAGGTTTCTTTGCGTCCTTATGGTTTAATCCGCCGTCATGGTATTCCGGCTGACGTCAAAAACTTTTTTATATTGCACGAAGGTCTTGTTCGAATGTCGGACGGCGAATTGGCCGAAGATGACTACGGCACGATGGAAGACTACAGCATTGATGACCGCGAAGGTACAAACGCTGTTCGTATCGAGGTGGCCGATCAAGGCTGGATTGGATTTACCGACCATTTTTGGATGACGACGCTTATTCCGGAGTCTGGAGTTGGGTTCCGTTCGACAGGTAAATATTATCCATCCTCTAACATTTTTCAGGCCGAGGCGGTGATGGCCCCTCAGACTGTTGCGGACGGAATGCAGGCATCCACCACGACAAAATTCTTTGCAGGTGCAAAAGAATGGGAAACCATCCGCAACTACGAAAAGGCGGGAATCGCAGGTTTCTTGGACAGCATCGATTGGGGATGGTTCTTTTTCATAACCAAACCTATGTTTGCGGTCTTGCATTGGTTAAATTCGCTAATCGGCAATATGGGCTGGGCGATCATCGGCCTGACCATCATAATCAAGGCTTTGTTGTTCCCGTTGGCATATAAATCCAGCGTTTCCATGGCAAAAATGAAAGCCCTTCAGCCAGAAATGGAAAAGATCAAAGAACGCACAGGCGATGATCGTGCCAAGTTGCAACAAGAGATGATGGCCCTGTACAAAAAAGAAAAGGTAAACCCTGCCTCTGGCTGTTTGCCGATCCTTTTACAGATCCCTATCTTTTTCTCGCTCTACAAGGTGATTTTCGTAACACTTGAATTGCGCCATGCACCTTGGGTTGGCTGGATCAAAGACTTGTCAGCGCCAGATCCGTCGTCAATCTTGAACCTGTTTGGCCTATTGCCATTCGCTGCACCGTCGCCTGATAGCCTGTTGTCGATTATTTCACTAGGCGTGCTGCCAATCTTGTTGGGCATTTCGATGTGGCTACAGCAAAAACTGAACCCAGCCCCCACTGATCCAACGCAAGCTATGATCTTTGCATGGATGCCATGGGTCTTTATGTTCATGCTCGGCACCTTTGCCAGCGGCTTGGTCATCTACTGGATCGCCAACAACATGATCACATTTACCCAACAATATTTGATCATGCGGGCCCAAGGCATCAAACCTGATGTATTTGGAAATATAAAATCAGGGCTAAAGCGGAAAAAACCCGCAAAATGATAACGCTGTCCGAAATATGGCGGTACCCGATTAAATCACATTCTCGGGAACAGCTTTCGGAAATTTCCGTGACCGCGGGGCAATCTTTGCCCCGCGATCGTCATTGGGCGGTTGTGCATGATGCGTCAGATGCCGATGGATCACGTTGGGTCAGCTGCAACAACTTTACGATTGGGGCCAAAGCGCCGCAGTTGATGGCAATAAACTCAGAATTTAGCGCTGATGGAGCGACTGTTACGCTTAGTCACCCCGAACGCAAAGCTCTAACTTTTTGTCCTGACGTGGATAGCCAAGCATTCATAGATTGGACGCGCGGGATGGTCCCATCAAACCGGGCGCAATCCTTTCGTCTGGTGCGTGCACAAGAACGGGCCATGACCGATACAGACTATCCGTCCATTTCAATCGGTAATCTCGCCTCCAATCGCGACCTCGCTAAACGTATGGGATTTGATCTATCGCATCTGAGATGGCGTTGTAATCTATGGATCGACGGAGCAGAGCAATGGGCCGAATTTGGCTGGATCGGAAAAACAATCCGCATCGGTTCAATTGAGTTTGAAATTAAAGAACCTGTTCGGCGCTGCTTGGCGACGACTTCAAATCCTGACACAGGACAACGTGACGCAGATACATTGGCCGCATTGAATGCCCTTGGGCATCAAGACTTTACTGTATATGCTATTGCAAAAACATCAGGGACTTTGCGCCCGACTGATCCAGTTGAGGTAGACCTATGAACCTTCCGTTTCCAATTGCCGACGAGCCAGATGACATCATCCGTGAACAAGGACGCCTTTTGTTTGCGGGAGAAACCGAATTTTTGAAAGGTGTGGTTGCAATGTCAGGTCTGCCGCCGGCTGACCGAATGGAGGTTTGTTTCGCAGGTCGATCTAACGTTGGGAAATCTAGTTTGATCAATGCTCTGACGGGTCGCAAAAATCTCGCGCGCGCATCAAACACACCCGGACGAACACAAGAGATAAACTTTTTCACCGCAGCCGAAAGCCATTATTTGGTTGACCTTCCAGGCTATGGTTATGCGAATGCACCATTAGCGATCGTAGAGAAATGGCAAGCGTTGTTGAAACAATATCTTTCTGGTCGCCAATCTCTGCGTCGCGCTTTTGTCTTGATCGATCACCGCCATGGCATCAAAAAAGTCGACGAGGACATATTGAAACTGCTTGATACCTCAGCCGTCACGTTTCAATGCGTTGTCACCAAAGCAGACAAAGTCAAAGATAAAGAACGCGACCCAATCTTGCGACAGATCCGCGAAGCATTGTCCAAACATCCTGCCGCCTATCCAGAAATAATCGTGACATCGTCAGAAAAAGGATGGGGCATTGACACCTTGCGATCGACAATAGCAACTTTGGTATGATGACTTGCGAACAGGTCATAAATCGCGCAGAACTATTGCGTAAACCCGAGATTTAAACATGAAGAAACAAGACATGAATCGCGATTGGATTGCTACGGCACGGACCCTCTCACAGGCTCTGCCATATTTACAACGTTACACAAATGCCATCATCGTTATCAAACTTGGCGGGCACGCAATGGGCAGTGACGAAGGCATGGAAAGCTTTGCGCGCGATGTCGTCTTGATGCGCCAAGTTGGTATAAACCCGGTGATCGTTCATGGCGGTGGGCCAATGATCAATGCGCTATTAGACAAGTTAGAAATTAAATCTGAATTTGTGAACGGCAAGCGTGTGACCGACGAAAAGACCATGGAAGTTGTGGAAATGGTTCTATCAGGAACCGTGAACAAGCGCATTGTTCAAGCTATTAATCGCCAGGGCGGTCGTGCCGTCGGGCTGTCAGGCAAAGACGCAAATCTGATCACTTGCACCCAAACCAACCCTGAACTGGGGCTGGTGGGCACACCATCAGAAGTCAATCCGCAGGTCATTCGCACACTGTTTGAAAATGGATTAATCCCGGTCATCGCGCCCTTAGGTGCGGGTGAAAATGGTGAGACGTTTAACATCAATGGCGATACAGCAGCCGGTGCCATCGCCGCGTCGTTGAAGGCAGATCGTTTGTTGTTATTAACAGATGTCAGCGGCGTTAAAAACGGTGAAGGCGAAGTCTTGACCGAGTTGAACGCGAAACAAATCCGCGACATGACCGCAGATGGCACGATTGCTGGAGGCATGATTCCTAAAACCGAAACAGCACTTGACGCGCTCGAAGGCGGGACACGGGCTGTCGTAATTTTGGATGGTCGCGCGCCAAATGCATGTTTGCTGGAATTGTTCACAGAACATGGCGCGGGTTCAATCATCCGCTTGGGATAACCGCAATGATCCATGAAAACCTCATACGGCTTGGCGTTTTTTTTGGCCTTTTTGTGGTTTTTGCCGTCATCGAAACCTATGCGCCGCGCCGTCCGTTGACAACGTCTCGTGGCCGTCGATGGATCACAAATTGGGGTCTTTCGATTGTGAATACTTTGGCCACGCGCGCGCTTAATTTTGCAGTGCCCCTCTTGGCAGTAGGTGCGGCCATAGATGCGGGACGGCAGGGTTTTGGCATCTTGAATACCGTCTCCTTATCGCCTTGGATCGAAGTTTTAGTGGCCGTTGCGATTTTTGACTTTGCCATCTGGCTACAGCATCTTGTGACGCACAAAGTTCCATTGTTATGGCGACTGCATCGCGTGCATCATTCCGATCGCGATTTGGATGTGACAACGGCCATTCGCTTTCATCCCTTGGAAATCGCTCTGTCCATGGGATTAAAAATTGGCTTGGTCTATGTCATTGGGCCATCAGCAATCGCAATCATTTTGTTCGAGGTTCTGTTAAATGGATCGGCGATGTTCAACCATGCAAACATTCGCCTTCCCCTTTGGCTGGATCGGTTTGTACGGTTGATTTTTGTAACGCCCGACATGCATCGCGTCCATCATTCGGTCCATCGTCATGAACATGATAGCAATTACGGCTTTGCCTTGTCCATTTGGGATCGCATATTCAGAACGTATACGGCCCAACCTGCACAGGGTCATCAAGACATGCAGATTGGGCTGCAGTGGCAAGACGATGCCCCCAATAAATTGAGCTGGGCGCTGTGGTTGCCGTTTCGACGCAGATGAACTGGGACGATCTGCAGATAATATTGGGGGATCTAGGCTTGCGGGCCGCAGGGGGATTTTACCCACAAGATGGCAAACCTGCAAAAACAATCGTCCTGATCGCCCCTGATGAACCCGCATTTTGGGATATTTTTGCGCGGTCCGATGAATACCACGATGAAAAGCCCCACCCTATGGATCGCTGGTCAACGCGGGTGATAGGTCAGCTTGCAGATGAATTAACAGCGACCGCATATTTTCCTTTTGGCGGACCGCCGTTCCAACCATTTTTTCAATGGGCCTTAGCAACCGGACAGGTACATCAATCGCCCATCCGCTTGTTGGTGGATCGCCACGCGGGATTGTTTGTGGCTTTTCGCGGGGCGTTGGGCTTTAATCATGTGATAGATGACCTGCCATCCACGACAGGATCGCCATGTGACGGCTGTGACGCACCTTGCCTGAGGACGTGTCCCGTACAGGCATTTGATGGTGAAGGTTATGCTGCCGAAAGATGCAAATCGCACGTTCTTTCGCCAGACGGGAAAGACAACCTGATGTCAGGTTGCCTTGCGCGCAGGGCATGCCCTTACACGTTAAAGCGCCACCCAAGCCAAGCACGCTTTCACATGCGCGCGTTTGTCGGCGCCTGAAATTATTCGAAATCAGACCATTTGAGTTGTTGATTGCGTTGCACTGAAACTTTTAGTTTTTTTCCAACAACCTTATCAAAGTCATACCCAGCAATTTCGCCCGATCCGGGACGACGCGCCCAGATATCGGCTTCGGTGAGGATACTCCCCGCGGAAAGATCCTTATCCGCCACGACCGATGCACGTGCAAACCGATAGACATCTTCTTCGGGACCGGTCCGTTGTTTGGGGTTCATCAACGCAGTGTGAATTTCGCGCGACCGATCAATCAAAAATCGCAACTCTGCAGGATCCATCGAACATGATATGTCTGGTCCTTTACGATAGCGCGTATCTGTGTAGTGCCGTTCCAAAATAGATGCGCCAAGCGCAACAGACGCCAAGGCCATTTCGGGCCCGATGGAATGATCTGAAAATCCAACGACAGCATTTGGAAACGCGTTTTTCAAATCTGTGACACCTTGCAGGCTGACTATCTCGGGCGGCGAAGGATACAGATTTGTACATTCGAGTAAGGCATATTCGATGCCCGCTTCCTCTAATATCTGAACGCTCGCACGGATCGTATCGATGCTTTGCATGCCCGTGGACATAATCACCGGCTTACCTTTTTTGGCAATATGACGGATTAATGGCAGATTGTCGGCCTCACCCGAACCAATCTTGTAGGCGGGCACATCAAGCTCTTCTAGAAAATCTGCTGCTGCTCTTGAAAACGGGGTTGATATCCAAATCATACCCAATTCTTCGGTATACCGTTTTAATTCTGCTTCATCGTCCAAGGACAACGCGCATTGCGCCATAACATCCCAAATTGAAACATCTGCATTTGGCGGAAAAATTGATTTGGCTTCGTCGGTCATTTCGTCTTCGACGATATGTGTTTGATGTTTGACACATTCGCAACCTGCCGCGGCGGCCAAGCGCACCATATTCTTTGCAACTTCTAGGTCGCCGCCATGATTAATACCGATTTCCGCAATAACCAGCGGTGCATGGTTCGCCGAGATTTCCCGATTTCCGATTTTCATGTAAAAATCCTTTTTAAACTTTGCCACTCTTAAAGCAGGAAACCCAAAAACAGAAAAGACCAAAGCAACAGTTTTACAAAGTTTGCGCAAAAATCCAATAGACCCTTTTCCGCAGGTCCGATTTCAGGCACAAACACATCAACGGTTTGGGTTGGAGTTTGTTATGAAAGATTTTTCATGTTTCAAAGCTTATGATATTCGTGGCGAATTGGGTGTAAATATTGATCCAGAAATTTGTTACGACATTGGTCGTGCCTTTGCCATATCATTAAATGCAAAACGCGTTGTGGTGGGATTTGATGCCAGAGAAAAATCGCCTGCCCTGTGCGATGCTGTGTCTCGCGGTCTTATGGATCAAGGGGTTGAAGTCCTGACGCTTGGTTTGTCTGGCACAGAAGAAATGTATTTTGCGACATCGCATTTTGAATGTGATGGCGGAATTTCCGTAACAGCGTCGCACAACCCAATCAATTACAACGGCATGAAAATGGTCAAATCAGGGTCACGTCCCTTGGATCCGGATACCGAGCTATTGCAAGTCCGTAAAATTGCAGAAGGTGCTGACTTTGGGCCACGACACTCAACGGGTGTACAAAAAGACATCGCCCTCGCTGCGCGGCGCGCCTATGTTGAAAAAATAATATCCTTTGTCGATATTTCGAACTTACGCCCGATGCGCATCGTCGTGAATTCGGGAAATGGCGCAGCCGGTCCAACCTTTGACGCAATCGCAGAGGAATTGGAAAGACGCGGCGCGCCCCTTAAATTCATTCGAAAGCATCATACCTCAGATCATAGTTTTCCAAATGGGATCCCCAATCCTTTACTGGATGAGAACCAACCACCGACGCGTGATGAAGTCATTGCCCAAAATGCAGACCTGGGTATTGCCTTTGACGGTGATTTTGACCGGTGCTTTTTCTTTGATGAAACGGGCGCGTTTGTGGCAGGTGAATATATAGTTGGCCTTTTGGCTGACGTTTTCCTGGAAAAGGAACATGGGGCCGCTATTGTGCATGACCCACGCATTATCTGGAACACCCAAGACATCGTGAGTGCGAAAGGTGGCATCGCAATCCAATCGAAAACAGGCCACGCGTTTATCAAAGCAAAGATGCGTGAACATAGCGCAATTTATGGCGGTGAAATGTCAGCGCATCATTATTTTCGCGATTTTGTCTTTTGCGATAGTGGAATGATCCCTTGGCTTGTTATTTGCGAACTGATCGGCCGATCAGCTAAGCCAATGTCGCAATTGATTGAAGAGCGCATCGCAGCATTCCCGTCGTCGGGCGAGGTGAATTTTCGATTGCAAGATCCGAAAAAAACAATCGCGAAAATCATTGAGACTTATGGACCAAAGGCAACCCATCGTGACGACATGGATGGGATCAGTTTGTCGCTGGACACTTGGCGGTTCAACCTTAGGTCCTCAAATACATAACCCGTTGTGCGCCTAAACATCGAGAGCAGAGGTGATCGCGAATTGGTCAATTCAAAGCTAAACGAATTACGCGACCTGATCAGTGATGTTTAGGTTATTTACGGATTTCATCGGGATACACACCCCACAACGCCGTTTTTGGAACCCAGCCTTCGTATCCATCCGCAATAATCTGGCACCAATCTACTGTACAGGCCTCTAGGTCGGCGACCACGTTACGTTCAAATTTCGCAACAACATGTGATGTGTCGTCAGGTTTTGCGTGAACCACCTGTAGATCAGTGCGCACCAAAACTGTGCGCACGCCTGATAACAAGGAATAATGGATCCATCCCCCCATACCTTCGGCATCACGCACCCTGCGCCAATTTTCATATTCGCCAAAGATTTCCAATGGCATGTGTTTGCGTTTGTATACCCAATCAATTCGATGTGACAACGAAGGGCCACGCCGCGCATTCGCTTCTGCAGATTTAAGAGATACAAATCGCGGGATCGGTAAATTGGTCACATCCCCTTTTGTTTTCGTGTCGGCCATGGCCGCAGAGGAAACCCAAGCAAAGCAGATCAAAAGAAATAGTGCCCGTTTCATTTTTTGCCCATTACTGCCAGTTTATTTGAAAGGGTTCTTGTACCCATTTTATTTTTGTCACACTCTGCCATTAATAGAGACCAATGAAAAGTGTTAGGAGCATAGAATGCCAAAAGAGCGTTTGAATGTTGTGGTCACGCGACGTCTGCCGGCGGCCGTCGAAACCCGATTGAAAGAATTGTTCAACGTTACATTGCGCGATGATGACACACCTATGACACGTCAAGAATTGGTCGATGCGGTCCGCTCCGCTGATGTGTTAATTCCGTGCATTACAGATAAGATAGATGCTGGTCTGATTGGGCAAGCGGGCGAGCGATTGAAACTTATTGCTAATTTTGGTGCAGGCATCGATCACGTCGATGTCAATACAGCACGCCAACGCGGTATTTTGGTGTCAAATACGCCTGATGTTGTGACGGATGATACTGCAGATATGACGATGGCATTGATGATGGCTGTTACCCGCAAAATCCCACAAGGCCTGTCGGTTATGCAATCGGGTACTTGGCAAGGTTGGTCGCCAACCGCAAACCTTGGCGGGCGACTAGGAGGGCGCAGATTGGGCATTCTAGGGATGGGGCGCATTGGCCAAGCGGTCGCGCGACGCGCTGCTGCGTTTGGCATGCAAATTCATTATCACAACAGAAAACGGCTACGCCCGGAAATAGAGGACGCTTTGGGCGCGACCTATTGGGACAGCTTGGACCAAATGGTTGCACGCATGGATATTGTTTCAATCAATTGTCCCCATACCCCATCAACCTTTCACCTCATGAACGCAAGACGCCTAAAATTGATGAAACCAAGCGCTGTTATTGTGAACACATCGCGTGGCGAAGTTATCGACGAAAACGCGCTGACAAGGATGTTGCGCGCGGGTGAATTGTCTGGTGCGGGTCTTGATGTTTACGAACATGGGACCGAGATTAACCCAAGATTACGCAAATTGGAAAACGTTGTACTATTACCGCATATGGGATCTGCGACGATAGAGGGTCGGCTAGAAATGGGCGAAAAGGTCATCATTAACATTAAAACATTCGAAGACGGCCACCGACCACCAGACCTTGTGATCCCATCAATGGTGTGATGTTCGTTCGCTTATTCCCAACGTTCAATCGTTTCTTTGAGCTCGGACATTTTTACGGGTTTTGACAAATAATCATCCATACCCGTTGCATAACACCGCTCGGCCTCGCCTATTAAAGCATTGGCAGTAATGGCAATTATGGGCAAACGATGTCGGTTTTCCTTGAATTCGATTGCGCGTATTTTCTCAGACAATCCAAACCCGTCTAAACGCGGCATATGACAATCCGAAAGAAGCAGGTCGTATTCACCGTTTGTCCATTCTTCTAGTGCTGCTAAACCATCCGATACGATTTTGGGCTGGTAACCAAGCTGTGTAAGCTGCTTTTCAATTACGATTTTATTTATTTCGTTGTCTTCCGCGACCAAAATTCGGGTCGCTTTTGGTTTCAGAAACTCGCCGCCGCTTGAACAATGTTGTGACGAATTCAACGTTTCTATCGCAAGGCGGCCCGTAATTTCTTGGATCGCGCGCCAAAGATCTGTGGGCAATAAAGGCTTCCACTGTACGATCTTATGCTGACCAACTGCCTGTGTCATCAAATCGCTGCGATGCGCACTAAAGCTTAAAATTTTCAAATCAGGAAATTGCAGTTGCGCCTGTCGGGCAAATTCATTCATCACCGCTGTATCATCGCCCGACAAGCCAATTAGCAATATATTGTTGCCGGTTGCATCGTTAATGACATCGCTCAACTTATCTTCGGCATTAATCTGAATATACTCTGCCCCAGACGCTTGAATATATCTGGCGATATTTGCTGCGGTTTTGGCACGCAAGACAAAGCCATAGACTTTTACACCACTTAGGTCGGGTACAAGTGTTGTGCCATCAGCGTCTTTGAGGGGTAAAATAACATTGAAAGTGGTCCCAACACCAACGTAACTCTCAAACGAAATATTGCCTCCCATTAACTCAACCAACTGCTTTACAATCGTCAATCCCAAGCCAGTTCCGCCATATCTTGCTTGTTCTTGATCTTCGGACTGCACAAACGGTTGAAAGATCCCCGCACGTGATTTTTCTTCGATACCGATGCCATTGTCTGCAACACGAATTTCGAACGATGTTTCAGAAACCCGCAATACAAAAATGCGCACTTCGCCCAGCTTTTGAGGATCATCATGAGATGAAAACTTTATGGCGTTTGAAACAAGGTTTAACATTATTTGGCGCAAGCGCCCGCTATCGCACAAAATCCAACGTGGTAGAGCGGGATCAAATTCAAATGCCAAAACAACGCCCTTATTATCAGCAAAAGGCACCATGCTTTCGACCGCACTTTCAATAGACGAAAGCATTTCTGTACGCCGCTCGGTTAGACTAAGCTGACCTGCTTCTATTTTCGATGTATCCAAAATATCATCGATAATGCCCAGCAAAGAATAGGCGCTTTCACGCATCGTTTTTAATGTGCGCTGTTGGTCTTGGTTCAAGGGACTCGTTTCAAAAATATCTATCATGCCAACGACGCCATTCATCGGTGTACGGATTTCATGACTCATATTTGCCAAAAACGCAGACTTTGTTTTCAGAGCTGCCTCAGCCTGTAAATTTGAACGAAAAATATTTAACGCATATTCATTGGCGACCATGGCAAAATAGCCGAACTCAATCATAATAACCGTAAATGTCGTCATCATCGAGCTTGCAACAATGTACTGTCTGGCTACATCTTCGCCGATCACCCTAAATTGACTAAAGTCATCACGAAAGGTCCACTGCACCAGCCAAAGCACAATATCCAAAAGTGCGAATATGACGATATAGCGCCTTTCCTTTATTAAAGAAAAGATCAGGAAGGCCCCGCCAACCATGGCCGAAAACATGTAATCCACTTGACCCGCAGGGTGTATGATAAAACAGCCTAAAAACACCGCCAACATGCCCGACAGCATCCAAATGCAACGGCCCAGCAGGTTATATTTTGTCTGCACCAGAAATGTCGCAGCAAGCGATCCAAAAACAGCAATCGACGCAATATAGATCAGTGCTTGATAGCCCAGAACAAAGCCTAAAAATGCCCAAACGACGCCCACGAAAATAACAAACCATGACGTAATACGGACGGTGTCCATACGCCGCCGATGGGAAATCCTGTCGATAGCCTCGATTATTTTTTGATCACTGGGCGCTTTTGACATGCCTACTCAACAATACTGATCGTATCCCTTAACCATAAAGCAGTTGGTTGAAAATTAAAGCTAAATAATAAAAACTTTCAAAAGCAAAATTGTGTTTACCCTTATGGCCCGCTGCTCTAAAATTTAGGGATACGAGAAAAGGCAAGAACATGACAAAATCGGATTTAACCCTGTTTCTGGCGGCCCCACGTGGGTTTTGTGCGGGCGTAGATCGGGCGATTAAAATCGTCGAAATGGCGTTAGAAAAATGGGGGAGCCCCGTTTATGTGCGGCATGAAATTGTGCATAACAAATTCGTTGTGGACGGCTTGCGCGCAAAGGGTGCCGTATTTGTAGAAGACCTAGACGAATGCCCGAATGATCGGCCTGTGATTTTTTCCGCGCATGGTGTGCCAAAGTCAGTACCCGCGACAGCGCAAGCGCGTGACATGGTCTATGTGGATGCGACCTGTCCATTGGTGAGCAAAGTCCACATCGAAGCAGAGCGTCACAATTCAAACGGTCTTCAGATCATTATGATTGGCCACAAAGGGCACCCCGAAACGATTGGCACTATGGGACAGTTACCAGACGACGAGGTCCTTTTGGTTGAAACGCCTCAAGACGTTGCGACCCTTGATGTAAGCGATGAAAACAATCTAGCATTCGTCACGCAAACCACCCTGTCCATTGATGATACAAAAGACATAATTGCGGCCCTTTATCATAGGTTTCCTAAAATTGTTGGTCCACACAAGGAAGACATTTGTTACGCCACAACAAATCGTCAAATGGCTGTAAAAGCGATCGCGCCAAAGGTTGATGCCCTTTTGGTGGTCGGTGCTCCCAATTCCTCGAACTCAAAACGCTTGGTAGAAGTCGCCGCGAAAGAGGGCTGCACCTATGCGCAGCTGGTCCAGCGGGCATCTGAGATAGACTGGCGCGCACTGGAAAGCATACGTTCCATCGGGATTACGGCTGGGGCTTCTGCTCCAGAGGTGTTAGTAAACGAAGTTATTGACGCATTCAAAAACCATTACAATGTCACGATCGAGCATGTTGAAACAGCGCAAGAAAACGTAAATTTCAAGGTGCCGCGCATCTTACGCGAACCTGTGTAAATAGATTAAGCAAGAATACATGTTAGAACTTTTTGCTTACACCGATGGCGCATGCTCTGGAAACCCCGGTCCGGGGGGATGGGGTGTTTTATTGCGTGCCATCAAAGGCGCAGACATTGTCAAAGAACGCACCTTAAACGGTGGCGCTGCCGAAACCACCAACAATCAAATGGAACTATTGGCTGCGATATCGGCGCTTGAGGCGTTAGAAAAACCAAGCAAAATCACCGTGGTCACCGACAGCGCTTATGTGAAAAACGGGGTTACAGGTTGGATTTTCGGTTGGAAAAGAAATGGCTGGAGAACATCCAATAAAAAGCCCGTTAAAAATGTTGAGCTATGGCAACGACTGGATAAAGCCGCGGCACGGCATACCGTAACATGGGAATGGGTCAAAGGTCACGCAGGCCATCCCGAAAACGAACGCGCGGACGAATTGGCGCGCGAAGGAATGGAACCTTTTAAAAAGGCGACACAATGACCGTCATCTTGCTAGACTACGGGTCTGTTTTGATCTTTGCACTTACGGGCGCATTGGCCGCAAGTCGCGCACAGCTAGATGCGATCGGATTTGCTTTTATCGCGTGCTTAACGGCATTAGGCGGCGGTACCTTGCGTGATATTTTGCTAGATCGACCTGTTTTTTGGATTGAAAATCCGCATGTCTTGGCAATCTGTTTGTCAGCCGCATTCATGGTTTTCCTAACCGCACCACTTATGGAAAGCCGCTATAAATGGTTATTGTGGTTGGATAGCTTTGCATTGGCCATTGCCGTCCCTGCGGGTGTGGCAATTGCAACATCGCTAAACCACTCTGCACCGATCGTCATAATTATGGGTATGACAACGGCCACGATGGGGGGACTGATGCGCGATGTTGTTTGTAACGAAGTTCCGCTGGTTCTAAAACAAGGCGAACTTTATGTTTCTGCCGCATTTGGCGGTGCAACAGCCGCAGTTATCGCAATGCAACTTGGGATGCCACTGCCTGCATCCCTCAGTGTCTGTGGTGCACTGACTTGGATCATGCGATCAGGGTCAATTCAATTCGGATGGCGCCTGCCGGTTTATCGATCACGCCCACCTAAAACGAAATAGCCTAGAGGCCCAAAACATCCATCATCGAATATTCACCTGGTGTTTGACCAACGACCCACAGCGCCGCCTTTAATGCGCCCCGCGAAAATAAAGACCGATCTGTTGCAATGTGGCGCAGAACCAAACGTTCACCAGCGCCTGCAAAAAGAACATCATGTTCACCGACGATGTCGCCACCACGAATAGCGCTGAACCCGATATCACCGCGCTTGCGTGCACCCGTTATCCCATCACGTCCACTATCGCGCACATCATGGATATTAACGCCCCGGCCTTTTGCCGCCGCTTCGCCCAACATCAACGCAGTTCCAGACGGCGCATCCACCTTTTGATTATGGTGTGCTTCTATGACTTCGATATCAAAATCTTCGTCTAACGCCGCAGCGACCTTTTCCACTAGAACAGTCAGCAGGTTCACACCCAAAGACATATTACCTGCACGCACAATCGAAGTTCTTTCGGCTGACCGCGCAATGGACGCCAATTCCTGATCCGTCATACCTGTGGTGCCGATGACCAACGAAACACCCAATTCTGCAGCCAATTGTGCATGTGCAACCGTTGCAGCCGGTGATGTGAAATCAATCACCACGTCAGCGGCGGAAAACACGGCACGCGTGTCTGATGAAATGATAATCCCCAAATCCAGCTGACCCAACAGGGCGCCTGCATCTTTCCCAATCCACGGGCTATCTGGACGATCTGCCATTGCAACCAATGTTGCCTTGTCACTGGCCAAAACAGTTTTCGCCAACATTTGCCCCATTTTCCCAGAGGCCCCAAGAATTGCGATTGCCACGGTATCGGTCATGTTCAGATGCTCCTATTCTTTGTCCCTTCTTAACCAGTGTTGCAGACCTTGGCAAAGCCATAAGAACAGCGTATTAGGCAAATATGGCAAAAAACAAATTCCACGATGGTCCAGGGCCATCCCAAAGACAGTTACGGGTTGGCGAATTGGTTCGCCGCGCCCTTTCCGAAGTTTTGGCGCGCGGTGAAACGTACGATCCAGAATTGAACCGTATTTCAATTACGGTCGGAGAAGTATCGGCATCACCCGATTTGAAAATAGCAACGGCTTATGTATGCCCACTGGGCGGACAAGGTGGCGACGAGGTCATTGCCTTGCTGGCGAAAAACAAATCAGAATTGCGCCGCGCCATTGGTAAAAATCTAGGGCTAAAGTATACGCCTGACTTGCGTTTTCGCTTGGACGAAACATTTGATCGCATGGACGAAACACGGCGCTTGTTTGCACAAGACACAGTGCGGCGCGACATAGAGCCAGAATGATTTTGATCCGACTTTTTGTGACATTGGTTGCTGTTTTGGCAGCCAGTGCAACAGCTGCGCAATGTCGCGATGAAGTTCATGAAAATAAAAGTTTTACAATCTGCCAAGCGCACATGGGCCAAGACCTGCGTTTATTCCACACAAATGCAGAAGGCGTCCCGTATGGTCAATTTTTCACCCTGTCCAACACATTAAAAGCACGCGCAAAACAATTGCTTTTTGCGATGAATGGCGGAATGTATCACCCGGATTTGTCGCCTGTGGGCCATTACATTGAAAAGGGTGTAGAAAAGCAGCGCGTCATTACATCCGAAGGTCCAGGAAATTTTGGCATGCTGCCAAATGGCGTTTTATGCATCAACGACCAAATAGTGAAGGTGTTCGAGACAAACAATTACCTTTCGAGCGCGCAAAACTGTAATTATGCGACGCAGTCTGGCCCCATGCTGGTCATTAATGGACGTTTACATCCGCGGTTTATAAAAGACAGCACATCTTTGAATATTCGCAACGGCGTCTCGGTTGATGGGGACAACGTCTATTTTGTCATTTCAAATGATCGGATAAATTTGCATAGTTTCGCGACCTTTTTTCGTGATCGCCTAAATGCCCAGAATGCACTTTATTTGGATGGAAAGGTCTCTCGACTTTACGCGCCAAACCTTGGTCGCTCGGATTTTGGCTGGCCAATTGGACCAATCGTTGGACTTGTGGCAGATCTAAAGTGATCTGCCACGTTTGGTCATTTGGTTTGTTTAATTGACTGCATTTTCAATTGTACGCGTTCGTGCGCTTGATGTGATCTCAATACGACGGGGCTTGTACGCCTCTGGAATTTCGCGAACGAGGTCAATATGCAGCATACCGTCAAAATGGCTTGCACCGGTTACACGGACGTGATCTGCCAATTGAAACCGACGTTCAAATGCCCGGGTCGCGATTCCACGATGTAGGTAAGTTTTCTTTTCATCGTCAGCGACTTTTTTAGCCGAGACAACCAAAGCATTTTCTTTGACTTCAACAGTTAGCTCTTGATCCGCAAATCCGGCAACCGCAATAGAGATGCGATAAGAATCATCAGCTGTTTTTTCAATATTGTATGGCGGATAGCTCGGCCCAGCAGTGTCGGACGCAAGTACGCGATCCATCATTTCTGCGATTTGGTCAAAACCAACAGTGGCACGATATAGGGGTGAAAAATCAAAATGTCTCATGGGTCATCCTCCTTTGAGCGATACCAAATGCCTGCCCAGTTTGGCGCAGACGGTTAAAATTTACGGACCCTTTGTGGCATCCGTACAATTCATTTAGGACTGTAATTTACTTTTTCAACACTAAGGACGCACAAATTTAGCACCGGTGTTGCGACGGCGCATTGATTCATCATTTAGTTCATCCGTTGGTGACATGCGCGCGTTGATCTGAGTGATCGCATCTAACAAAGATGTGCCAAGAGAAACCTTTTTACCGCCCATTTCTGCCATCGCAGAAACGACCGACACGATCATAACGCCGTCCTCGCCCTCGATAAATACCGGTGATCCAGAGGCGCCGTAATCAACGTCGCAGGTCATTATCAAAACACCCTCTTGTCGCGCAGTGACAACGCAGGTGTCTTGAATTGATGGCGCGTTCATCCGGCCGCGTGCATATGAAATAACACCAACCGTTTGTCCGGCCTCGGGCAACGTCGAAATCGATAGGGGCTGGATAAGCGGATTTTTAATGGCATGATCAAGACGCACAAGAGCTATATCGTTTTTGATGCGTTCAATACTGACCGTATTGTCAAAGCGGTAATCTGGATCAGGCCGCGCCTCGCGAATATTACGATAGGCTTCGGCACGTCCGTTGCGCCAACCTGCCTGAAACTCAAAACTGTTCGTTGGAAAAGGTTTGCCCGTTTTCGCGTCATATAGACAATGTGCGGCAGTCAAAACCAAGTCAAAGTCAATCAACGTCGCGGTACAAAACCCGCTTCCTTGGCCAAAAGATAACCGGCCAACCGACGCCCATTGACGTGCTTGATTTATAGAATCCAGACTGTGCAATTGGGTCGATTGTGCATATGACATAGTTGCCGTGAGAGACAACCAAAGGGTAACAAATAAACTCTTCACTAACAGGCCTCCAAAACTTCTGATTCTATATCAAGTAGTTTGGGCAAAAGTATGGCCAACCGAAGATTAACGCAATTTAGGGATAGGATGACCTTTGGTCAATGTACGATCCAGTGCAGCAGGTCTTGGGCCGCCAGTCGCCCAGTCAATCAGTTCAACAGTATGGACAACAGGAACCTCGGTTCCTGATCCGATTTGCATCATGCACCCAATATTACCCGCAGAGATAATATCTGGACGCACCGCTTCAAGCGTCTTAACTTTTCGCAGTTTCAACTGACCAGATATTTCAGGCTGCAACAAATTATACGTACCGGCGGAACCACAACATAGATGAGGGTCGCGCGGTTCCGCCACCTGAAAGCCTGTGCGTTTCAATAGCGTTTTGGGGTGATCCTTAATTTTTTGTCCATGTTGCAATGAACAGGCCGCATGATAGGCAACAACCAAATCTTTTTGTTCTACTTGCGGAATATCAAGATCAATCAGCACCTCGGATATATCTTTGGCCAAGCCTGAAATGATGGCCGCATCTGCCGCCAATGGCGTATCACGAAACATATGGCCATAGTCTTTCACCGTCGTGCCACACCCGCTGGTATTAATAACAATCGCATCCAAACCAGCACCCTTTACCTCGGTCATCCAAGATTTAATATTTGCAGCTGCTGATGCAAGCGAATTTTCCGTCTGCCCCATGTGATGCGTTAACGCGCCACAGCACCCCTGTCCTTCGGGGATCACAACATCACAACCAAACCGTTGCAAGACACGGATGGTCGCATCGTTGATATCTGTGTTGAGCGCACGTTGGGCACATCCC
>Ga0182095_1387584_pt1 | contig 21259 bp, 12 predicted proteins | sample 041ome_19_FD_127784 | JGI IMG/M metagenome (GOLD analysis project Ga0182095, IMG submission 127784) | Metatranscriptome of coastal salt marsh microbial communities from the Groves Creek Marsh, Georgia, USA - 041412BS metaT (Metagenome... | ecosystem: Environmental > Aquatic > Marine > Intertidal...
ACATTATTATAACGCGCGCGAGAGAGTTTACGCAATAATAATAATAAAAATGAACACCGCCCCAACCGCGTTATATCAAAACGCTCCCTCCTCCTCCTCGAGAACGGTGTATTCCGCCGACGACATGGAAAACGCGACGCTTTTGCAAAAGAATTTAGAGTCTTCTTCGTCGAAGAAGAATTCGTCGATGTCGCTCAAGAACGTCGCGTACGGTCTCGGCATCGTCGCGTTGGCGTGCTCCGGGTCGTTCGTCGCCGGGAGATCCGCCGCGCGGTATAAGTTATCTTCTTCCTCTGCTGGTAGTGGTGGTAGTTCGACGCAGCTCGGCGCCGTCGCGCGATTAGGTTCATCCTCCTCCGCGACTTCGAAGAAGCATTCCACCGCGCACTTGGCCGCGGGGAAGAAAGCGGCCAAAAAAGCCGCCTCCTCCTCCGAGGAAGAAGAAGACGCCCCGGCGGACCCGGAATCCATGACCAAGGAAGAGATGGCCGAGGAAATCAAGCAATTGAGAGGGTACATGACCTCTTTGGTCGATGAAGACGAGGTACGGATTTTGCGATGAACAACAATCGATTAGAGCGCCGCGCGCGGTTTTTTTTTTTTCTCTGTTTTAGAATAGATCGCAAAGCGCGGTCTCTCTCTCTCTCTTGTGTGTGTGTACACGCACGCGCGCGACGTGTGTGCTTCTCTCTTTTACTCACCGCAAACATCTCTCTCTCTCTCTCTTTATTCATTCTATTCTCTCTCTTCTACAGAAGAAGTCCTCCAAGAAGGAGAAATCCTCCAAGAAGGAGAAGTCCTCCTCGGAAGAGGAAGAAGAAGAGCCCGCGGAAGAGGAAGAAGAGTCCGCCGAGGTCGAGGAGACTTCCGAGGAAGACTTGGAGTCCTCGAGAGAGCACGCGAGACAAGTCGCGGCGCAAATGGCCGAGTCAAAGCTTAAAAATCTTTCCGAAGAAGCCGCGGAAGAGGAAGACGAAAAGAAGTCTTCCAAGAAGAAGTCTTCCAAGAAGAAGTCTTCCAAGAAGGAGGAAGAAGAAAAGACGGAGGAAGAAACTCCGGAAGAAGAAGAAAATTCGGAAGAGCCGACGTCTGATGAGATCGTTCCGGAAGAGAAGTCCAAGAAGCATCATTCTAAGAAGAGTGATGATGATGGTGCCGTCTCCACGGACCCGATTGCCGTGGCGTTCGCGGATGCAATCTCTAAATCGTTCGAGAGCAAGAAGCATGAAAAGCACGACGCCGTCGAGGAAGAGAAGACATCCGAAGATGAAGACGAAGCCGTCGAGGAAGAGAAATCTGAAGACGAGGACGACGCCGTCGAGGAAGAGAAATCCGAAGACGAGGACGAAGCCGTCGAGGAAGAGAAGACATCCGAAGATGAAGACGAAGCCGTCGAAGAAGAGAAGCCGGAAGAGGAGGATGAAACCGCTGCGGTCGGTGAAAAGGAAAAGAAGTCCAAGAAGTCAAAGAAGGAAGAAGAACAACCGGCGGCGGAAGTTGATCCGATCAAGGACGCGCAAGACAAGATTGCCGCGGCGGAACAAGCCAAGGTTGACTTGAAAGCGACGGAGTTGGAAATGAAGGCGAAGGAGGCGCAAAAGAAGGAAGCGGCCAAGGCGTACAACCACGCTTTGGAAGACGTGAAAAAGGCGGAAGCGGCGGAAGAAAAAGCGGCTGCGGCGCACAAGAAGGTTCTCGAGAACCCGAGACACACCCAAGCCGCGGTCAAGGCGTTGATGCAAGTCATGTCTGAAACCAGAGCGGCGGCGGACCAAGCGAGAGCGACGTCTTTGGAATTGTTGCAAAAGAGAGATTCCATCGAGGCGGACTGGCACAACAGCTGGAACGAGCATGAGCGTTTGATCGTGTACTCGGCCGCGTTGCAAGAGATTGCGAAGAACGCCATGAGGGATAACTTGGGTGAGTTTGTGCAATCGAGTTACAGACGATAATATTCTTTCAATTTGAAGAAAGAATATTGATACAAAATAACCGATTAGCAACAAAACGAACGCAAGAACTAAACCGATACGAACTTTTACTGATTACACTACTATTTATTCAAGTTTACAAATGAAGAAGGAGAGAGGTGATAAGAATAACGAAAGACACACGGGAACAGAGTGACACTTGTAATTTTTATTTATCTACTATCAAAACGTGTGCAAATAAATGTTCTTTCGATGTACATAATCTCTGCTCTACTACTACCTACTGTTATTACTGTAACTATACATCTACATCTAAACGCGTCTACTGATCTATTTTTTATTCGCTTTCATGCCGGCTCTTTTGGCATCTAAGATCTTCTCTACGTTTCTGTCCACGGTTAAACGCGTGCCTCGAAAGCCTCCTTTTTTCTCTCCGCCTCCTTCTTCGCCTTCTGCCCCTCTGTTTGCTTGCTCTTCCAGCTCTTTTTGCTTCATCCGTGCTTCTTGCGCGTTTCGTAAGCGCACGTCCTCGGTATTCACGAACGTCGTATCTTCGTTGCTCAAGTGCGTCCACTTTGACCTTCCCGCTTTGCCAAACTGGCCGTGTCTCAACCTCATCGCCTCCGGGACGGTTGAGCGATCCACGCCCTTCTCCGCGTTCGTGGCCTCGTTGAAATCGCGCTTGAAGATCTCCGCTTTTTCTGTCGTCGCAAACTCGTCGTCTCCGGCTTCTTGGAAGAATGCGCCTTTGTGGTAATACTTTTGCATGAACCGCATCTTCGATTTCTCTTTTCCATGCTCTTTCGCGTCTTTCAACGCTTTCAGTTTCGTCGCGTGTAACTCTCTTTCCTCCTCGGTCATATTTCTCAATCGTTCGCGTTCTTCCTCTTCTTCCATTTCTATGCGCTGCTTACACCTATCTCGCACGATTCGTTTGAACTCTCGCATCTTCCACTGCTCGTAATTCTTCCTCGCCTCTTCCTCGTCCTCCTCGTCCGAATCCGTGTTCACTTCCTCGCCGAGATAGTCCTTCTCCGCAACCTCTCTCTGGTACTCCAACGTAATTTCTCGTTGCACGGCTTCTTTCGCGTTCTGCTTCTTAATCATCTTTTCCTCTTCTAACTCGTCCTCGTCTTTCTCCGCTTCATTTCTCGCCGCGAGTTCCGCCTTCGCGTTCGCCTCCCGCTTCGCTTTCGAGACAAACACCGGCTTGAAGAGTTTCGGACCGCCGTCGCTCGACGACGAACTTTCATCCTCGTCGCTGTCCTCGTCCGTGTCGGTTTCGTATTCCGAGCTGCTACTACTGCTCGCGCTCTCTTCTTTTACGCGCAGACTCGCGTTTTTCACCTTCGCCTCCACTTCCTCCACTCCCGGCTGAGTAGGACGAGAAGCCTCCTCGGGCGCAGCAGCCGTCGTCAAAAGAGCTGATTTTTGCTTCAACAATTTCTCCTTCAAAAGCGCTCGCTTCCTGTCTCTCGCGTCTTCGTCTTCGCTCTCCGACGATTCGGACTCTTCTCTCTCGGCTTCGCTCGAACTGCTCGAGCTGCTCGAGGAAGATTCTCTCTCTCGTTCATCTCTCTGTTTCTCCTTCTTCTTCGTCGCATTAAAGTCGATTTCCAATTTCTTTTCCTCTTCGTCTTCACCTCCCGAAGAAGAAGAAGAAGAAGAAGAATCGTCTTCTCCTCCTTTGGCCCACTCTGGCGCGACGCCGGCGCGATACCGCGTAATTTTCGCCCTCCTCCCGTTGTTGTTGTTGCTGCGACCACCACCAGACGATGCTTTCACCATCACGGAGCGATCGACGGCGTTCCGCTCCGCCCAGGCTGGGTTGTTCGTGCCTTTTTTACCTCCGCTGCTCGGACGCATGTTGATGTCGATTTTTTTTGGGGAAGAAAACTGAATAAAAAAAACGCATTTTTGTACTCATACTTCACTTTATCGCTCCTCCAGCGATTGATACGCAAAAACACCCGGCGTCAACCATGGAAGCGGACGCAGAAACGACGGTTTCGAAGGAACCCGAAGAAGACGTGATCGAACATTTGCTCTCGGGATACAAGCGGTTCCGGAGGGAAAATCACACGAAATTGGATTCCAAGCTGAAAAAGTTGAGCCAGGAAGGGCAGAATTGCAAAGTTTTGTGCGTGTCGGTGAGTTCTATCGTTTACTATTCTCTCTGTGTTAGTATCGCTCGCTGACCTTCGTTGCGTTCTCTTTCTTTTTCTGCATCAGTGTTGCGACAGCAGGTACGACCCGACGCTCGTTTTTAACGCGGACCCCGGGGAGATTTTCACGATTCGAAACGTCGCGAACGTGATACCGAGGTTCGTGAAGCACGAGGATAAAACAGCAGAGACTGCACACCACGGGACGTGCGCGGCGATCGAATACGCGGTGAAATCGCTGAAAGTAGAAGCGATTGTTGTTTTAGGGCACGCGCAGTGCGGTGGGTGCGCGCACGCGTTGAGTTTGTTTTCGCCTCCGGCGGCGGCGACGACGACGACATCGAACGAAGAAGAAGAGAAGAACAACAACAACAGCAGCGACGATGGTAGCGGGTACGTGGACGCGTGGTGCGGGTTAATCAAAGAGAGCGTGAAACATGTCTGCGCCGAGTACGACAAAGACGAGCGATTGAGACAGTTAGAACACGAAAACGTCCGACGAAGCGTGGAGAACGTGAAAACGTTCCCGTTCGTGCAAGAAAGAATAGCGAAGGGCGAATTGAAAGTCAGAGGTGGATTCTTTACCATTTTTAGCGGCGGGTTGAGCATGATGGACGAGGAGACGAAAGCGTTCAAACGCGTCAAAGATATCGAGTTGAGCGAAGAGAAAGCACCACCACCGGCCGCTGATGCGGCGGCGGGCGTGGCAGCCGACGCCGCACCGGCGGGTAAAGAAGAAGCAAACCCGGCGGATCCTCCGCAAAGCGCCGGTACAAACAAGAGGCAAAAGAGAAAATAGACGAAATGCAACGAAAGAGAAAGAGAGAGCGTGCGTAGCAAAACAATAGGAACCAAGAAAAGAGAGAAAGAGAACGCATCTCCGGTGTACATATAGACAGAATGTGAACATTTATTTATTGAAAAACAAGACACACACACAAACGAAAACTCTCTCTCTCTCTCTCTCTCTCTCTTTACCGCCACAAAAAAAGAGCGACACATAAAACACCAACTTTCCGCTCGCGCGCGAACGAGAAGAACGCAATAATGGCACCGTCTCAAGCGGCACACGCTTCGCTTGGCGTTTTAAACGCAAACGCGCTTTTGAATCGACACAAAACCGCAGCTAAAGTTGGAAAACGCACATTACCGTTACGGCGAGCCGCCAGTGGAGATGACGACAACAACGCTTCAAAGAACGACAACGATGAAGACATACAAAACGCAAACGTTCCTCTCTGGGCACAAAATCAAAAGATCAACTCCCCGGCGTTGACCAACATATCTTTCGCTTTGGTCAATCCGCAAGGCCCGATGAACGTGGGAAGTTGCGCTAGGGTGATGCAAAATTTCGGCATCTACGACTTGAAAATCGTGCAAGGGAGCTCGTTCGTGTTTCGCGGATCGGAAGACGAGGAAAAGCAGTACGAGAAGAAAGACGAGGCGAGCGAAACGGAAGGAACTTTGCCAGATTTGAACTCGACGTTGACAAAAGACGCGAAGAAAACGATGAGCGGTGAGGCCTATCGATTCGCGTGCGCTGCGGATTGGATGTTGCAGAGAGCTTCAGACGAGGAGTGGTATCCGGACGTGAAGGCGGCGACGGCGGATCGGAGCGTCGTGTTCGCGACGACCGCGAGAAATCGAGACGGGTCGCAACCGATGTTGGATTCGAGAGAAGCGTGTCGAATAGCCGCTAAACTGGCTTTGGATGGGGAGAAAGTCTCGTTTCTATTCGGGAACGAGAGGGTTGGATTAACCAACGAGGAGTTGAGAACGGCGCAATACTTAGTCGCGATACCGACAGCGGGAGTCGGCGAAGTGTGCGGAAAGAGCTTGAAATACACCGGAAGTTCCGGCCCTACAAGTTTGAACTTGTCGCATGCGGTGGGAGTGCTCGCGTACGAAGCGTTCGTGGAGACGACTTTGGAAGAAGACAGAAGGAAAAACGGGAACGGATCGTCGACATCGAGCGGAAATAGTAGTAATAATAGTAACAACAATAGTAGTGATAGCGGAGAAAACACGGCGTCTTTGAGAAAGCAAACCAACGCGGGTAAAACAGAAACGGATAAACTGATGAGTTCGGGAGAGAAGCAGCAGTTAACGCAGGCGTTGTTTAGCGCCAGACGATCGTTGGATGTTTGTCCCTCGACAGCTACCAACGACGACGGTACGGAAGACGAGGAATCGACAGATTTACAATCTCGCGAATTCAAAGCGATTGAACGCGTATTATCGAACCCGAATTTGCGCGGTCGAGACGCAGCCGTCTTATTTCAAGTCGCTCGAAGGATATTAGCGGTGATGGAAAACAACGACGAATCTCCGCTAGAGAAAGTCATCGTGGACGAGCTCAAGAAGGTGAAAAAATCAGACGCGCCAATCAAAGAAGCTCGGAACGCTTTGAGAGATAGGTTTAACATCTCCTTGACGAATCGTGAAATTCTCGAAGCGCAAAAGAAGACACGCGCGGGTGATTAATAACGAAATGGTGAAACTGCGTCATATACTGAAGCAAAAATCAACTCCCCTAGAACAATAACAATTAAAACACATGAACGCATTAAATTAAAAAGCATCGTCTGCACGCCGGCAAATACTTATCCGCGCCACCAACTAACTCCTGTCCATCCCCGACGTCCACGATTCTCTTACTAAACAACGCCGGTCGTCCACACTTACACTTGGCGGTTAATTTCGTCACCGAATCGCACAGCGGCAGCGTCTCTTGCACCTCCCCGAATGTTTCTCTTTTAAAATCTCCGTTCAATCCGGCGACTAAAACAATCTTGTTGTGCTTGTCCGCGGCGACGCGACAAAACTCGTACAAATTCGTCAAAAACTGCGCCTCGTCTACCGCGACCACGTTGCACTCGTTCCATTTTTCCACCCCAACTGTTTCCACCACCACCGCCAACTCCAACGATTTCACCGGGAAACACTCCCGTCCTCTTCCGTCGTGCGTGACTACTTTATCCTTCGCGTACCTCGTATCTTTGTCTGATTTCAAAAGCAAAACGTTCGCGTTCACCGACTCTTCCAACTGTTTCACTCGTTCTAACAAGCGCGTCGTTTTCCCCGCGAACATCGGGCCTAAAATTAAATGGACCGAGCCGACGCCTTTCTGCGCTTCGGTTTCGTCGTCGTTTTCGCGAATATTTTGTTTTTGTTGTTGTTCTCTTCCCACGTCCGAGCTGTTGTTGTTCACAGAAGAAGAAGAAGAAGAAGAAGTCGCTAAGTTCTCCTCGTCAAACACCGCCTGCGACGCGAAACATCGCGAAGAAGAAGATTCAAATCTCCGTCGTCTGACGACGACATCGCGAGCCGTCGTCGTCGTGAACGTCTTCCGCGCTGCTCGCATCGTTTTGTTGTTCGCGGTAGTCGCGTTGCGATTGGAAATCATCATCGCGGAAGATGAAGAAGAAGAAGTTGACATCCATCGCTTTCCGTGCGCTCCTCCTCCAAAGGTGGAAGAAGAAGGATTCATCTTTGTCGCGATGCCAGACGTGAATAAAGAAGCAGAAGAAGAGAGCATCGTCGTCATCGTTCGCCTCTCGAGCATCGATTATATTATTCGAGAGTGCTCTCGTCGCAAAGCGCGCGCCGTTTTTGTACGCGTTTCATTTTTCAAAAAATGGCGGGACGGAATTCGGATTTGTAAAACCCTAAATAACACAAAATGCGCTGTAGCTCTCTCGACGGGCGCGTTGCGACCCACCTAGCGCGACACTTTTTTTTCGCGTCGGAACGAAAGAAGTAGTACACACGCAGACGGACGTTTTTGGTTTGCGCCTGACTCTCTCTCTGTCTGTCTGTCTGTGTGTGTGTGTGTGTGTGTGTTCTTTCTCTCTCTCTTTTGTTCTTGGGGAAACCGTTGTAAAGTTATAGGGGAGTTTAACAACAACAACAACAACAAAACATCACTTTGGTCAATATCGACATCGATATCGGATATAAAAAAAGACGAATTTTGACGCGTCTGCTACCGCAACAAAATGAGTTCTCAAAATGAGTGTTCGTTTGCCATCTTCGACCTGGACGGCACGCTGATCAACACGGAAGCGATCGTGGACGATGCGGTCGTTTCGGTGGTGAAGACGATGAAAAAGTCGATCAGCGAGAGGGAGATATTCGACGCGGCGGAGGATTGTCGAGGCCAACGACCGCTGGACGCGTCGACGGAGTTGTGCGAGAAGCTGAGCTTGAACGGAGTGGTGGAACCGGTTGAACTGCTGACCAAGTGCAGCGAGAAGTTGCAATGGGACGGGATCGATATCCCGGATATGCCCGGCGCGGCGCGGTTGTTGGAGTTTTTGAAGAGGAAGAAGGTGCCGATGGCGCTGGCGACGTCTACGAGCGCGAAGGAACTCGAGAAGAAGATGAAGAGCGCGACGGTGAATATTAAAAGTAGCGACAAGAGTAAAAAGAAGAATTTGTTGGAGTATTTCGACGTGATTTGCTGCGGAGATGAAGTCGCGAGAGGGAAACCGGACCCGGAAATATTCCACTTGGCGATGGAACGGTTGGGAGTGAAGAGAGAAGACGCGGGGAGGTGTTTGGTGTTTGAAGATACGCCGCACGGAGTATCCGCGGCGAAAGCGGCGGGGTGTTGTTGCGTGGCGGTGCCGAGCTTGAGAAGAGAGAAATTTGACATGTATAAAAGTGCGGACCGCGTGTATCACTCGTTGATGGACGTCGAGCTAGAAGATTTCGGATTGCCAAAGTTTGAGGATTGGAGAGAGGTGAAGACGGTAGAATTCGTCGCCGAGGACGGAGACGTTTTGAGCGCGAGCAGTCGAACGCGTAAATATGAACGGTTTTTGAAACTCGAACAGTTTTTAGAATTAACCGGTCCAGTCATTAGAGGTTTTGGAAGAGGGAGCAAAATGCTTGGCATACCCACCGCAAACTTAGATGTCGTGCCGTTAAAGCAGCAAATAGATAAACTCGCGCCGGGAATATATTTCGGCTTCGCCAAACTCCTGGGAGAGAACAAAAAAACTGGCATCCACCGAACGGTAATGTCCATAGGTTACAATCCGTTTTTCAACGATAAGCGAAAATCCATCGAACCGTGGTTACTGCGCGAGTTCGAGGAAGATTTTTACGACGAAACGTTATCCGTCCTCGTCGTCGCGTACGTCCGCGCCGAATGCAATTTCACCACGGTCGAAAATCTCATCCGAAGAATAAAAAAAGACGCGAAAGTGTGCGAGGAAGCTTTGGATTTAGATCTAGTCGAAGGTTTAGACGAGTGGAGTGATTGGTTCGACGTTAATCGATGATGAAACTAGAGAGAGGAAAATTTTACTATTTATACTCACGGCGCGAACAACCGCTCTTCATTTTATCAACGCGCGCGTTCTGTTACAATATTTTTGTTTTGCGCGCGCGCGGAAAACGATGATCGCGACAGAAACGCAGCAGTTGCATCACAGACTCGCGTCGTCGCGTCTCGCTTCGACGAGCGTTCGTTCTCGTCGCGACGAGCCTTTCAGACGACTCCAACATCGCGCTTCTTCTTCTTTGCATTTTAGCGTATCTTCATCTTCAACTCCCGAAAGCGCGGTGAAATCAACATCAACACCATCAATATCATCCATCGTCGGCGATTACTACCAGTTCGCGAACCATTCGTGTTATTACGAACGCAAAGGCGACGCGAAGCGTGCAGACGTGCACGTGATATTTCTCCACGGTTTTGGGGTGGGCACGTTCCACTATACAAAGCAATTAATTGGATTAGGAAGCGAAGAAGACTCCTCGCGGACGTGCGCGTGGTCTATGGATATTTGCGGTCAAGGTAAATCTTGGCCGAAGAGACGCGAGGACGTCGCAGAGTTTGAGTATTCGCTGGACAGTTGGCGCGATCAGGTGGAATATTTCATCAGAGAGGTTGTCTTGAAAGCGGCGGCCGGTTCGGAAGAGAAGGAGGAGGTGAAAATCGTCCTCGCCGGGAACTCGTTGGGCGGGAAATTGGCGTTGTACGTCTCGGCGACGTGCGAGGATTTAATCGATGGGATTGTGTTGTTGAACGCGACTCCGTTCTGGGGATTTTTGGAGAAGAGAGTGAGCTTTTTGACGAAAGAGAACGATTTCATCGTGAAATTGACGCAACCGTATTGGGATAACTTCCGCTCGAAAGAAAACGTCAGAAGGCTGTTAAATTTAGTGTACGCGGATGAAAGCAAAATAGAAGAATCGCTGATCGAAGATATCATCGCTCCAACTGAAAACGAGCACGCCATTCGAGCTTTCATAAGCACGTTCACCTCTCCTAAAGCGTCGCGAATGAGCTACGATAAAATGTTAGAGGTGATTCGCGATCGAAACGATTCGATCAAAGTCGCCATGTGTTACGGTCGCGAAGATCCGTGGGTGGTACCTTTGTGGGGCCAGCGATTGAAAAGAGTCGTAACGAACGCAAAATATTACGAACTGAGCCCAGCGGGACACTGTCCACACGACGAAGCTCCGGAGTGTGTCAACGCGGTCATCCGCTCGCTCATCGGCGAGTGGTTCTCAACCGCCGAAGCCGCCTCGCCGCCAAAGTCCATCGACGGCGTCTCGATCGAGTTAGTCGACGGGTCGCCAAGAAACGTCTTCGAAAAGCTCGATTATTGGAAAGATAGATATTTGTCGTCATCGGCGATGATGTAAAACGCGTGAGACCATAATATAGATTCGAAGCGAAATACCTCTCGGAAATCTCAAAAGGGCACCTTTTTTTTTTCAACCGTCCCCTCACTTTTCATTAAATAAAAGCATACACACTAACACAAACGCACAACACACACACAATACCATGTTCACTTGCGCCGCGCTGCGATTCAAACCAATCTCCACCTTTCCCGAAAAAGGTGCGAGAGGAAGAGGAAGATGCGCGAGGACGAGAACCGTCGGGGCTTTCGTCGTCAAAAATAAAGTCGAGTGGCACTTAGGTAAATTAGAGGAACTCAAACGGCATTCTTTTCTTTTCCCGAAACAGATACAAAGCGCGCAAAAATCGCTCTCATCGAGCATCGCGCGTTACTTTTTACGAGCCTTCGTTGTTTACTCGCAAACACGACGGACGCGTTCGTTTTATTCACAATCTCTTCTCGCTTCGTTATTGATATTTACTTTCTCCAAAATTGCCTCCTCTGGGGAACGAAGATACGCCTTTTTTTTGACACGTCAGCATGTTAATAACTAACTTTCATCAAACTCTTCTCGTTACGTTTACTTTTGTCGCGCAGAGTCTCCGGAATGCTCGGTCGCTTCCTCGACGAAGCGAGATGCGCTGCTCTCCAACGCCAACTCTCTCAATCGCGAGTGCTTGACGATTCGCATCGACGAGACGACGAAAGAGTACGAGCAGTGGAATCAACACGCTCAACACACAAAGTTGCGATTTTACGTCGACTCGGCGCGACGCAGAGCGCACAAAGGCGACGAGAGCTTTTTTATGCAAGTCCAAGACGGGAGCGTTGAATTGAGAGATCGCAAAAGGAAAGCGATTAAAGAGGTTAAGAAGAAAGAGCGCGTGAAATTGGAGCCAGGTTGGTCGATTAAGTTTCACGATGCCGGCGAGTTGAGAGTGATGAGGAACGTGAGCGCCCACGCTTGAGGAAACAAAAAAGTGTATCAAAAGTGTACGACGACCGAGTTTAAGGAAATACTAATATGATGCGATAACGATAAAGCCTGCGCGAGATGACACGTTGTACGCATACGCGAGAAGAAGCAAGATGAATGTAATACTGCGCCAACTTATAATACAATTGTTGAGAGCGCCATCAAAAACAAAGTTGTAAAATATTTTATAAATACAAATTCTAATACGGCAAATGTCTCAAAGACCGTCCAACTTTCTTCAACTTTTCCTTTCGCACCTCTCTCTTTTCTTTACGAATGACTGCATTTTCGGTAAATTTAACCTCGGTCGCTTTCGCGTCGGCGAGTGCAATGCACGTTTTCAAATCCTCGTTCGAGGAGACTTTTTCACGCGCTTCACCTTTGTCGCTCGCATTTCTCGAGAAATCAATAACGGACGCTATGGTCCGACGCCCTAATCCGAATCTGCGAACACTTTCGCGCGCGTGATGCAACGCCAAATCTTCGCCGTCTAATCGTTCGGAGCCTTTCAAATAGGTTGTCAACGCCGGCGTATACTTTTTGCACGACGTGGTAGAAGTAGTGTCATCTTCGTCGTGTTCTATTTCGACATCGTCATCGTTCGGGAACACGTCGATTCGCGCTACGGTAACCGAAGACGTGTCGTTCTCTAATAAAGACCGTCTGAAGAATCCGCTGACGGATTTCATCGCGGTGGTCGTGTGTTCAGCCACTTGTTCTGACGTGAGTATTTGCGGTATCGATTTCGGAGAAGAGGACGGCACGTCATCAGGACCGCTCGCGTTGTTACTATCACTATTGCTACTGCTGAATTTAGTGTTCGCCATGGAGACCAAACTTCCGCTTCCGTTTTCTACGCACAAAAAGCTCAAAACGCCGTCGCCTTTCGTCCCGCTAATAACGCACGCGTGTCTGGTCACAATCGCTTTATTCCCTCGTCCTCGCAAATGCTCGCTCCTCGTCGTTTGCGAATACACGCTCTCGTTCACTCTCAACGGCGTTCCTAGCACCTCACTTAACCCTTTGTAATCATTCGACGCGCTCTTCGCCAACTGTTTCGATATCCCAACCGCATCCAGCGGTCTTCGCGTCGTCAAAAGATGTATCAACGCCGCGGTCCCCATCGCGCCCGCGAGTAACTCCTTCTCTACTTTCCTCGACACCGATCGCTTACTCAACCCGCTCTCGCTGAAATCTTTCGCCTCCGCGGCAACGCGCCACATGGCGACGGTCATCGCCACCGTTCCCATCGCGCGAAAAAAATGTTCGTTGTGCTGCCGAATCGCTTTCATCTCTCTCTGTTTTTGCCGGTACAAAACCAACGGATTTTGCATCTGTCTCATCTTTTCCAACTCGCGATACGCGCGTTCGCCCAGCACCGTTTTCAAGGCACCGCTCACGCGCTTCTTCGCTCGCATCTGCCGCTCGCAAATCGCGGTGGTGATTTTGTTCCGGAAAGCGGCGATGAATTCTTGGGCGCTTTTGAGTTGCGCGCGCGTGGAAAACGGACGATGACGACGACAAAGCGAAGCAGGAAACAACACCGTTGAAAAAGCATCGCTCTTCGATGACGACGACGTCGAACATCGGTCGAACAACGAAGACGCGAGTCGTCGTCGTCTGGCCGACGAAGACACGCAACGTCCCGAGACGGTTTGCATCGCCTTCTTTTTTGTTCTTTCGCGCGTGAACGTGCGTGTGCGTTTTGTGTGGAGATTAGTGTGATGATATTTTTGAAACTTGTGTGTGTTCTTCTAAAACTCTAGAGTGCGAGCGCGCGCGAGCGTTTATACATCTTCTTCTTCTTCTTCTTCTTCTTCTTCTTCTTCTTCTCGCTCTTCTGAATCGTAATTCCCTTCTGAATCGTCGTATGAAGATGACTCGGACGTAGACAGCACTTCTGAGGGATTCAGATATTGGCCAGGGAAAACACGACGCCATTCGTCATGCATTCGTCGATAGTTCCAGTCCCAATCCTTTACCGCTTCTCTCGCTTTGTACTCCTCGATTTTAGTTTGCGTGTATGGCATGGCCGACCTTATCTGACTCTTACGGAAACCAAAAAAAATTCGCGGTAATTTTTCTTCGTCTTTGAGCAGCTCCTCGAATGTCCGTCGTCTTCCACCGAAGCCTTCGCCTTCGCTCAACAGAAATTCTTTATCGCGGTCGTCTTCGATGTCTGACTCGCTGTCGAGCAAACACTCAAACTTCCAACCCAGATGCTCGCCGCAATGACAGCAGTTCGCATTCGTCCATCCATAATGCTCAAAGAAGGAACGATATATGCTTATCTCTCCGTCTGCTCTGACGGGCCAGTCAGGGTTAGCGTACTGCGGCACTTGCGGCGACGTGTTGTAAATCCAGCGCGCGTCCGCGGTGAGAATTTCGCACTCGTGCAAATGCGGGTTGAAAAATATCTTCGACGCTCCAAAACCGTAATGGTGGGAATAGTAGATCTCATTTATTACGCTATGATCTGTATACGCGTTCGCCGGGTTGATCTCCTTGATCGCTTTACTCGCGTTTCCGAAAGGTTTCGAACACGCTCTGCACAGCAATTCAGAGACTTCTTCTTTTGCGTGTCTGAACACTTCTCCAGTCGTGCCCATCTGCTCCACTTTACCTTCGTCCACTTCTGATACTTCGGGATTACGAACGATATTATAACCACCAGCATAAAACGCTTCCTCGGCGGTTTTACATTGCAAAAGAGCTTTCCCATGCCGTTGTTCATATGTATCTTCGTTTTCCCGCGCGTTTAATGAACTCTCGGCGACCTTACAAAACGTGAACGGACTGTTAGCGACACAAACGTATGGAAATATTCCTTTGTTGTTCGACTCTGCCAAAATATCGCTCCCACTGCATCTGTTTACCATTGCTTCACACTTCAAGGCATCTTTCAGCATAGATGCGCTACTGGCTTTTCCCATTGTTCTCGCGCGCTTGGGATCCAATTTCTTGAGATATCGGCTGCTTTGTTTCGTTTCCGCGCATCCGTCTTGAAATAAATCCACGACTGCCCCTACTCTCGCGGCGCGAATTTGTTGTCTGCGAAACTCAAAACGGTTATTCCTTTCTGTTCTTTCTAACCTGTAGTATTCCTCGAACTCGGGATTGTAATCGGGAGGGTGGCGACGCGAGAGTTTCTTCAACTTGCACTTGATCCCCGTTCCGATTAAATTACAGTAAGAACACATTTTACGTTGTCCACCATCTTGGCTGAAATCCCTGTCGAATATCCCCGTGACACCTTCGTTTACGTACCAATACTCTCCGTCTTTGGTCATGATCTCATTCTTCGGCATCTCGTTGCCACTGACGACTTGACATACCGTGCCGACGTAGTATTCCTCGTTCTCGCGCAAGTCGTCGTGCTCCTCGCCATCGATTGGAATCGTTTCGCACTGAATCACGCCGACGAAATGACGAGACTGCTCCACGATGCCCTCGATGTACGGACCGGTATCCTCTCGCCAGGTCAACCTCTTCACGATCCTCTCCACGTCTTCTCTTTCTTCCGCGAACGCACGAATCGCACGATCGAACGAGTCCACGATTGGCATCCGAACGACGTTGCTTCCAGGAAGCACCACCACGTCGCGGAAAAACAACATCGGGAAATCTTCCACGCCTTTCGCGACCAAATTTGGAGACGACGACGACGATGCCATCGTCGCTCTTCTCTCTCTGTGTTTATCTTCTTCTTCTTTAGTATACATACACAGACGCGTAACTAACTTTTTGGACGGAGTAAACGAAACGCGTTTTTTGCTCTTTCTCTTTCTCTCTCTCTCGATGTTCGTTAGTTAGGATCCGACCACCACGACTAATAATACCAAAGCCATCGCCGACGCTCAAACAAAGCAGCAGCAGCAACAACAACAACAAAAACGACGAAAGAGAACACCCGCGATGATAAAATCTCGCGGTCGAGACGAGAACGCGTTTTCTTTTTGTTGTTGGGCTAGACCCTAAACCCTAAAACTGAAGTCCTAGAAAAGCAACAACAAGGAGAGAGGTGAGAAAATCTTCACTTTCTTCTCTCTATCGACGAGATACGTGACATCATGGCGAGCAAGAAGAAGAAAGCGTCGTCGTCGTCTTCCTCGGCCTCTTTTGCATCCTCCTCCAAAACCGCCGCCGCCGGTAGTAATGCGAATACTCACGATGATGGCGCGATGCAATTGCCGAAGAAAGAGGGCGACTTGTTCAACGAAGCGCTGATGAATTACGAACACCGAAAGTTTAAAGACGCGCTCGCGGCGGTCGATAAAATATTGAAGAAGTTTCCGAATCACGGGGAGACGTTGTGCGTGAAAGGTTTAATCGCGCGTCACTGCGATTTGAAGCGCAACGAGACGCAAGAGGAGAGGAAACAAAAAGCGCACGAATTTGTTGCTTTGGGGGTGAAGAATAATATTTTCTCGCACGTGTGTTGGCACGTGTACGGATTGCTGCACAAGGCGGATAGGAATTACAAAGAGGCGGCGAAGTGTTACTCGCAAGCGCTGAAGATAGATCCGCACAACTTTTTGGTTTTGAGAGATTTAGCGCAGTCGCATTTGATGTTGAGAGAGATGGACGAGTACGTCGACGCGAGAAGGAAGCTGTTCGAGGTGAAGATGGGGCAATCCGGGTCGGGCGATCGAGCTAATCAAATCGCGATTGGTTTATACATGAGCGAGAGGTGGGATGAGTGTTTAGAGATGTTGAATGAGTTCGAGAAGTACGATAAGTTGGACCAGACGAGGAGGAACGGAGAACTTTTAGCCAAGAAGAAAGAGATTCCGGAACCGACGTACGAGGACAAGTTTCAAGAGAGCGAGATTTTACTTTTCCGTGCGAACGTGTTAGAAAAGAGCGGGAAAGTGGACGAGTGCGTGGAACTGTTGGAGACGAATAAAGCCAAGATCGTAGACGACGTGGCGAGATTGACGCAGTTGTGTCGATTGAAGATTGCGAAGGGCGATTTAGAAGCCGCGAGGAACATCGCCGAGAACGAACTCGTCAATCGCATGCCAGATAACGAAAAGTTTCACGAGTTGATGCACGAATCCATGAAGTTGAAGGAAAGCGTGAGAGTATCTCTGATGGAACCCCCGATGAAGAGAAGCGAGGAGGATGTTGCAAAGTTGAAGACGCTTTACGACGCTTTAAGAGAGAAACACGCGAAATCGAGCGTGTGCAAACGATACCCGTTACAAATCGTCAACGATTCCAGCGAATTCGAGAGTCTGTTAGCAGAGTACATACAAAAGCCGCTGAGAAAAGGCGTGCCAAGTTTGTTCGCAGACATTTCCTCTTTATACGGAGGCATTCACGACGAGGAGAAATCCATAGGTAAAGTCTTGAAAGCGGCGGCGGAGTCGTTGAAAAAGAGCGGCAAATTCCCGGACGCGTCGGATGCGGAAGTGAAACCAAAAGAGACGCACAGGTACGCGTTGAATTTACTCGCCATGCATTACGCGAAAATAGGTAGCATCGACGAAGCGTTGAAATGCATCGACGAAGCGATTGAAGCGAAGGATGAAAACACCAGCGAAGACGGCGAACAAGAGAAAGTGTTGGAGTTTCATTTGAACAAATCGAGATTTTTGAAGCGAGCGGGAGATTTAGAAGGCGCGTACGAAGAATCCGAAATTGCTCGAACCATGGATTTAGCGGACAGGTACATCAATTCTGTCTCCGTGAAGAGAGCTTTTCAGTGCGGGAAATTTAGAGAGGCGGAACGATTAGGCACGCTGTTCACTCGCGACGCCGAAAATTACAAGACGAACTTATTCGACATGCAATGCAACTGGTACGCGTACGAAGCCGGTCATTCGTACGAAAAGTTTGAAAAGAACGTCGGGAGAGCGTTGAAATACTACCGCGAGATTCGAACGCACTGCGAACAAATCATCGAAGACCAAATCGATTTCCACCGGTACTGCGTCAACGTGAAGCGAACTTTGAGATCGTTTTTGGACACTTTGAAAATGTGCGATGATATCTACGCTTCCGCGTGGTTCAAGAAAGCCGCGCGAAGAGCCATATTAATCTGCGCGGACATGCACGACGATCCTTTGGAGGCGAAGAAAGAACGCGTGGAAGCGAAGCTCGCCAAGTTGGACCAAGAGGAGCGCAAAAAAGAACGACAAAAGATGCGCAAGGAGGAAGAGAAGAAAGAAAAAGAAGTCGAATCGTTTGAAAAACTTTTAGCGGACGACTTGAAGCAAGCGAGAGCGACGAAAGCGAAGAGAACTGGGAAACCAGTCAACGACAAGGATAGCAACAATAAAGATAGCAACAATAGCGCGAACGAGAAAGACTATCTCGAGGAGAAATACGGCGCCAACGCGTTTGCGCAAGCGAGCAAAGAACCCATGGAGGAAGCGTTGAGTTTCTTAAATCCGCTTTTAATGAGTGAGAAGAACGATGCTGACGTGAACGTCCATTCCTTAGCGTTCTTGGTCCATTTTAAACGTCAAAAGTGGGTGTTGGCGACCAAAGCGCTGAGAAAGATGGCAAAGTGCGCGCCGTAGAATCCGTTGACGCACCGATGCGTGGAGAGTTTATCTCAAGCGGTCGCATCGATCGAGAACGAAATCGAGAAACAAGTCGTACAAACCACGGTCGCTGCATTGAAAGGAGAATTGAAAGCGGACGATGTCGAGTGCAAAACGCTCGTGGATGCCGCGCACCTCTCGATTGCGAAGAACAACTTCGAGAAGGCGCTTCTAGGCTCAGTCGACCCGCGCGAGACTTCTTGGAAGGAATGTCGAGACGCGTTGGAGGTCTTCGAGCGCTCTGGGAATGCAAAGTTCTACGAACAGTTCTATAATGCGTGCACGAGTGCGTTTCGAAGGAGCAAAGGAGCTGCGTTTGCGAAAGTTGGCGTGGAGGATGCCGTGCGTTCCGCACCGTTTCTTTAAAGGACGCGATGCGATACATAGAAGGCGGGTGCCCGTTGGTGACATTACTACTACTTAGTATTATAATACATCCAATGTATATAGAGGCGCTAAAACATTTACTATAATATAGGTACACACATAAACACAACGCGAATCAATCTGCACTCGCTCACTTCAAAGCTTCCAACCGCTTCTCGATCTCGTCCTTTTCCTTTGCTTTTTCTCCTTTGACCGTCGTCGGCGCCTCGGGTAAATCGCTCTCAAACTCCAACCCGTGCTCGTCCGCTATAGCGCGCATCAAATTCGCCACATCTTCCGGCGGCGTCACGTTCGCCACCGACTCGCCCATCGCCTCCCCAACTAACTGCGTCTGCACGTCCAAACTTTCAAACTGCCTCTCAAACTTTTCCATCGTCTCGGTTGCTTTCTCGATGTCGTTCAGTTTCAACGACGCGTCCAGTTCTTTCACCACAGTCTGCATCGCGTCGTTCACTAAATTCATCTTCGCTTGCGTCTCCAACCTCGCCACGACGCCATCCAACCGACTCGCCAGTTGCAATAAATTCAACTGCTCGTGTTTCTTCCGTATCGCGTCCGTCGCGTATATTTTCGCGCCTTCCAAGTTGCCATTTTTGATCGCGGTTTTACATTTCGACTTCAAATTCGATTCGTCTTTTTGACACCTCATCGCCGATCGATTGAGCGATTTCGCCGTGAACTTCAAATTGAATATTTGGTCGAGAAGGCGATTTTCGGCGCGTTTTTTCGGGTTCAGGAGGTCGAGCAGGCCCATGGTGTGTGTGCAAGTAAATGTGTATCCTTTCGAGAAGACAATGCGTGCGTGGGAAAGAGCCTATTATTATTATTATTAATACTATTAGTGGCGATGATTCGATTCTCTTCGTAAAAGAGTGCCTTTGTGCTCTCTAAAATCACTTTACAAGACTCTACGCGCCGCGCGCGGCCGAGAAGACTTCCTCCTCCTCTTTCTCTTTCTCGACGACACCTGCGACAAACTCGCTAAAAACAGAATCAAAATCTACCCCGGTAATGCGTTCGCTCTCTTTCCAAACTCTGGCCCAATTTTCGGTGTCTAAGGAAAACGCGTTGGACGGTCGAAACGCGTGCTCTCCCGGTTTGCCTTCGTTGGAAAGTTCGGAGGAATATTTCCCGCCGTCGTCGTTTTCCAACTCTTTGGACGTCGCCACGTAGATTTGGCCTTTGGCACCTTCGGGCGGGTTGATTAAACGCCCGGCTTCGCGTAAGTTGACGTACCAATCTATGGGTAAGTTGCGCTGTAATTCGGTGTCGACCACGCCGGGGTGGACGCAATATGCTTGGATCTTCGATCCAACTTTTTTCAGTTTCCGTTGTAACTCGTACGTGAATAACACGTTGGCCATCTTCGTTCGACCGTACGTGATCCACCCCCATCCCGGGTACCCGAGCGCTGGAATACCTAAAACACCTTCCGAGTTCATGTTCCCGTTATCGATGAACCCCCATTCGTGCGCTATGCTCGCCACGTTCACGACTCTCGGCTTCCTCTCCGGATGCCGCCGCTCGGTGTCGAACATCAGCGGAAGCAACTTCGCCGTCAACATGAAGTGACTGAAATGATTCGTTTGCATCTGCAACTCGTTCCCATCTTCGGAAACAATTCTCTCCGGTAAAGCCATGATCCCCGCGTTATTCATCAACACGTCCAAACGAGCGTATTTCTTTTTAAACGCCTCCGCGAACCTTCGCACCGACGCGAAGCTCGACAAATCGCACTCCATCACGTCCACAAACTCTGGCACATTCGCCATCGCTTTCACGCCGCGTTCGACCGAACGACACGCGATGACCACTTTGAACTCGTCCGACATGGCGGCTATTTCCTTCGCCGAGATGAATCCGAGACCGGTGTTCCCTCCGGTGATGAGCACGACGCGTTTATTAAAGTCGTCTTCAACATCTTTCGTCGTCCGCGCTGACGTCGTCGCGTCGTCGTCATCTTCTAATCCATTTGTACGCACCACGCGACGACGCCGGATGGGTTGCTTTTTGTCGGAGGAAGCAGAACGAGAAGACCACCCAGAGGAAGAACTAATTCGCTCGCGGAACGACGACGACGCTCTGGCGATGGACGACGACGGCATTTGATATGCGTGCGTGTATTCGTCTCTCTCTCTCGGGAAAAACTCTGACGTTTTCTACACTTTTCATGAGATGCGAAACACACCAAAACCGACGCGGAGATGATCACGACGCGATCGTAACGACGCTCTCTCTCTCTCTGAGCGTGTGTCTGCGTGTGTTCTCGCCGTCGGGCTGATCATCGTTCAGAAGAGTTAGAAGAAGAAGAGCAAGAGACAGAGAGAGATGTTCCCGGAAACCATTCCGACTTCCGCGTCCAAAGTGTTAACGACTTTCGCAAAGGACGACGCGAACAACAACACCAACGCGCCCATTCTTCGCGCGAGATTTAACCATAACGGCGAGTACGCGATCTTGTGCAAAGACCGGTCGCTGTTTTTATTAAATCCGAGGACGAATTTGTGTTTGAAAGAGTACTCGGGCGTGCACGCGAGGGAGGTGAGGGACGGATGCGCTTCGAGGGATAACTCGAAGCTGGTGAGCTGCGGAGGCGATAGAGGTA
>Ga0182095_1008221_pt1 | contig 21205 bp, 10 predicted proteins | sample 041ome_19_FD_127784 | JGI IMG/M metagenome (GOLD analysis project Ga0182095, IMG submission 127784) | Metatranscriptome of coastal salt marsh microbial communities from the Groves Creek Marsh, Georgia, USA - 041412BS metaT (Metagenome... | ecosystem: Environmental > Aquatic > Marine > Intertidal...
CCTAAACCCTAAATATTTTTTTTTGTTTTGCACATTTCCTTTTTTCCGTCGCCTTTTTATTAGGAACACGCACAACCACGTGGATTATCTATATCATCCACGCTTCAGAAGCACACGACGAATAAGCAGAGAAACACGATGCAGCGGTCGCTTTCATTCACCGCGTCCGTCTCTTCTTCGACGAGAACGTCTCACTTCGCTTCTTCTTCTTCTTCGAGAAAGTCATCATCGCAAAGAAGAACGATGCGAAGAAATCATCCAGAGGCGATGGCGCGAGGGAAACGCAAAGGCATTTCAGATATAATCAGCGAGGAAATCGAAGGGCAGGAGAAGAAACAGAAGGAACCGAAAGCGACGAAAGCGAGCGCGGAGGGAAAGAAAATGGCCGAGGAGTTTAACAAAGGGAAGATTCCGCCAGGGTTTTTGAAGATTTTAAACCTCTCGGAGTTTGACGAGAAGAAGAATATAAAAGCGGTGACGTTAGCGAATGGCAACTTTTGCGTGGTGCGAGTGGGAGAGTTGATTTACGTGTGCGATTGTAACTCGACCGCGTATAAATATCCGCTCATCGATGGAGAGTTGTTCAACGGCCCGGGAGGTGCGTCCATTAGGTCTCCGTTCGATGGGACCAGTTACGATTTGACGACTGGGAGAGTCATCGAGTGGTGTCCTCAAGACACGTTGCCGAGAAAGTTATTGGGTAAGTTGAAAGAAAACCAGACGCCGGTGGATTTAGGCGTGTATCCAGTCATGGTGGACGAGCAAGGGGATATTTACGCGTGTTTTGTGCAGTAATTGAATGAGTAATTGAGTTGATGTCGTTTTGATTTGAATGCATGTGTGCATGCAGCGTGCAGTCCTAGTACATATAAAATATAAATACATCTTATGCCTACAATAATCTTTGTTTTCGGGTCGTGTCCTATCGCGGTTCTTTCCGTTGCTGTTGTTGTTGTTGTTGTTGTTGTTGTTGTTGTTGTTGTTGTTGTTGTTGTTGTTGTTTCGTTTTGCCGACTAATCCTAACTTTATGGCGACTTCAGTCGCACCACCGTGGAATCGAAACGATTGGTAGATGTCTTCTTTCCCGTTTTCGACGAACACAGCTCGCGAGGGTAACTCATCCAGAGGTAACTCCACAGACTCTAAAAACGATTCGAGTTCTACGCGCACGTTTTCTAAATCTCGCCAATAGCCTCTCGGTTTGGGCATGTTCTTATCCCATCCGAACTTTTCCGAGACTATTTTGTAGCCACCGAGCTCGCGAATGCGCCTTTCCAAATCTTCTCTGCCGTATTCTCGCAAGAGGAGCTTTTGCGGTATTCTTTGTTGTTGTTGTTGTTGTTCCGTTTCGCCGTCATCGTTCGATTTCAGTAGCACAGTCGCGTTGAAGGCTTCGATGTCTGCTCTCAACGCGTCGAGGAGTTCTTTCTCTTCGTCCTCGTCGAACGTTTTCTTATCGTACGTGTTTTTCTTCTTTTCGTTCTTCTCAGAGGATGCTTTTGCCGTCTGTTTCATCGCAGCTTCGGTTAATCCATACAGTTTTGCTCTCTCTGCGATGGTCAACTCCTCGTCGTCTCTCGAAATGGTCGCATCGATAGAATCTTCCTGCTCCTCGTCTAATTTTGGATTTAAACGCATGAACTCGGCGATCGTTTGGTTCGTCTGGTCTAGTTCTGGAACGATGTTAAGCTTACGCACAGAGTTGTCGAAGGTGACGAGCGGTATGACTTTCTCCAGCGATATCGCTTCAATGTGCGCGCGTAACGTTGTCAAAAATTCAATCGTCTCGTCGACGACTTGTCGTTCGTCCAGAGGCGGTTTGCGTGCTCTTCCGTCTTTGTAATTTGCCTTGGCATTGATACCTTCGATGGCAAATTTTAATATCGTCGCTTCGGCTTCTTCGCGGGAGGGCGCGTCGTTGAAGTCGTTAAAATCAGCGCGGTCAAGTTTAGATACGTTGACCGCGCCGTCGTACGTCTCGTCAAACGATCGAAGAGTTGCACTGCTATCCATGTCGTCTTCGTCATCGTCGTTCGAATCGCTAGCTGGAACGACTAGAAATTTGCCTTGCAAAACGCCGTCTTTTCTTTGATTTCTCGAAACGCGAAACTGTATTTCACCCTCTTCATCTTTTTGCGACAGGTCGACGCCTACCGATTCGTAAATCGCGTGGCACAGGCAGTGTTTGAGAAACACAAATCGAAGGCGTTTCAAATTTTTACCCGTGCCTCGTGCCACTCCTCCTCCTGGTACGGCGCCGCCGAGAGTTGCGTTCGGTAAGACCTCGCAGTGCACTAAATTCGGGGCGAATTTTGCCAACGATTCATACGCCGTGAGTACTTTCCAGACTAAAGACGGTGGTGCTTCGATGCGCACAGCGCTCAACGTTCGTCGGTGATACACCGCGGATGTGTCGTACCTTCTGTTGTGCACTTCGATCGATCCAGGCGCCGACGTCGACAAATCCTCGGCGGCATCTGCGTCAATGATTTCGTCGAACCATCGTCCGCCTTGCGCACCGGACGTCGTGTTACCTTGCGCGGCTTGCCAGGAAAGGTTTTCAGCCGGCGGCATGACGTTTCTTCTCACTGTTGGAGGTCGAGAACGACCGGAAATGGACATCATTTTTTTCTTAGCGTTAGAATTGTTGTTGTTGTTGTTGATGGTATTGATGATGTCGCCACTCTCGTCTCTTCCTTGCTGCGCTAACGGCACGTTCACTTCGCTCAATCCTAGGTAATTTTCTGGCTTCAACCCTGCGTTTGTCAATCTTCCATCTCTTCGTTTTTTCCTTCGACCGATGAAATATCCGTCGTCGTCAAACTCGTCCACGTAATAAAACTCCCCTCCGGCTTCGTTCCAGTTCAAAGCCTCTAAATCTAAGAAAGGTGCGTTCAACTTTGCCCTTTGAATCGAGCTAGCGCGTTGATTAATCGCCGTCGCAATCTCCTCAAACGATTGTCTCATGGCCCTTTCTAAAGCTCTTCTTAAAACCGGGTACTTTGTCGGTCGAATTTCACACTCGTACGACAACTCACACGCAAACGAGGCTGATTTTAATCTCGCAACTTTAATCTTTCCGAAACACTCAAACTCTCCGTTTCGTCTGTCCACGTCTCGACTGGCAAACGTGAGCGTTCGAGAAATCGTCGGCGCCTCGGGTTGTTTCTTTCTCCTGCTCGCGTTATCGTTTTTCGACGACACCAGTTGAGAAGAAGACGGAGACATCTTCGCCTTTTCTGGCGGCAACAAAACTACCTCCAAGAAAATTTCGCCTCTCATCGCGTTAGCGCACAGAATCACCTCGTCTCTACAGTCGCTCGCGAGGCGGTACGTGGACACGCCGCCGCTGCTCGAAAAACTCCGCAGCGACGTTCGCACGTTTGGCGCGAACGTACTAAACAAACTCGCGTCGGAAACTGCTTCCCACGTGGCATCCGGCGACGCGTCTATTCGAGCGCGGTATTTTGCTCTCGGCGTAATTAATACAGTTTCCTCGCTCGTTCGTCCATACGTCCCTAATTCCTCGTCCTCGTCGCTCTCGTCCTCGTCTTCCTCCATCATCAAATCTCTCAAAAGTTCCAAGTCCTCGTCTTTTCGTAATCTGTCCTCTTCCTTCTCGTCTTCTTCCCAGTTTTCGTCCACTCGCATCTTCGCCGCTACCGCTACCGCCGCTCGTCTCCTTCCTCGAAGACGCGAAAAAGAGGAACTGGACGCGAACGCATCCGAACTGCTCCGCGTTTTTGTTGTTGTTGCTGTCGTCGACGTCGGTGTTGTTCTTCTCAACCTCCTCCTCCACGAAGAAGAATTCGATTGCCGAAAATGTTTCCCACCGCTGCTCGTCGACGCGAGCGCGCTCGACGCCATCCGCTGCTGCTGCTGCTGCTGCTGCTGCCGCGCAATCATCCCCACCCGCCTTCTTTCTCTCCGTTTTCTATCGTTTCATCTCTGTTTTTTAAATCTTTATGCGATTCGTCACGGACAGACAGACAGACAGACAGAGAAAGTGTGTTGTGCCGTGAATCTTTTGGAGCGTGACGCTCGCGCGGCGTCGGAATTCTCTCTGACCGAGGCAGATTCTCTCGCTTCAAACCGCAAAAGTTTCGTCTCTCGGCCGCTCTCTCTCTCACTCCGATCAAAATGCACTCTCTGACATGCGCCGGGCAAAAAAGCAGCACCGTGAGAAAGGAGCACAAAAAAAGTAAAAAAAAAACAGAGAGAGAAAAATTCGACTTTGCGCCTCACAACGACACACGCGACAAACCAACCGGACACTAAAGACGAAGGGCACATCGGGTTGTTTTGTCTGAGTGAGATTTTTTTATATATATATAAAGAGAGAGAGAGAGAGAGAGAGGTACGGCAGCGGCGCAACGAAGAGAGATATTCGCGCGCGCGTTTCGATTTGTTTTTTTTTTCTGATTTTATCGCCCCCGGGCAATGGAATTTTCTCGTTAAAGGAAGAAAAACCAATCGGAAAGAGAGAGAAAAATTCTGTCGCCGCGTTGAGAGCGTTTTTACGAACGCGAAACGACCGAAAATCGACCGCGGTTGGAAGACAGAACGATCGAATCGCGCGCACTTTTGGTTTACGGTGGAGGTTGTCGTTCGGAAGACCGCGGTTTCTTCCTTTACGCGCGCGCGCGATTTCTTTTTTTTTTTTGTTCTCCCCTTGTTTTTTCTTCGTCTCTCTCTCTGGTTCAAAAGTCTAACAACCATCTCTCTCTCTCTCCCTCGGCTTTTACACAGTCATTATATAAAAAATGAGCGCGCAATCATCGCTCGTCCGAGCGTCGCTCAGTGGAGTTACCGGTCAAACGAAGAGGAGTTCGTGTGCGTAAAATATACCAGTTTCGTATTTTCGAGCGTAAACGTCGAGGATTCGTTCGCGCGGTGTGCGGGAAAGCGACCACCGCGCGCGAGTCAGAGAGAGAGAACTTTGCGTTTCTGCAAAATTTATCTCTCAAAAGCGTGTGCTGAGTCGGTTTTATCCATCATTTTATCCAATTTTTTCTCTCGTTCTGATGTGGATATACGTCTCAAAATTTTTTTCTCGTTTTCCCTTCCCTTCGCGCGCGCGTCGTCGCTGGTCAAACATTTATGCTGACTTTCCACCCTTCTCATTTCTAATAATCACACGACGTGCAGTCCTCGGTGATGGTTCTTCCAAAGGCTCCATGAGTGCGAGAGCGGCGGTTCGAAGGCCATCGACGACGGCGCAGAGCGCGTTTCCGGTGGTGGTCCCGTCGCCGAGAGATTCGGCGTCGGCGGCGAGAAGAAATAGCATGACTCCAAAAGCGGTGAGAGAGCCGGAGCAGTCGTCCATGGCATCTGCGTCGGATAAATTGGCGGAGTACGTCGCGAACAAAGGTGGTAAAAGAGTGATTCGAAAAGTGCTCATCGCGAACAACGGTATGGCGGCGACCAAGGCTATTTTGTCCATGCGAAGATGGGCGTACAACGAGTTGGGCGACGAGAATGCCATCAAGTTTGTTGCTATGGCCACGCCGGAGGATATCGGGGCGAACGCTGAATTTATTCGTTACGCGGATGACTTTATTGAAGTTCCGGGCGGTAAGAACCTGAACAACTACGCGAATGTTGATTTGATCACAGAAATTGCGGTGAGAGAAGGCGTGGACGGCGTCTGGCCAGGTTGGGGGCACGCCTCCGAAAATCCGAAATTACCGACGGCTTTGAAGAAAAATGGCATCCAATTCATTGGCCCAACAGCACCGGTTATGTCCGTGCTTGGCGACAAGATTGCGGCGAATATTCTCGCGCAAACGGCAAAGGTACCGTCGATTCCGTGGTCCGGCGATGGTTTGGTCGCCAACTTGACGCCGGAAGGTACTATTCCGCAAGAAACTTTCGATAAAGCCATGGTGAGAACGGTTGACGAATGTGTTGCCGCGGCGGAAAGAATTGGTTTCCCGGTCATGTTGAAAGCCTCCGAAGGTGGTGGCGGTAAAGGTATCCGCATGTCCGCGAACAAGGAGGAATTGATTTCTAACTTTGACCAAGTCAAGGCGGAAGTTCCGGGCTCGCCGATGTTTATGATGCAGTTGTGCACGGAAGCGAGACACTTGGAAGTTCAAATCGTTGGTGACGAGCACGGTAACGCTATCGCGTTTAACGGTCGCGATTGCTCCACGCAAAGACGTTTCCAGAAGATTTTCGAAGAAGGTCCCCCGATCATCGCCAAGCCGGATATTTTCCGCGAGATGGAAAAAGCCGCGCAAAGATTGACGCAAAACATTGGCTACATTGGCGCCGGTACGGTTGAATATCTTTACAACGCCGCTACGGATAAATACTTCTTTTTGGAATTGAACCCGCGTTTGCAAGTTGAACACCCGGTGACGGAAGGTATCACCGGCGTCAACATGCCGGCGACGCAGTTGCAAGTCGCCATGGGTATCCCGCTTCACAGAATGCCAGACGTGAGACGATTCTACGGAAGAGACGTGGATGGCACGGACACCATCGACTTCATGAACGAAGAGTACAAACCAATTGAAAACCACGTGATTGCGGCGAGAATCACGGCTGAAAACCCGGATGAAGGCTTCAAGCCGACTTCCGGTGGCATCGAAAGAGTGCACTTCCAGTCGACCCCGACGGTTTGGGGTTACTTTTCCGTAGGCGCCAACGGCGGCGTCCACGAATTCGCTGATTCACAGTTTGGTCACATCTTTGCATCGGGTAAGACGAGAGAAGAGGCTCGAAAAGCGTTGGTTTTGGCGTTGAAAGGTATGGTTGTGCGCGGCGAAATTCGCACGGCGGTTGAATACCTCGTCAAGCTTTTGGAAACGCAAGCGTTCAAAGATAACACCATCGATACCTCGTGGTTGGACGGCTTGATCAAAGAACGATCGATCGCGTTGGTGAACGATCCGCACGCCATTTGTCTCGGTGCTGCGCTTTTCAGAGCGTTCAACCATGCGGAAAAAGAAGAGAAAGCATTTCTCTCCTCGTGGGAAAAAGGTCAAGTGTCGACGCAAGGCATCGCGAAGTTGACGTCGTTTCCGGTTGAAATCGCCTACGAAGATACGAAGTACGAGTTCACTTGCACCCGTGTCGGCGCGGACGAATACGAGATGTCTATCGGCGAAAAGAGCATCGTGGCGAAGATGTTTCGACGCAATGACGGCACTTTGGTTGCCATTTACGGCGGTGTTACGCACGAGATTGACGGTTTGGAAGAACCGTTGGGTCTTCGCATGACTTTGGACAGCCAAACGTGGTTGTTGCCGACGTTGTTTGATCCGTCTGAGTTGAGAACGGACGTCACGGGTAAACTCATTCGCTTCTTGCAAGAAGATGGCGCAGAAGTCCAAGCCGGAAAGCCGTACGCTGAAGCCGAGGCGATGAAGATGGTCATGCCGCTCATCGCGCAAGAATCTGGGAAGATCTCGCACGCGAAAACTGCTGGCGCGGTGATCAGCGCGGGTGACTTACTCGCGAACCTCACGTTGAAGGACCCATCGAAAGTTAAGAAGATCATCAACTTTAGTGGCGACTTCAGAATGGGTTCGGTGGATGAACCGGCGGCCACTGCGGAAGAGAAACTCGCTGCGGCGGTTGATCGCGTGAACAAGATTCTCGATGGCTTTGGCGGCGACGTCGACGAAGCTCTCTCCAACTTGTACTCGGCGTTCACGGAACAAGACGAAAGCGACGGCCAAACGCGATGGGAAAAAGCTACTTCGGTTATGGAAGCCATCGTGCAGCGATACTTGGACGTCGAGAGCGTCTTTGAATCCAAATCAATGGACGCTGTCATGGCGACGTTGATCAAGGGTAAAACTGGAAATGCGTTGAATCCAGTCTTGGCGCAAGTTCGCGCGCATTCGAAGTTGAAGGAACGATCGAAACTCATTTTGAACTTGCTCTTGCAAGCGCCAACTTTGCCGCAAAGAGTCATCGCGAGAGGACCGATTTCATGGGCGGACGATCACGCGCCTATCTCGGATTCGTTCCAAGCGTCGATCAAGCGATTGTCCAAGCTTCGAGGCGGTGATTACGGGGAAGTTGCGCTTTCCGCGAACGCCATCTTGCAAGAGCGACGATTACCGTCTCTCGACAAGAGAGTCGCCGAGCTTCGTAAACTTCTCGCCGGGAAGAAGAAGTTGATGCGACCGTGGGGCGAAGCGGAATCTGGCGATTTGCAAGCGCTCGCGGAGTCGCCCACTTTGGCCGTCGATTTGTTGCCGTCTTTGTTTGAAGACGAAGACGAAATGGTTCGCAAGAATGCTATGACTACGTACGCGCGCCGCGTTTACCGTGCCCACAACATTCTCGATGTTTCCAAAGCTGAAAGCGGAAACGCGATGACCTGGAAGTTCAAGTTCCGCACGTATCCGGACGATTCCCCCGTACGAACCGGCTTGCTCGTCACCGCGAAGAATATTGCCGAGGTTGAACAAAACTTTGGTTCGTATTTGGCGCAGTTGAAGGCGGCCCACGGCGACGCCACCGGCCCGCCGGTGTTGCACATCGCGCAAACAGAGCAGCCGGACGACGGCGATTGGTCTTTGAAGATGGACCAAGTCTGCGCGAAGCACAAGGACGAATTGAAGGCGATGAACGTGAAATTCGTCAACTGCTTGGTGTTTGAGAAGTTTGCGTTACCGGTCTACCGCACGTGGCACGTGAACAAGGACTACGCCGAAGATCCGCTCTACAGAGGCGAGCGACCAACGGTGTTGCACTTGCTCGAACTCGTCCGATTAGAGAACTACAAATTGACGAGGTTACCGACGGTGAACAGAGACTTGCACATTTACGTTGGTGATTTAGCCGCCGGCACGAGAGCGAAAGATATGTTGTTGAGAAGACTTGCGCACAGCAAAGACACCATGTCCGGTGGTTTGGAAAGAACTTTGGACAAGGCTTTGGACGCGATCGACATCGCGAGAATGGATGCAAAAGCGAAAGGATGCAACTCCACTAGAATTTACATCAACTATTTATCTGAGGTTGAGGGCGACTTCACGAAGCAATCGCACTTGTTGAAGGAGAAGGTTTCGGAGTACATCGCCGCCAACTCAACTCGATTGTTGAACTTGTCCGTCGATGAGATTGAGCTTCGATTCCGCGTGAGCAAAGAATTGACTCCGATTCGTATCATGGCTACGTCCATGTCCGGTAACTGGTTGAAGGTAGACATGTATAGAGAGTACCTCGAGCCGGTTTCTGGACGTGCCGAACAATTCTGCTTGATTGGCGAAGACGGTAACGACCAAGCGTGCTTCTTTGAGCCGTACCCATCGGCTGGTCCGTTGCAAAACAAGAGAGCGATCGCGAGAGCCATCGGGACGACGTACATCTATGACTTCCTCGGTTTGATTGAAAAAGCGATGTTGGCGGCGTGGAGAAAGCAAATCGCCTCTGTCGGCGGTGGTTCTGTTCCGCAAAACTTCTTCCAAGCGGAAGAAGCGGTCTTTGACGAGAACACGAAAGAATTGACGTGGACGAAGGAAAGCGTCCCGGGTCAAAACAAAATCGGCATGGTTGCGTGGAGATGCACGATGAAGACGTGCGAGTATCCGGAAGGTAGAGAAGTTGTGTTTGTCGGAAACGATTGCACCGTGATGTCTGGTTCGTTTGGCGTCAAGGAGGATGACTTCTACTTTGCCGTCTCTCAATACGCCCGTGAAAATAATATCCCGAGAGTCTTCTTGGCCTGTAACTCTGGTGCCCGTATCGGTTTAGTCGAGGAGTTGAAGCCGTACTTCAAAGTAGCGTGGATTGACGATGCCAATCCGGGTATGGGCTTCAAGTACCTTTACCTCACCGAGGAGGATTACAAGAACTTCCCGGAAGGCACGGTCAACGCGGAGAAAGTGAACGAAGGCGGCGAAACGCGCATGAAGTTGAACGATATCATCGGCCAAATTCACGGCATCGGCGTCGAGAACTTGAGAGGTTCCGGTATGATTGCCGGCGAGCAGTCTGCGGCGTACGATCAAGCGTTTACTTTGTCGTACATCTCCGGTCGATCTGTCGGTATCGGCGCGTACTTGAACAGATTAGGTCAAAGAAATATTCAAATGAAGAACGGTCCGATGATTTTAACTGGCTACTTGGCCTTGAACAAGTTGCTCGGGAAGGAAGTGTACACTTCCCAAGACCAACTTGGTGGTCCGCAAGTCATGATGCCGAACGGCGTTTCGCACTTGCAAGTCGAAGACGATCAAGCCGGCGTCGATGCCATCATCCGATGGTTGTCGTACACGCCGAAGACGACCATCGAAAAGGCGCCGGCGTTACCAACGTCTGATCCAGTGAGTCGTGCGATTGAGTTTATGCCGACGAAGACGCCGTACGATCCGCGTCACATGCTCGCTGGTATGACGAACCCGGAAACTGGTGACTACATCTCCGGCTTTTTCGATAAGGATTCGTGGACCGAAACTTTACCGGACTGGGGTAAATCCGTCGTCGTCGGCCGCGCTCGATTGGGTGGCATCCCGATGGGTGTCATCTCGGTTGAGACGCGCTTGATGGAACAACGCATCCCAGCGGATCCGGCGAACCCGGAATCCCGCGAGGCTGTTTTAGCGCAAGCTGGTCAAGTTTGGTTTCCAGACTCTGCGCACAAAACGGCCACGGCGATTCGAGATTTCAACAAGGGTGAAAACTTGCCGTTGATCATCTTTGCGAACTGGAGAGGCTTCTCTGGCGGTACGAGAGATATGTACGGCGAGATTTTGAAATTCGGGGCGATGATTGTCGACGAGTTGAGAGAGTACAAGCAACCAGTCTTCGTGTACATTCCGCCGAACGGCGAATTGAGAGGTGGCGCTTGGGTCGTCGTCGATCCAACCATCAACTTGAAGAAGATGGAGATGTTCGCCGACACGGAGTCTCGAGGTGGTATCTTAGAACCACCGGGAATCTGTGAGGTCAAGTTCCGCCAAAAAGATCAACTCGCGACCATGCATAGAATGGATCCGGAATTGATGGAATTGGACAAGAACCCGGAAGCCAACCACGATGCGATCAAGAAGCGAGAGAACCAGTTGTTGCCGATGTACACGCAAGTCGCGCACGAGTTTGCCGATTTGCACGATCGATCTGGAAGAATGTTCGCCAAGGGCGTCATCAATGGCGTCGTCGAGTGGCCAAAAGCCAGAGAATACTTCTACAACAGATTACAGCGACGATTATCCATCGACGCGCTCATCGATTCGTGCGAATCCAAGTTAGCCGGTGCCAAATTGTCTCGATCCGTTTCCGAAATCGTCAAGGATGCCGTTGTCTCCGGCGGTTGCAAGTGGGACGACGACTTGAAAGTCAAATCTTACGTGGATTCCAACGGAGATAAAATCGTTTCTGCCGTCATGCAAGAAGCCAGAGCGGCCAAGGTTGCTGCCATGTTAGAGGAAATCAAAGCTTTGGACGCCGAAACCGTCGCCGCGGTGAAGAACGCTTTGTAATTTTTTATTTTTGACCAAAGACAGAGAGAGAGAGAGGAAGAGTTTTGCGCGCGCGCTTTGTTTCCGACGACGTTCGCGGCGGGTCAAGACCCGCCACGAAAAGCGGAGGAGAGAAAAGAAGAGAAAGAGAGAGGAAAAGAGTACGAAAGAACGAGAAATAAAAAGAGAGGAGTGAATTGAGAGAGAGAGAGAGAGAGAAGAGTGAAAGAGATGGAGTTTTAATAACATAATAATACTAAACAGAAGAACACGGAACAACCGAACCAGAGAGGAAGATCGGCACGCAACACACACAAAAAAATTTAAAAGTGCGCTCTCTGCCTTCTTTACTCTGCCTCCATCCATCCAAAAACTTGGAAAATCTTTTTTTTGTTTGTTTGTTTTTTGTTTGTTTGCGCACAAAATTTTGATCTCTTTTATCACGCACGAGAGAAGAGATTTCCTGGTCTCTCGTTTCTCTCCGGTGCTATCGATCGATATGATATTCGGTTGCAAGATATTATTTTGTGTGGGGAAAAAAAGCTCTGAATTTGCTTTCTTCTGGAAACACAAAGAGAGAGAACGAGAGAGATTGAAAAGCACACCGTCCCTCATAACTCACCGCACAGCACGCATCTACACAACACACGGCCCAAGAGAGTTTTTTGATTTCTCGCGCACGAAAGGCACCACCTCTAAAAACAAAGAGACTATATATTATAATATATTTAAAAAATGATGACCACCACCTGCACGCAGTCGACATCCTCGTTCGTCGGGAAGCAATTGAGATCGCACCGAGAAGCGAAGAAGACGACGACGAGAAGAAACGTCGCCGTCTCCGCGCAAATCGGATTCGGCCAGGATAAGAAGTGGTTGAAAACCACCATCTACCCAGAGTGGGGTTCGTTTCCAAACTCGAAAGAAGGCGTTCCAGCGGAGTGGTCGAACATGACCGAGGAAGAGTATCGCAAAAACGCGGACATTGAAGTCATTCACGGCCGCTGGGCGATGCTGGCGGTGTCGGGCGTGTGGGCGCAAGAAAACGCCGGCGCCGGGCCGTGGTGGGAAGCCGGGAAGGAATGCACGATTGATTCGTGCAAATTGACGTACGCCGGCTTCGGAGATTTCAAATCGAGCCCAACCGGAGCGTTGTTCGGTTTGATTTTCATCGAGACGTTGTTGCTCGGCGGCGCCGAGGCGTACCGCACGGGTTTGCTCGAGAACCCGTTCCAAGACGGGTTGAAGCAAAACGACGCGTACCCGGGCGGAAGATTCGACCCGTTCAACTACGCCGAAAAGGAAGATTTGGATTTGATGAAGATTAGAGAATTAAAGCACGGACGATTGGCGATGTTGGCGTGGTTGGGTATTCTCGGTCAGGCGATGTCCACCCAAGCCGGCGCGGTGGCCAACGCCACGGCGCACATCGGCGACGTCTACCACTGCAACGTCGTGGACAGAAGCGGCTGCGCGTTCTAAAAAAAACCAAACCATACGCGCGCGCGCGCTGTTTCCTTCCTTCTTTGTCTTCTTCTCCGCGCGAAACAGAAAGAGAGAGAGAGAGAAAGTGTTTTTCCTTATACATTAGACACACACATCGAGTGAAAATATTCATATTTGCAAAAGCGTCATTTAACTAACACAAGTCTTCACAAAAACAAAGCGGCGCGCTTCTTTCTCCCTCTTTCCGATACACGCGCATCGCATCGAACGCGCGCAACGCGACGCGCTCTGCCGAAAAAGAAAGAAAGCAAAAATGCCCACCACCGCGCCCGTTCGAAAAGCTCTGTTTTCAGAGGGGGAAGACGAAACCGTCGACGACGACGACGACGACGAAAAGACGAGAGAGAGAAACGATGATGCGAAGAAAAAAAGTCACTCGTCGGTTTCTTCTTCTTCTCTCGCCGCTTTCCTTCTCGAGTCGTTGCGACGAAAACCGGAAATATCCATCCCGGTCGCGTTCGATAAACAGAAGAGCGGGAACTCGCTGATCGGGCCGTCCGCGCTGTGGTGGCGCGACGCGTTTGCCATTTCGTCGTCTTTACTCCGAGAAGAAGAAGGAGAAGGAGAAGAGGAGGAGGAAAATGTTGGAAAATTGTTGATTTACGAAAACGAGGAGGCAGCGATGGCAGATTTGGGCCACGCGGCGGAAGCGTGCATGGAAATCGCTCGCGTGGTCAGCGGGACGTTGTTGGAGGATTTACGAAGGACGACGCGGTCGCTGGAGTTTTGGGAGGAGAAGCGGGACGAAGTTTCGAGAGGCTTCGGAGACGTTTCGCACAGATTATTTTTAACGCTGAGGTGCGGGCCGAGAGCGTTCGTGGAGGAGACGAAAGGGTTCGTGAAACGGAAAGCGGTCGCGGCGAGACGGAGGGCAATGTACGTTTCTGCGAACGTGAGAAGGAAAAGCGGTGCGGCGGCGGCAGCGGCGGCGGCGGCGACGATGAGAAGGACGTCGAGCGGCGGTACTCATGCCGCGAATAAGACGTGCGAAGAGAAGGAGAGAGAAGAGGAAGATTTGTTGGAGACGTTATTGACGGTTCCGCCGGCGAGAGCGGTGATTGACGGAAAAGTAGCGGCGTTGGGGAAGATGCAGCGGAGTTTAGCGAGCGCGGTGGCGAGAGTACACGCGCGAGCGGATAATTTAGTCAACGGCGATTACAATCGAAGGAAACATCAAAGGAAAGACGATGGTTTAGCAGAGGACGAGAACGACGAAGATGAAGGATTATCGGAGGAAGATTTGCGAAAGAGAGAGGTTGAGAAAACGAGAGAAGCGGTAGAACGATGCGTGAATGGAATTAATGAAGCGATTGAGCTCGTAAAATCTACCGCGGCGACGTTAAACGCCGAGCACGAAGAAGATGAAAACGAAGACACGCGCAACGACAGCTACAACAACGAAAGTGAAAAGAGAAGATCAGACGCCAAAGAAACGGCAGAAGCAAAGCGGAACAGGAAAGATGATCACGATAGCGAAGACCACGACGAGGCGGTCTCTCCGAGGCGACCGTCGAGCTCTCTCGAGCGCACCATCTCGAATTCGCCGTTGTTTGCCGGGATGATGCACAATCGAACGAATTCGCTCGTCTCGAGCGTCTCTAGAAGCGGCACGCCAAAGATTCCGGATTCGCCGAAGTCAGCCACTCAAGCGCACGCTTCGTCGTCGCGCTTATCTTCGTCGCCGCAAAACAACAACACTACCCCGACTTTACAACGTCAAAACGCGTCGTTGCAGCGATCGAATTCATACTTTCAGAATCTCATAAAAAACACGTTTCTCGGCGACATTTTCTCATCGGACGGCGGAACTGGCGCGACAGTAGGGTTCGTCACGCATAAACTTCGCACGCGTTTGATGGCAAAATCAGGAGAACCAATTCCGTTCCCTTTAGAAAACGACGCGACGTGGGAAGCCATCGTGAAGACGGAATCTCGATTTGAAAAAGCTCGCAAAGCGGTTGATCGCACGGTTGAAAGACACCGGAAGCCGACAAAATACGAACGCCGATGGATACCAATCGCGCTCTTGTCGATAGTTGGCGTGAGCAGTGCGATCGTACTCGTTCGGAAATCTTCCTTGTGCGGATCTACTGAGTTAGACGAAACGTTAAAAGCGGCGTACGAAACTACGCGCACATTTTTCAATTCGTACATGAAAACGCCGTCGAAAGAGTTGAAGCAAGAACTCACGAAAGCGTTCGACACCGGGGACAGAGAAGACGCGGCGGCGAGACTAGACGAATCGCAGGAGTCTTTAGATAGAATGTTGAAAGAGTACGTTAAAAACGCCACGAAACCAGGGTTTTCGGAATCGTTAACGAGAGCGTATCAATCGGTCGGCGCTATGGCTAGCGGTGGCGGCGACGAAGGAGCATCTGGAGGAGGATCAGGTGATGCGGCGACAACGGCGAATAAAATTGATCCAATGTCGCTCGTAACTGCGCGTGTGGAGGAAGAATTAAAAGCTCCGCTGCAAAATATGCTCGGTGGCGATCTCATGCAACTCTTACTCATCCAGACGCAAGTCATGAAAGTCGAGATGGAAGACGCTTTGCTTCAAATGGACGCCGTCATGCGCGCGAACCGTTTGAATTTTGCGCTCATGGCGTGTTTCCCCGCGACTTTGTTCGTATACGGGAGCGTCTCGTTTTCAAAAACCGTCGGTGCCGCGCGAGCGTTTCAAAAGAGACGCAAAGCGCGGGAAGAGATGCGTTTATTAGTCGCCGACGCGGAACGCTCTTTGATGCGATTGAAAATGACGCGAGACGAGTTCACCAAGCGCCACCGCGCTCTGGAAGACGCAAACGGAGACACTTCGGACTCGGAAGACGCGTCCGCTTCCGAGCGACCCGGAACGGCGAGAAGAGCAACGAAAGGAAAAATGAACAGCGCCTCTGACTCCGACCTCATTCGCCGATTAGAAATTGCGGAAGAACACCGCCGCCGCCGCTTAGAACCGGGCGCGTCCCTCGACGCCAACACCACCCCGTCCTCGCGCCTTCGCGCCGCCAAAAACAACTTCGACGAAGAAAACCTCGAAAACGAAACCTTCCACCAAGGCATGCTCCTCTACGCCGTCAACGCGCTCTACGCCTCCGTCCAAAAGCACAAGCGCATGTTCACGCCGAAAGAGTTTCGAGGCGTAAAACTCGACGCCATGGCTTTGGCCGACGTCGGCGTCTCCATCGAAGGGAAGCTCTTGACCACGGCCAGACTCGCCAGGATTTACAAAGGGTTTCAGAGCGAACCGCACCGCGTTCCCAGCATCGTCACCGGTAGGTATCCAATCTGAGAGAGAGTACAGATCTTGGTCTTTCAAAATAGGAGTAGTACACGAGTATAGCAGCAAATGAGAGAGAGAAAGGTCCGTTCAAAAAAAAAAATATCTTCACTTTTAAGAAACGCAAACACAACATGTTTCCTTCTCGCAGCAACGCGATCATCGTTAACATCGCGCGGCGGCGGTTCGTTGGTCGCAACAACAACAACAGCAACGAGACGGTTCGCTTTTATCGATCGGCGGTTTCTGCGAAGACGACGACACAAAGAAACCAACAGCAGCAGCAGCAGCAGCGGGGAAGAAGAGAAGAATTCTCATCTTCGGGAAAAAGACTCCTGCTTCTCGCCGGCTTGGGATGCGCCGCCGCCGCCGCGACGACGACGACGACCGTGAACGTAGCGTCCGCGGAAGGGAGCGAAGGAGCTCTCGCGAGTGAGGATGACGCGAAAACGAAAACGAAAACGACGACGAGTGAGGGAGGCGTATTCTTCGTGGATGCGATTGTGACCTTGGCGAGAGAGTTTGCAGCGCAACTGACTGGAGGTTTCGGCGGCAAAGGCGCTTCGCTCGTTTCGGACGAGTACCGGCGGGAAGTATTTTTCGCGTACGAGAACCGCTTGCGAGAACACTCCAGCATAGATAAAGTGTTCGCGTATTTCGCGTCTGGGAAGAACGCGCGAGGGGAAACGATGATGACGAAGGAAGATTTGATTCGCTCGGCGATACCGGTGTACCAGAAGACGAACATTCGATCGGGGAGTTTAGAAGGCGAAGTGGTGCAGGAAGAAGAGGTGGAAGGGAAAGATGTCACCGAGACGAACGTGTTGAAGTCGAAGAAGAACAGGAGTTTTATCGGTGGAGAACGGATCGCGACGTATTTCGATACCAACAACGACGGGATGATCAACTTCCCGGAGTTTGTGTTCTTCACGACGTTGATGAAACTTTCGGACGAACAGATTTTGAGAGAGTTTCTGAAAGCGGACGTGGATGGAAACGGAGCGTTGGATGCGGAGGAGTTTGCCATGATGATGCGACGGATGCGCAGCAGTGGAGAAATGAAGAACGCCAAGGCTGATTTTTTGATGAGCAGGACCGGAGTGCACATCGATCATGGGAATTTAGACTGCATCGGGAACGGGATTTACAACCACTTTTTTCAAAAGAAGAAGAAAAGAGGGTGGTTCGGTACCAGTGACGGCAATAGCGATAGCGATAGCACGGAGAGCACGGATAGTAAGTACGATTTGAAGAGAAAAATCACGTTCGGAGAGTTTCGTAACTTTCTCAACGAACTCGGCGACACGCTCGTGGACATGGAGTTCTCCCACTACGACGAAGAGAACAAAGGATGGATCTCCTCGAGAGACTTGGGCTACGCGCTCATCACTCGATCGAACGTCACAAAAATTCACGATTATTTGAGCATTGCGCGTGAACTTTCCGACGAGGATAACTGCTGCACTCGCGAACAGTTTCGAGATTTCATACGAGTGTTGAGACGTTCGGAAACGTTCGAGCGTAAAATAAAAGAAGAGAAGAACGGCGAAGTCACTCGAGAGCGGTTCATCGAACTCTTCCGCGAGTGCAACAAAGAAAAGAAAGGTAAGCGATTTGAATATAAGAAACTGTTGGAAATGACGGACATCTTGTTCCGGATTTTTGATGCCGACGGCAACGGTTCAATCTCCATAGAGGAGCTGAACGAAGTCAGACGGTTAGTCTCGCGATGACGACGACGATAATAACGACCCCGCGACACGCTACGCTGTAACTCTAGACAATACACAACTACTATAGTACTAGTAATATCAAGCGCTGCTAAATGTGATGTACTTAATATATATAACCGCGCGCGACCCTCTCTCTCTACACCGCCAGCGACGTCTCCTCTTTCTTCCTCATCCTCTTCTCCTCTCCATCCATTGAAACCTTCCGTCGATTCTTCCACACGCCGCCGTACTTATAATGCGGAAACTCCGGCGTCCCATCCGTCACGCCGCCGGAAACGCTCTTCCAACACCCTTTCACGCATATCATTTTCCACGCTTTCGTCTCGTCTATTTGACATCGCACGAGCATGGAGCGAGATTCGCCGCACTTATCGCACCGTTTGTTTCCTTTCGACGAGTTGTTGTTTTCTTCTTCTTCGTTTTCGGCGCTTCCTCTCGTGCCTTCTTCTCCTTTCTCCCTCTCTCTCTGATTGTTCTTTTTCCTCTTCGCGTTGCAGCTCTTCGAGCACGTCGTCACTTCGTCCCAACATCTCTCCCATTTTTTCCTCCACGTGAACGGTCTGTCGCACACCACGCATATCTTTTGCGGAAGGTTTTCCTTCTTCACGCCGTTCGGCATGCTTCGCGACGCGGCGGTTTGGATGCTTCTTCGCGTTGTATCTCTGGGAAAATCTCCTCCTCTGGTCGAAACGAACGGAACGAGATGAGAAGACGGCGAGACGGCGGCTGCTTGGACGATGACGACGCCTCTTCTTCTTCTTCTTTTATCGCCGGTCGAAACGAAACGAACGAGAAGACGAGAGGACGTCGTCGCGCAGAAGGACATGTAGTATTGCGTTACGTGCAAAACAAAAAGCGCAAACAAAGTTTGGGGAAAATTTTCCCGCGAATGCATTCTCCACTTTTTATTCAACAAACGCAGAGGCGCTCGATACTTCGACAGAAACAAATGAGAGGTGTAGACGACGACGCCTCCTCTTCCTCTTCTTCTTCGTCCGACGAGTTCGAAGACGACGATGCAAACGATGAAAACAAAAATAAAACGACGACCGACGTCTTGGTCGAGGAAGCGATGCGAGAGGAGACGAGGAAGTTGAAAGCGAAACTGCGGAAGGAAAAGCGCTCGAAAACGACCGTGCTTCCCGCCTCGGAGGGAGTCGATGTTGGTATCGTTAAAAAAGAAGAGAAAGAGACGGAAGGCGCGAGCGACGACGACAATGATGCCATCAAGTCGAAACGAGCGATCGAAGACGCGACGCGCGCGCGGAAGCGAGCGAGATTTGTCGGCGAGAACAACGCCAAGCAGTTGGAAGAACACGACTTTGAGGACGAAGAAAAAGAAGAGAAGGAATATCGCGAAGGCGTCTCTTCGATGATGGAGACGAACGGAAACGAGGAGGTGAAAATGGACCGGTTCGATATGACCAACGAAGAGCGAGAGGGGTATTTCGATCCAGAGACTGGGAATTACGTGGAATACAAGAAGGAGAAGAAACTGGCGGAGGACAGTTGGATCGAGGAGATGACGAAGGAGGAGTACGAAAAATTCAAGACGGTGAAACCGTCTTCGCAACGGCTGATGGAGGCGGAGAAGGCGGCAGAGGAGGACGAGGAGATGAAGTACGATCAGACGGAGGAAGGCACGGCGAAGTTGAAGAGACGATTGGCGGAGTTGTTGGAAGGACCGACGGAGACAGCGCTGAGGGCGATTAAGCGCGTCGGCGGCGGGAGCGGAGGAGCGGGGAGCAATAACAATAAGAACAACAAATACGTTTCGAAGCAGCAAAAAGCATCGACAAAGAATGCGAAGACGAAGCAACAAGAAAAAGAAAAGGGTAATAAGTTAGAAGGTGAGAATAAGAGGATATTCGACGAAATCACGGCGATTGCGTCGAGATTAGTCGCGGCTGGAGAGTACGGCGCGTATACCATCGAGAAGCAAATGTTGGAAAAATCGGCGAATCTAGTTTTGAAGTTGGAGGCAAAAACGACGTACGAAGACGCCGAAGACGACATGTTCGCAGATTCTGATGATAACAACGACGATGCGGTAAAAAAAGCAGAGACGGGTGCGAAGGTAGAGCCGGCGAAGCCGGCAACAATAGAAGCGGCTGTTGATCCGAAAACGTTTTCAATCAAAGAGCTCAAACTTTGTCTGGAATCCCACGGAAAAAGCATCGGGTCTGGTGGAGAAAGAATCGACATAGAAAAGATGTGTTTGGAAGTGTTACAATCGACGACTGCTCCGGAAGGATTCGCGTACGATAAAGCGACCGGTTTGTACTACGGCGAAGCCTCGAAAATGCACTGGCACTGCAAAGCGGACGTGTACAAAACGGAAGACGGAAGTTGGTGGAAGTTCAACGGCAAAATGTTCGAAGCAGCGTCGGAACCGTGATGATATTGCGCAGTATAATAGGTACAAAATTGTAGATAGCATTCATTAGATTATTGATTTAGCGCATGCGTTATTCTCTCTCTCTCTCTCTCTCTCTCTCTCTTTCTACTTCAAAACGTCAAACGAACGCCCAACCTCTCTATACAGCGCTCTCGTCCTCAAATCAGCCTCGCCCTCGCCTCCATCTTCAATCTCGTACGCTTGCGCGTTCACGATGAATAACGTTCTATCTCTCACCCCGACGTAATTATACACCCTCTTATTTCCATGCGTCGTAATTAGCCTATACTCGTACTCGTAAAACGTCGTCTTCGTATCCACCGACTCGCGTTCGCTCTGGCGCTCCATAAACGTACCGCCCGGTACCGTCGTTTGCTTCTGAGATTCCGCCTGCACGAGCTTTTGCCCGATATCCTCCAAAGACCCAAACTCTTTGAGAGAGTCAATCCTCACCGGGGTCACCGTCACCCCTATCGACGCGTATTTCACGTCTGGGTTTTTAAACAGCGCCGTCGCGCCCGCTTTCTTCTCTAAACTCCACCTTTTTGGATACGAGAGGTGGAAGTTGTTCGACGCGTCTTCGTATTCAGTCAACTCGCTCGAGAAATCAACAGCTTTACCGTCTCTCTTTACCTCCTCCTCCGAAAAAGAAGAAGAAGAAGCATCGGCGAACGCCTCGAAGCGCTTCCCGAACGCCGGCATCGAAGACGCAGAGGCGGATACAAACAGCATCCGCGCGAGTTGTTCCCGGCGACTCGTCCCTGCGTCTCGCGCATCATCGTCTTCGATGCCACCCGCACTACAGCTCGCTTTTCGTCCGCTCTTCGCGCGGGCGCTGAAATTGGTGGCGCTTCTTTTACCGTC
>Ga0182095_1299878_pt1 | contig 21119 bp, 11 predicted proteins | sample 041ome_19_FD_127784 | JGI IMG/M metagenome (GOLD analysis project Ga0182095, IMG submission 127784) | Metatranscriptome of coastal salt marsh microbial communities from the Groves Creek Marsh, Georgia, USA - 041412BS metaT (Metagenome... | ecosystem: Environmental > Aquatic > Marine > Intertidal...
CGCCGCTCGGAAGACACGCAATAATAAAAAGAGCCAACAACAACCGCGACCGTGACGAAGGAAGAAGAAAACCGCCACACTGTTCGAGCTCTGTCTGTCTGTCTGTCTGTCTGTCTGTCTCTCGCGCTTTCCTTCTTCCGTTCGCGCTCTCACGGGGCGCTCTCTTTATGAAGAATAAGAGTTTTCAATTTCAATTTCTCGGGAAAAACTTCACTTTTATCTCTCGCAGACGACGACGACGACGCACAACATGGCCTCTCGAATACTCGCCAACCTCCTCGTCGCGGGTTCCGGCGCTCTTTTTCGAGCCGCCTCTCAGGCGTGGCAAAAAGCCCTCGAAAACGCGCGCAAATCTGGCGTCGCCGCCGACGCCGCTTCTTCCGCTTCGGCGGGATTGCGACGACAACACATGTCGCTCGAAGAAGCTCGGAAAATACTCAACGTGACCTCTTCGGCGACGAAAGAAGAGATGCTCGAACGATTCGCGAAAACGTTCGAGAAAAACGAAGGCGCGAGTTTTTACGTGCAGAGCAAACTGTTCAGAGCGAAGGAGACGTTAGGCGTGGAGCAGTTTGGAATGTCCGCGGAAGAAGCCGGGAGAGACCCACGGATAGAAAAAATGCGAACAACCACGGAAAAGGAAAACGAAGAGGAGAAAAAGAATGACGAGAACGCGAAGAAAATAGAGAGCGGGGAGAGAGAAGGGAGCGGAGAGAGAGAGAGAGAGACGTAGCAGAGAGTTCAGAGAGAGAGAGAGTTCAGAGAGATTTATTAGGCGCGTCGTCATCGTTGATCATATATATATCTTTTGTATTTGTACTTTTATTCAACGTTTTTCCAATTTACACGCCACAAGTCACACTTTTGATGTTACTATCGCTCTCGAAACGACGAGAAAAGCAGCTTTGCGGGAAGAAGGATGGTGGCTTTGACGACGAAGAGAGGAACGGCGATGGCGCTTCTCTGGACGATGGTCGTCGCGGCGCTCGCGGCGGTGGTGTATCGATTGGAAATTGGATTCGTCGCGTTCAGAGTTAACAACTTTGTTCCTCCTTTGAAGGAGAGTGGTGGTGGTGGTTCTGTTGTCTCTCGGCGGCGCGGTTCGAGGAAAGAGGAGAAGATCGCGTCGTCGTCGTTGGAGTTTTCTCTCGAGGAGAAGAGAGCAGATGCGCCGGACGATAACATCGACGAAGACGACGACGGGGAATTTGGTGCATCAACGAAAGGTCAACGACCACCCCTAACGAGACGGAAACGAAGACGACGCGAACAAGAACAACAACGACCACCCGAAGACGAGAAAATGCCGGAGTTTTCGTCCGGAATAGGGTTTGGGTGCGTACACATCGAAAGCGAGCGTTTCGTGAGGGAGATGTGCATGTTAGACGTGAGATTGGACGAGAGCGAGGAGTATAAAGGGTACAAGAAGATGTCCGCGCGGTTGACCGTGCGTAAGAAATCGAAGAAGATTTTGTCATCGAATTCGAACGAGAACGAGGAGAATTTCGAGTGGTCGTGCGGAGACTCGGTGCGAGTGATGTTTGAGACGTCGGAGGCGTTGTTCGGGCCGATGAATGCGCCGATTTTTGAGGAGAGAGAGGAGGACGGGGAGAAGGTGTGCGGAGAATTTCCCGTGGAAGCGATTATACCGAGGGAAGGCGATCGATATCGAGGCGTCCGAGCGAAAGTGTGGCTGTTGCACGTGGACGGCGAAGGGTTGAAAGACCCGGAGATAGAGAAACCGTTTCCGGAGAATTTGATGTCGAAGGCAAATAACTGTCCGCCGTGCGATGGTCCAATCGTCTATAACATCAGGAGGACGTTTCCGAGGAGGGTTTACGTGGAAGAGAAGGACTATTTCGTGAGCGAAAACATGGAGGAAGACGTAGGCGTCGGCGAATTCGCGTTAGAAGACGCCGCGGGATTCACCGAGTCCTATAAGAATATCAAAAAAGATGAATCGACGCACGGATGGTACAAGATGGAAGCGTATAAAGAATTACACGAGAATCCAGCCGAGGAAATCGCCTGGAGGAGGGAAGGCGCAAAGATCCCTTTTTGTAAAAACGGGGACGGCGCCGGAAGGTGGGTGTTTTCCAAAAAAATGTACCGAACGCAAAGCGAAGAGGACGCGTTAGAGTGGCGTTATTACGGGTGTAAAATCAAACACGTCCCGGGTTTAAAATTAAAGGGATGCTTAGAACGTATCGGACCGGTTAAATTTGCCGGCGAGAGTACTTTAGGACACGTGTACGAGGCGTTTCTGCAACATTTGAACAAGACGGAATATTTTTGGCCGACACGACACGATTTAGACGCCAGGAAAGTTTACGGAAGATTAGATCTCATTCGCGCACAAGGCGATCACAGCGATTTCCATGGCATCGACATGGTGAACAAAAACTTATTCAACGAAATTCACAGCCACAGACGCACGGCAAATATGAAATTCGAAAACGTTGTGATTCTGCAAGGCGCGAACGACGCGGCGAGGTACTCGATTGAAAAGTTTAGAGAAAAGATGAAAACGTTCGTGGAAACGGTGAAAAAATATCGCGAAACGAGCAACGAGAGCGAACAGATTCGGCTCAAACGTTTAGTATGGGTAACTGCGCCGACGAGACACTACAAATCGAGCAGCGGTCCCGGCGATAGCATGTGCCCAAACGGATCCTCCTCGGAAGCGATGCGATCGTGCAGCGCGGGAAATAGCGGACAGGCACACACGGAAGTTGGTGCGACGAGATGGCACGGCATCGAGAGCGGCACAGACGCAAACGTACCACCGAATTTGTACGGCACGCACGAGCGAAGACAACTGCTGAACCAAATAGCAAAGAAGACGCTGCGAGAGAACGAAAAAGTGTTGGCGGATGAAGTGTACATCGTCGATTACGAAAGTTTGACCGCGGCGTTGCCGTCGGATTATAACTACGACGGTGAACATTGGGGATGTCCATGGCGAAGCTGGGAAAACAGAAGAGGGTCGGGATACAGTTGTAAAGGTCTAGCGAATGTCGTGGTGTCGAATATCATTAGTCATTTTCTAGGATGCTATAAATACTAGTTTTACGAGCAGCGCTCAAATTGACCAACTCAGTTCGGTTTGCAAAAGCTCGATGCGTGTAGCCGCAATCTCGAAACTCTCCAGATGATTCGTTCGTAACTCCGTCGCAATTTTCTGCGTCACCTCGGTGCTGATTCCCGGGAATGCAGCATCGTCGATTGATTTCGCGCACATCTCTCCGGCGCGCGCGTCGTCCTCGTCCTCGTTACATTTTTTCAAAACGTCAATCGCGTCTTCGCGGATAGCCAAAAGTAAGTCACCCATCGCATCTTTCGCGGATTGAAGTGACTGTTTCAGTTTTTCTTTATCTACACTTTCAAACATTTTACCTTGAATCATTAAAAGTAAAGCGTTGCACGAAACCGTCAACACGTGCGACGTTACGTACGAAGTCGTAGGGACTACGCCGTCAAGAGCGAATTTAATGGAGTTTGGTAAGTGCGTATTCGATGCAATCGCGTGTATATTCTCCGAGAGATTACGCGAACAACTGATGATAACGCGCAAAATAACATCGAATGTTTCCTTAGCTGATGCATCACGGATGATTGCTTGAATGAAAGTTTCGTTGAACGCAAACACATTCGGATGCATCCACGACGACGAGGCCTCTTTTGCTTCTTTCTTCGAGGCGGAATCTTTTACCGCGCAGTGTTCAAACATCTCTCGAATCGAGCGTATTCGGCGCTCCGCAATATTCTCTTCACAAGAACCTAGAGATGCTACCGCGAAATAAGCGAGGGATTCAAGTAGATGGTTCCTCGTCCACTCTTCCCTGTACGACGCGTCGGCGCCGACAGAATTTTTTGCGAGAAACCACAGAGGCGCTGCGAGCGCAGGTACGCTTAAATGCGGAGGAAACCACGAACTATTAGTCCCCGTCGCATCGTCAGTGTGCGTAAAACAAAGATTTTTCCACAGATATAGCATGTTCTTTTCGTGTTGCTCATCCGCATCCCCGTTCTCGACGCAAAGAATACCGTTGGAGCAACTTTGCGCTGCCACCGCGAACTTCTTCCCTACGTGGTCGACTCTCTTCTTCACTTTCTGCGCGAAGTCTTCGTCGTCTTTATCGACTGCAATATCGCCATGTTGTTCTAGACCCATGTCGTGCGGATATAACGTCAGAAATTTCGAGCTGATTGCGTCCATTTGACTAAACGCGAACGATCGCTTCAACGTATCGCGAAATCTTGTAAATTCCAAGGCTTTATCGAAAGCGCCGAATCGCAAAGCCTTGGCTAACGAATCTCCAATATCACCGTCTGCTTGTTGTTGTAAACTCGCCCATTTTACGTACACTTTGTGAAATTCCTTCACACTCACGTTGTTGCCGTCGAGCGCGGGAACGACGTGGTGCAGTAAGCTCGCCATTTGTATATTTTTGGCATCCAGATACTCAAACGTATCGAGCATGGATTGCGACGCACCGAGCAGACAGCTCGAAGACATTTCATCGAACAATGCTTCCGCATTGTGTTTTGAGCGTTGCAAGACTCGCTTTGAGAGCGCTTTCGCGCACACGAGAAATAGTACAGCTTTCGAATGACACTCTGATGAATTCAAATTTAAGCAAGAAGACGCTTCGGCGACGAGCGCGTGCGTCGAGTAAACTCCGAGAACATCTCGCGGCGTCCACTCTCGCGAATCGAGCGATTCGACGAGCGTTTCGCACTTTTCGAATCGTTCCATAAAGGTTCTCGCGCGATGAATTCCAGCGCGATCTTTATGAACCTCTGGCGGCGAATAACGATGCTTTTCATTTTGGTTGGACACCCAGGCGGTATCTATGTCGTCCCCAGAAATGTCGGCGTCGAGGACGCGACACGCTGCTTCTACTCGCAACGCGTTCATCGCGTCCTTCTTTTTCAATTCATCGTTTTTATCATCGTTTGTACTATAGTATGTATCCAACCAAGCAACCGCGACGTCTCTGCGTTTCGCTAATCTTTCGCGACAGCTCTGAATCGCCTCAGCGTTGCCGCAGTCCATAAGCGCTCGCATAAACGTGCGAAGCTCTCGCGCACAACTCGTCCACGATGCAAAAGCGTCGACGTAATCGGCTATTGACTCGAAAAGCACTCGTGCGTTCTCTGCGTTATTCTTTCGAGAAAGATTTTGGCGCGCCGCTTCGAGCACGGCGAGGTGCGGTCCTCTGCCTACGACTTTCGCGCCGCCAATCGATTCGGACTTGGCTCTCAACGCGAGCGCAAACGCCATCGTTTTACTATTATTATTACTACCACTCGTATCTTTATCGAGACCGAGTTTTGCGAGGTGCGCTATTGCGTCGTCTACGTTCCCTTCTTTACCACCCTCGAGCTCGGCAAGTAATGCGATGGCACTTTCAATGGCAATCCAATCGTCTGGTACGAGATCGATGATATCCACGTTGTATTGAAACGCCTTTAATTTTCCTTCGTCCAAGGACGCGTGCAAGTCGGCGAGCAGACGCAACCGTTCCAAAGGTGAACTTTTCGCGAAGCATTTACAACCAACCTCGCTTTCGAGAAACGCGATGGCTATTTTTCTATTCGCGTCGCCTCTCGGGTACTTTTTTCTATCGTTACTACTCTTACTCCTGTAAATATCCTCCTCTTCTTCGTCCTCTTCAAACCCGACGTCCGCGGCTAACAACGCCGTCACGTACGCCCTCGCGTTTTCGCTCGTCAAATCTCTCGCTTGATTCTCGTACTCGCTCGCCTTTAAACTTTTATACATTCTCTGAAACATCGCCTTCCCCAACTCCCCGGACAACTTTTTCTTCTTCTTCCTCTCGTTTTCTTTTTCCTCCTCGCTCGCGACGACCGAGCCATCACCATCTTCTCCTTCCTCTTCTTTTCGCCACACTTTCTTTTGCATCCCAATAGCTAAACTCATCGTCGCCATAACTTGCATCCCCACCGTTCCGGGCGGCTTCAACCGCTGCAACTTCACCGCGTACGCCTTCGCGCTTTCCAAATCCCACGTTTTGCACGTCACGCTCTGCAACTCCTCGAGAATCTCCTCGTTGTCCGGATCGCACTCGTGTTGTTTCTGCACCACCAAGAACTCCTTCTCCTCGTCGCCGATGGATTTATAAAAAATGTTCAGCACTCGCAAACTTTGCGAAACCGTCGGACCAAAATCAGTCTCCAAGTTTTCCTCCGAATCGACGCTTCGCAACGCGCCTTCGCACAAGGAAACAGCCTCGTCGAATTTCCCTTCCTCGCCTCGCCGATTCGACAGGCGAAGCAACGACAACGCCCGGACGGAAGAGATGACCGAAACGTTTGGAAATTTCTCAGCCGCATCGACGCACAAATCGTGCACTCTCTTCGCTTTCGACGGCTCGTCGACGACGTCGTAGATTTGGTGCAGCGTCGCGTTCAACGCGCGTATGTTGTCTCTTCTGCCGCCAAACATCTTTTTTTTGTAAACACTGATTTCAATCTCTTCTCGTTTGCTTCTCACCCTCTCTCCCTCTCACTGTTGCTCTCTGGAGAGAGATGCTCTCTCAGTTCTTCTCTCTCTTTATGCCTGTGCGTGTGTATGATATATCTTCTGTCGTTGTCGCGTGTTTGTGTCTGTGTGGAAGAGAGAGAGAGAAACGAGCGGGGAAAATGAGGAAAAAAAGTCAAGTTTTTTCCCAAACAAAAACAACAAAAAAAGCAGAAGAGAAAAAAAAAGTTGAAAAATACACGAGAGGGACCACAAACGGGAGAGAGAAAAAATACGAGTAGTCTCCACAACATAAACGCACTCCGTTCCTCCTCTCTCTAATAAGATTGATTACTTTTACAAAAACGACACACATGAAATTCAACAACGCGATCTCTTCTCCTCTTTTTCTCTTCGCCGCGCTCTTATTCTTCTTCGCGAGCAACCAACGAAGCGCGATGGCGGAGTACGAGTGTCCGAGTTTTGGTGAGAGAAAAACGTCTTTTTTGTCGTCCAAGACTCATGTGTATTTTTCTCCTTCTCTCTTTCTCTGTTTAAACAGATCCGGCGCAGCTCGAGCAGCTCGCGATGCAATGTTTGGAAGATCCGGACGGTTTGTGCGGGGACATGTGCGTCAGAGCTATCACGCAAGGCGCCGCGAACCCGCAGGTTTCAAACGCGAAGGTTCCGTGCACCGGAGGCGTCGATGGTTTGATCGAGAACGTTTTGAAGAAGTGCACGGAGGAACTCGGCGCGCCTTTCGATCCGTGCGGCGGGAAAACGAAGAAGGCTATAATCGACGCGAGCTCGAAGATTAAGTGCGAGGAAGGTGGCGTGCTCGCGGATTACGCGTGAGTTTTTTACATAGCCGTCCTTCTTGGATGTACTTTCATTACTCTCTCTCTTGTTTTTATTGGCTGCGGGTTTCGTTTGCTATTAAAAAATTTTCTATTACATATACTAATATCAAAGAGTTTTAAATGTACCCCCGGTGTTCTCTCACTTGGAGAACAAGTTTCCGAGCAAACCTCCCACTCCGAAACCTTTATTATTGCTGCTAGTGCTATTATTATTATCCTCTTCTTCGGTGGTACCGATCTCATCTTCGTCGAAGAAATCTTCTTCGCCTTCGTCGTACGACACGCTCGCGCTTTTCACTCGAACGATTTCCTTGTCTTTGTTGGAAATCGTTCTGAACGCTTTGTCGACGCCGTATTTTTGCAACTCTTCGCTCGCAACCATCCCGAGATATTGCTTCGCGTCTTCGATATTTTCCGGGTTACCGTCTTCTTCGAACTCTCTCAACTGCGCTTCCGTGAAACCTCCGTTCTCGTCCGTTCCGCTTCGCGCGACTCGAAAAACTAACCACGAACCGAACGAATCGTACGCCGGCGTACCGTCTGCGTTCACTTCCTGTCCCGACGGGAACGGAATCAATCGATCAATTTTCTTCAAGAGCGATGGTCGATTCAGCATGAACCGATCGAATTTCGAAACGAACGCGGATATTCGTCGCCTTGGAATCTTCTTCGTCAACAATCTCGCAAATTCCCAACCGGCTTGGTCGTTCGCGTCTAAAATCGCCCACGCTTCCGGGTCTTTAATCTTCGCTTCGTTCGCGCGTCTCCACGCGCTCAACGACTCGTTGCTGGCGGTTAAATCCTTTCGTAACTTTTGCACGCCGGCATCCGTGCGCATACTTTTAAAACACAATTGCAAATACATAATTCCTAACGAATACATGTCGAATCTATCCGGTAAATTCAACTGCCACAACACCGGCGAAAGCGCCAAAGCGATTGGCGGGAATGGCGCCTCGGGCGTTTGCGTGCTCATGATGTACTGCTCCGGCGCCGCATATCTCGGATCAAAAATAAACTGTTTCGGCACGTAATTCACGCCGAACCGTAAATCCGCGCTCCCTCCAAAATCAATCAACTTGAACCTCTGCGTGCTCTCGTCGAAAATCAAATTCTCCGGCTTGACGTCTCTGTGCACAATCCCAGTTCCGTGCATTTGCACCAACAAATCTAAGACCTGATTCATGACCGCCCTAATCGTCGCCGCCGTTCTCTCCGGGTCTCCAACTTCTAAAGTTCTCGGATAACTCTCCCCGTCCGGGAACAAATACGGTTCCAAGTTGTACGGAAAATCCTTCTCTTTCATAAACTCAAACAACGTCCTCCCGCCTTCGTATTTCCACGCCAACCACAACGGCGGGTACGCCCCAGGCTTCGACGGTTCGCCTTGCCACGATCCAACGTACGGTGCGCACGCATTCCACGCCGCAATTTGCATCCTTCGATTCATCCACTCCTCCGCTTCTCCGTAATCGTCCGCTCTTTTCAACACGAACGGCTCGCCCGTTTCGTTATTCGTCGCGAAATAAACCACCCCGAAACCGCCTTCGCCGAGTTTCGTCCCGAGCGTAAAATCATCCAGCGTGTATTTCTTCCTCATTCGATCCTGCAACGGTTGCACCAAGTAATACTCCACGTATCCAGGCAACGCCCCGGGCGTGATCGAGAAAAACGCCAACAGCGTCGATAAAATAACCGCCCCTTGCGTGGTAAACAAAGGCTTCAACTCTCGTCGCAATTCCGGATCTAACGTCGACCTGTAAATCATATCGCCGCAGTTCTGAACGGTGCACGGAAGCCCAACGCCGGTGGCGATATCCGAAATGTGGTTCAAAGCGTGATGCGCGTCGCTGACATCGAGCAAAGTCGCGGAAACATTCGCAAGCTTTGACGACGACTTTTGTCGTCGCGGGGTCGGTCCTCTGACTCTCAGAAAAGCTCTTCTCGAAGACGATGATTTGTTTTTCGAAAGTAACGACGGCGGTCCATCGCTGCTACCACCGCCGACGCTCCGAGAAGACGCGGACGACTGCGCGAGACTAAAAAACATGATTTTCAATCGAGGAGGGCTTTTTAAAGAGAGGTTGAAGTCACGGTGAGTGTGTGGCATTTTATCGATCACGGACCCGTATCTTTTTTTTTTTTTTCGAGGGGGAGAGAGAGTAGTAGAGTACCCTTTATGGACTTACTAGGTGCACACTTTATAATTACAACGCAGTCTAAAATAAACACCGGTAGGTGTTTAAACTAACACATCATCGTGTTCTGCGTAAGAAGTACACAACGAACTTTTTCTCTCTTTTTCCCCAATACTAGTGTTAGCTCTCCCGCACGAGAAGAGACGACAAACGGAGATGATGACGACGATGCGATCGATCCTGCGCACCTCGAAAACGGCCGTTCAGTTCCTCTCTCTCGGACACGTCGTCAACGAAAAAGTCTTCGAGGTGACCGTCTGCGTCGGGCCGAGCATGCTGCCGACGTTTAACCGATACGGGGACGTGGTTTTAGTCGACCGTGGGGGGACTTTTTTAACGACGACGGAAACGATCGGGAAAGGCGACGTGGTCGTGTCCCGGTCGCCGACGAACCCGAAACACATGGTGTGTAAACGCGTCGTCGCGATGGGTGGGGAAAGAGTGGAGAAACGAGCGAGCGCGAGCGATGCGAACAGAAGAGGGAGGAGAGAGGAAGAATCGGACGGTTGGAGCGGGTATCGCAAGTGGGACGAAGAAGAGACTGCTGGCGGCGGCGATAGGAGTAAAAAGAAAGAGTACGTGACCATTCCAGACGGACACGTGTGGTTGCAAGGAGATAACGAAGGGAACTCGACGGATTCGAGAGATTACGGGCCGGTACCGATGGAGATGTTGAGAGGTCGCGTGTTTGCGAAAGTGTGGCCCCTTGGCGAATGCGGTTGGGTGGAAAGAGACGAACGGTACGCGCTGAGAGACGAAAAACGATTGTGAAATAGCGAATAGATTTTAGAAGTTTTTGTATGTTATGTTTTAGATATAGATAGATGAATAGATTTGCGATGCATTTTCATGTCCTATTTGTATAATGATGATGATTTTAAGTAATAACAACAACGAAGCGCTCTTTCGACGACGCTCGTACTCGATGATAAATATTTTTCTCTCCTTCTTCTCTAAATTAAATTTTCGTTTGTTCGCATCCTAATAACGTCTTCAACAACTCGTACGCGACGAAACGGATGCTGTTTTGCGGCACGACTTTCATCGTGTTCGCCGTCCACCCTCTGAAGAAACCTCGCATGCCCTCGTCTCGCATGATCGTCGTCATCGCGTCCGCCATCCCGTTGTACGTTTTACCTTTCATTTGCATCCGTCTTCGAATGGTATCTAACGGGTAGCATACCGTCGCACTAAACGTCCCGGAAGCGCCGCCGATGACCAAGTTCGCCATCGGATCTTGTTTGATGTTTGTCCCGTCCCCGTAATACATCTTCTTCGCGACGTCGTAACTGGCAAAGTTGCACGCCGCGTACGGCGCGATGCCGGCCAACGTCGGAATCAAACCTTTATACAGCGCTCTCACGCCTTCCGTTCTATACACCACCGAAAACGCATTCATCATCCCTTTATACGGATGATTCGGCAACGCTAAACGTAATCTAATAGTATCCAACGGGTGCGTCAGCGCGGTTCCAGTCATCCCCGCCATAGCCCCGGCTAACAATCTTTCCTTTACCCCTAACTTCCCGTTCTCGTCTTGCAACATGGACTTGTAGAAGTCGTTCGACGTCAACTGCGCAGCCGCGTACGGCGCCACCCGAATGACATTCACCCCGTTCCCTTTCCAAAACGATAAAATCCCTTCCTCTCTGTAAATCTTCGCGAACGCTTGCCCGACTCCCGTGTACGCGGTCCCTTCGATCCCGCTCGACGCCATCGCTTGCACTTGAAACAAGAGCTTTATTCTATCGAGAGGTGCCGAGGCGGTTCGGGCGATGACCCCGGCCCCACCTCCGGCGGCGACCATGCGCGACCCATCGATCGTTTTCTTCATTTTCGTGAAAATATCATCGCTACTACTAGCGCTACTCGTTGTTTTGCTCTCGCTCGCGGAGTGCGCTCTGAACGACGACGCGTCCGAAGAAGAAGAAGAAGACGCCTCTTCGTCCGCACAAAAAGGACGACTTCCGAGAGCCGCACGATGAGGAGAACGCATCATCGTACCTCTCGTCTCCTCTTTCCGTTGTCTCGTTCAACAAGCGCGCGAGTAGTAGTATGCACGCGGCGCACGAAATAAAAAAACACACTCTCTCTCTCTCTCGAGTTCTTTCGCGTTCCTCTTGCGTCGCGTTTGTGAAAGCAAGCGCGCGCCTCTTTGAAGATTATCTGTAATCCTTTTTTTCCCGAGAAAACCTGTTTTTTCTTTATTGTGTCATTTAGGGTCTTAAACCCTAAATGCCAAAAAAATGTGCCGCGGTCCGTCAACACTAATTCGAGACGAACAATCGCGCGCGTCGCTCTTCACTAAAATATTCTCACACGAACCAAAATCAACGCGAAAGGAGAGAGAAAAGCGAGAAGAACTCTGTATCATCACACAACATATATATTTAAGAGAGAGATCTTGGTCACGGAATGGCGTACGGGTCGCTTCCTTCTTCGGAAGAAGAAGAAGTAAACGTCACCCGTTCTCATCATCATCATCATGAGCATCCCGAGAGACGAAGATCGTCCGAAGGAGACGACGACGAAGAGAGAGCGTTCGTGAGCAGCGAACGATCGTCGGTGTCTAATCGAGAGAAGAGGAAGAAGTACGTCGTCGCCGCGGCGGTGGTTGGTGCGATGTGCGTTGCCGGGTTGTCTTCGTCGTCGTCGTCGTCGTCGTCGTCGAACGTCGCGCGATTTGATGGTGCGTCTTTGGGAGATGAGGCCGCGTCTCTTTCTTCGTCTTCTTCTTCTTCCGAGAGAGCGGCGTCATTTCAGCCTTCGCGCTTGGGCCGCGCCCGAGTCGCGTTAGCCTCTCTCGGGAAAAAACACAAAGAAGACTGGCACTGGGAACACATCGGCAACGGATATTACTGTCACAGCAACGCGAAGTATATTTGCGAGTTTTGGGGATCTCCGCCGCCTCCGGCGTATCCGTTCCCGCCGCAAATGCCTAATCCGCCGCCGCCGCCGAGTCCGATGCCGCCGCCGATGAGTCCGGACGTGCCGTCGCCTCCGCCTCCGCCGCATCCCATGCCGCCTCCGTTGTGTGCGAGCGAAGCTTTCGACGAAAGTTCGTGTTCGGACGAAGTTGTTGTGAGGAAGTGCACGAGTAAAGTGAGCGAAAATAACAACGACGACGGTAAGGCTGGCGACGCGACTCCTAAGTTGGGCGAGGAGAAGTGCGAAGACGTGAAAGTTCCGGTGTTGGGGTATTGTTCCATGCAATCCGCGTTGCACAAGATTCAGTGTCAAGTGGATCAAACGCCGTCGGCGCACTTGGCGCAGTCGTTGGAAAACCTGTGCACGGAGTTGCCGGCAAAGATTGAAGCCGTGGCAAACTTCACGATGTCCAGAATGTTCCCGACCGACCCGAACGTTTTAGCGGAAGCGTTCAACTCGAGATTTGCGGCGTCCGCTACGGCTTCGTTGGGAAGTGCCGCTCAAACGCTAACTGGAGAAGAAGTGTTGGACATTTTTGATCCGGATAACGAACACGTGTTCCGAGACTCGATTCGCAAGCTGTTGAGAGGCGACTCCGGGAGCAAGGACAAGAACAGTAAAGGTCATGAGATTGCCCCGTTGGGTCACTCGACGCACCAATTGGGCGAGCAAGCGTTGATCGCTACTTTAGGCGGCAGAGAAACGTGCTTTTCTGTTCCGGTAGATACGTTTCCTCACAAAGAAATGTCCGGCGAATTCGAAATGGAATGGCCGGAGAAGTTGCACGCGTCGGAGTATCGCCCATCGATGTTCCGTGCGCAATTGCTGTCTCCGGAGTTTGTTTCGTGCATCACGATGAACAAGTTTGAGATTCCGTGGGAAGTCGCGCGAGGTATCGTGGACACGTATCGAACGTACTTCAAACCGATCATCACGAAATCCTTGGCGCAAGTCAACGACGCGACGTGCGGAAACAATAACCAAATCGGACGTGCGTCTAGAATGGGGAAGACCGAAGCGTCTCAATCGAAAGATTCCATCGAAAAGATTAAAGCGTTTACCGAGGAAGGTTTGGCCGGCGCCGAGGAAAAGAAGACTGTTGTCGGACGAAATTTGTTGAGCAGTGAAGAAAAAAGTAAGCCGAAGACGTACTTGAAAACGACGACGCAAATCCCAACTGTTGATTTGAGAGGCGCGGCAGACATCATTCAACGCGAAGCGAACATGGGTGGTTCCGTCGACCACGTGTCCTTAGTCGAGGAACGCATCATGTTGAAGATTAACAACTTGCGGGCGCAGTTTGAAAAGGACCCGTTGCAAGACAAAGCGTTTAACAAGAAGAAAGAATCTGAGGCCGCGGAGAAGAAACACTCCACCAGATCACTTTTGAACGTGGAGAATTACAACGAAGCCATGGAATCCGCGAGAATGTCCTTCACGAACGCGTTGAAGAAGACGAGAAATGTCGATTACGAAGCCGAATTGGCGACGTCCATCAACTTCAAAGCGTCCTTCAAAGCGGCGAACACCATGTTCAAACACGGTGACTTGTTCGATTTGACAGATACGGGACCACCAGTGATCAACAAAGAAGAAATGATCTCTTTGGGAGTGCCTGGCGTGTACATGAAGACTAACGTGGCGGCGAGGTTTCGCATGCCGTACTTCTTCAAAGCGGACGTGCCGGGTGAAATCAACTTCCACGTCAAGGGTGACGTGAGATATAAAATTAAGGTTTCCAACAACATCGCTTCCGTAGAATTTTTAGGATCTACGATCCAAGCTGATCCGGAAGACATCACTTCTTCCGTTGTCGGCTCCTTGCAACTCGGCACTTCGGTGCGTTTGGACGAGTTTATCACCGCAGTGTGCGTTGGCGACTTGTGCACTGGCCCGATGTTAGCCATGCAACAAGACGCCTACGTTGGCTTTGACACTTTCGATACAAATGGCGAAGTTTCCTCCCAAGACGAAACGCCGACGTGTTACGAAGGACCTGGTGGACTCGAAACTACCTTTGTAGAGTGGGACTACGACACATCTGCGAAGTCGCAGTGCACGGCGTCCGCCGATGATGGCGCCGTCAAGGGTGTCGGTTCGTACTTGCAAGTGCCAAAATCACCGATGGGTGTTTACATGACCACTTTGAACGGTCAAGCGCAATCCATCTGGCACGATTACCACTTGGACTCTGGGGATGGCCACTTCTTCATGGACGAATTGTTCCACACGTGCGCCAAGGAAAGTGATCCGAACACGTACGTCGACGCGTGCGAAGCGGCGTATTTAGGTGAATTGCCGATGAAACCGACGAAGTCGGCGAGAAAAGCTGCCAAGTTAGCCATGAAGCACCATCAAGCGCACAGCAGCACTTTGAAGAAGGTGAACGTGCCGAAGCCAGCGGTTGCTCAAAGCGATGCAAAACCGGCGACTGTTGCTCAAACCAAACCGGCGGCGGCATCGAAGCCAGCCGCTGAAGCGGCGACTGCCAAGCCCGCTGCGGTGACTGCTCCTACCAAAACACCAACCGTCGTGACTGCCAAGGCTGCGCCAGTTCGACCAGACGGCGTCTACGAAAAGAAACCGGACGGCATGATGCACTTAATTGCCACGGAGCGTAAAATTCCGGAGCAAGAAAAAGCGCCAAAGCAGAAAGTAGAAGAAGCGAAGAAGGCTGCCGAAGCCAAGGTTGCTGCCGCGGAGAAGAAGGTGGAAGAAGCGAAGAAAGCCGCAGATGTCAAAAAAGTCAACGTTCAAAGCAAAATCGCGGCGGACCAAGTGAACGCGGCGATGAAAGTGATGAAAGACGTGAAGCAGCAACAGCAGCAACGACAACCAAAACAACAGCAATCGAAAAATAACATTAAAATGATCCCAATCAACGAGGAAGCGAAGAACCTCCAAAAGCGTTTAGATTCTGTCGAAGCTTCGATGGGCCGCGAGCGACTCGAGAAGAACTTGGAAGTGGAAAAGTTAGCCAGAGGTATCCCCGATCTTCCCGAGCAAACTAAAGTTTCCGCGAAGAAATCATCACGGGCGGTACGTTCTGAGATTTTCATCGACGACATCGCGGCTCAAATCGCGGACGAGGCGAGCACGGAAGACGGAGCTTAAGAAGAAGAGGAGGACGCAGAAGCGGACAAAAAGATGTACAAAACGACAGGGCGACCCGCGAGCCAAACGCGACGAGAGAAGGAAGAAAAGTCGCGTTATTTTTAGAATGACATTAGTTCACAACGTTAAGTTTAGAGAGAGTGTGCGAGAGACAGAGAGACTGAAAGAGGAGGTATTTTATATATTGTCCATGTGCCATAGTGATTACCGAGTATTTATGCTATTTTATTTCATGCGCCCGCCCGCTCAACGTTTCTCTCTCTCTCTTTACATCTTCCAAAGCCGCGGCATTTGCGGCATTTCGTAGCACGCGAGTAGCGCTTTTGTGTACAAAGAATAATGTCGGCGGCGGCTCTTTCGAAGACGTCTCGCCTCCTTCGAGGAGGCGACGACGACGAGCGCGAGCAGCTGTTGCCGACGACCCGCCGACGCGACGACGACGATAGCATCCCCCCAGCCGCGTCGTCGTTGGGGAAAATCGGATTCCTGATGTGCGCGCTCGCGCTGACTTTGCTCGGGACGACGCTCTCGATGACGACGCCGCAGACGGGAACATCCAACACAACCACGAAAACAGCGATGAATGCAAAGCTTGGCAGCGAGCGCATTGGCGGCGGCGGTTACGTGCCGTATTCCGTGGAGTTGGTTCCGACGACGACGATTCGAAGAAAACCGGTGACCGATGTCACGTTCTTTACCGCCATCGAGCGGTGCCTCGCCGAAGCGCCGACGGACGGTAAATGCATCGACTACGGATCGAGAAGCTTATACGGACCAATTCCAGAATGGAACGTGAGTTTAGTGACGAATATGGATAAAGCGTTCGAAAATCGCGTCGATTTTAACCCGGAATCGTTGAGCGACTGGGATACGAGTCAAGTGACTTCTATGCACTGGATGTTTTTTAACTGCCGCGAATTTAACGGCGACGTGAGAGGATGGCAAACTGGGAACGTGGAGGATATGAGCGGAATGTTTTATAACGCGACAAAGTTTACGAGAAAGATTGGCGAGTGGGACACGAGTTCGGTGACGAACATGCACGGCATGTTTCAATTCGCGGCGAGTTTTAACAAGAATATTTTAGAGTGGGATACCGGGAAGGTGGCGAACAGCGCGAACATGTTCAAAAACGCGACGGATTGGTACAAGAAGTTTTCCTGTCCGAACGATTCGAGCGTGCCGAGCGACTGTTCGTGCACGGCGTGCGTAAAACAGGAAGAATTTTTAGAGAGCATAGAGGAGTGTTTGCGTTTAGCGCCTGGAGGGAATTGCGAGAAAGGTTCGCACGGCGCCATTCACTTGTGGGACGTGTCCAAAGTAACGGACATGTCGTCCGCGTTTGAAAATAGAGAATTGTTTAAAGACGTCGGTATTAGTAACTGGGACGTCAGCTCAGTGACTCGAATGGATAACATGTTTCGCAACGCGGTCTCCTTTAACGGCGATATTAGCAAATGGAACGTAGAAAACGTTCAATCGGCGCACCGCATGTTCAAAAACGCCAAGGCGTTTGATAAGGACATTCGAGGGTGGGTAATGATGAGCTTACCCTCATCGACGTCTACGCCGCCGCCGACGACGACGATGGCGGCGAGTTTATCTACTGCGGTCAGCGAAAAAGAAAGCAATCACGCATCTTGGGACATGTTCACCGGTGCGGACGCGTGGTTGATTAAATACGGCTGCCCGTCTTGCCAGCAATTCGAAGGCCCGCCGAAAATGTGGTCCACCCTCAACGAACATCCGCCACCGTCGCCGCCGTTGCCGTCTCCGCCAATGTCACCGACGCCTCCATTTGACCCGTCAAAATGCGCCTCCACGCCTCCGTTTGAGAACTTACACGAGTGCGAAGATACTTTAATTCACAAAGAGGAGTGCTCCGTCGATCCGTCCACGAACGAGGAAACGTGCGCGGTGCAAGTCAAAGTCCCGGTCCTCGGTTTTTGCGCGATGAAAGCCGCCATCAACCGCTTAAACAAAATCGAGTGCGGTTATCTGTTGGAACAAAATACCCTTTCAACGCTCGATGCGCTCACCACGCCGGTGAACTTGCGCGGCATCGGGGACTATTTAGACGGATTGGCAACCGTCCTCGAAACTCAAATCGCTCCGGCGCCGCAGAATATCTTTGCCTCCTCTTTGGCGCAGCAGGAAGAAGAACGAACCGAAGAAATACCGAGCGAAAACGACGGCGACGACGACGACGACGACGGCGTGTACGGCATGATCAAAGATAGAAAGAAAGGTTGGTTTGGATTTTAGAAGATAGTGTATACCAAAACGAACGCGTTGTAATAGTAATAGTAAAAGGAGAAAAGTCAATGCTTTTCGTAACGCATTTTTCTTCACTTTTTCCCCGCACGCACATTGAAAAAAACGCACACGATTCTTCCGTCGCGCGCAGCCGCGAAGAGAGAAAGATATATAGATTTTAGAGAATGCACCGATAAAACACACATTGCAGAAAGAAAGAGCGCACATGTCGTCCCATCCTAATCCTTCCCAGAAGCGGGAACAGCGGCACTTCCTTTCCGCGAGAGACCGACGACTGTTGGTGTTCGGTTATCCGAGAAGAGTCACTTCCCGGGAAGTCGAAACGCTGGTGCGTTTTTTACTCGAAGAAGAAGAAGATGAAGATGAAGAACAAAGAGGAGATAAAAGAGATCCAGGAGACGAAAAGAACGAGAACACGACGACGACGATTAAAGTTCTCGACGAATTGGACGCGCACGGGTGCGCGAGCGCGTTCGTGCAACTGCCACGAACGACGACGCGGGAGCAGCGATTTCGACTGCTCGAGAGTAAGCTTCAATCTGGCATTCAGTTTGAAGGGGCGAATATCTACGCGAGAGCGTTTGACGCGCCGAATCGACCCGAGGCGTTGAAAGGGTTGCCGAGGACATTGGAAGAGGTGTTTAAAAAGACGAGGGAGAAGAAGATCAGCGACGATGGCGCGTCGGTGCCATCGCTATTGCCGCCGGAAGGGTACACGATTGGCGGGAGCGCGGCTGTTGAAAACGGCGCGACGGGTACGAAGCGGAAAAGAGTCGGTCCTGGTCCGCTCTTATCGCTCTCAGAAAACGTAGCAGCAACAGCAGCAACAATTGTGACATCAGCAGCAGCAGATAACGGCGTTCGCTTGATTCGAGCGGATGTAAGAGGCGGCGGTGCGTTTGCGCGAGATTTAGATGCGGTTGAGTTTCTCGAGTTTGACCCGGCGACGAGTTCACCCGGTGATTGCGAGAGAGAGAGCGTGATGCTCATCGGTCGCAGAGGTAACACTAACGTAGAGAGAAAACTTGCCGTCATATACGCTGCCGAAGCTCTGCCGTTTTTTATCGGTGCGAGGGGTCTCGCGGTGAGACGAATGAGAAACACGTTCCCGACCGTAGCTTTTGAATGTATCGAGCATCCTCAAAGATGCGTGTTTTTGTGGCAGAAAGGTACCGGCGCGAACGGCGACGATGAGGTGGCGAAATGCGAGGAGATTTTGTTCGAAAAGGCGGTTTTAGAGACGATTAAAACGTTGCAGCGGACGTCAGAAGAGTTCGCGTTGAGTGCGAAGAAAGTAGCCGCCCCGGCGAGCACCGCGAGTTACGATTTCAGAAGTCAAAGAAGTAGCGAAGATACCGGATTTTTTCGTGCTCAAAGCGATAGCCTTTATCATCGAGAGCAGCATCAATGGGAAGAAGCGGGAATGACTTTTAACGACGACGACGGTGACTTACATGCGCCAAGCGTCGCTCCGTTTGTTGGCAGCAAAACGCCGATACCACCGCCAGCGGCAAATGAGTACGATCATCTGTATCATGACATCGAAGATAAAGAAGAAGAAGAAGAAGAGGAAGAAAAATGTGATAATACGAATAGAATTTTAGACGACGACGATTTTGGGGAAGCAGGCTTTGAAGGTGGTGAAAACGACGAGGATGATAACGACGGCACTTACGAAGAAGGGGAGGAAGGAACCAACCTCTTACGAAACGAAACTCCATCACCGATTGAGGAGCTACAAGACGCCGACGCCGCTGCGTGCGAGGTGAATAACAAAGACATCAACTCTCGACTGGACATCCACAGAGCGTGTTCAGAAAGGCTTATTTCGAGAACAGACGTCGCGTTTTTCCTCGGCTCGACGAACAAACATACGGATGGAAGCATTACGGAACGATTCGATTTGAACGAGCGTTTCGTGAGAGTGCGCATGCCAAAAGGCAAAACCGTCTCCTCGAGTAACTACGCGTGCGGGATTATAAAGAAAGCGTACGGCGAACCAGGACGAACGAAATTGCACGAAATCACGTGGAAACTCGTTCTGGACATAGGACTCGCTTCTGAGCCATACACCACGGACGTGGCTTATTTGTCAAACGATACTTTTACGCAAACCGAAACGAGTGCGTTTGTGGACAACTTGAAAACCAGAGATGGTGACGATGTGGCCGCGGAAACGCTCTTCGCGCCAACAATGTAATACGTAGATTAAACAATTGTAAGTAAGTAGTAGGGTAGTAGACATCAACACAGGATTTATTACATTATTTATTTGTCTCTCTCTCTCTCTTCTCTTCTCTCTCTTTCTTTCTAATTATAGCACGTTGTTGGTTATTGTTATTAAAATAATACTCTTAGTTCGGGTTGATGATGGCTTTGATTTCATCGTACATGACCAAAACCATCGCACCGCCGACGCCTCTCAAGATGTTAGAGAATGCACCCTTGAAGAACGCGCCCGCGCCTTCGGCTTGGTAAATCTTAACAAACGCGTCCATGGTACCGCTGTACGTCGGACCGGCGGCGCCGCCCTTCTTACCGGACGTCATCATCAAACGTCTACGAACGGTATCAAACGGATAAGACAAGACACCAGCGGCGTTCGTGGCGACTTGCGCGACGACGAACTTCGCAATCATGGAAGAATCCTTGGTCAACAAGGCACCCTTCCCGGTGTCGTAGAGACCAAAGTACGAACCTCTGTACACGACGATACCTTGGACGGAAACGCCAAAGCCCTTGTACAAAGCACCAACACCGCCAGCTCTGGCAGTCTTGGAAATGCAATCGACCAAACCGGTGAATTCGCGATCCTTGTTCGAACCGACATCGGCGGCCAAACGAGTACGAGCGAAATCAAGCGGGTACACAATCAACAAAGAACCCGCGCCGGCCAAACCGCCGGACGCCATGTTGACCGCAAAAAACGACCAGAATGCCTCCTTCGGCGAGTACGTCGGAAACAAGTTCTTAATCGTATCCTTGAACGCAAAGTTAAACGCTTGCGTCGGGAAATAACGGACGATGTTGGCCGTGTTACCTCTCCAGAACGACGCGACGCCTTGCTCCGCGGAGACTCTCGTGAAGCAGTTCACGATACCGGTGTATCTCGGGATTTCCCCAGAGACAATTCTCGGGTTCGCATCTTGCGTTTGGATCAAAAGCTTGACTCTTTCAATCGGCGCGGTCGCAGTTTTCGCGATCGAACCAGAGACGCCACCAGCCGCTAAATCTTTCAAGAAACCGAGCGGGTCC
>Ga0182095_1287912_pt1 | contig 21110 bp, 7 predicted proteins | sample 041ome_19_FD_127784 | JGI IMG/M metagenome (GOLD analysis project Ga0182095, IMG submission 127784) | Metatranscriptome of coastal salt marsh microbial communities from the Groves Creek Marsh, Georgia, USA - 041412BS metaT (Metagenome... | ecosystem: Environmental > Aquatic > Marine > Intertidal...
ACGAGACGTACGAAACGGAAGGGGCGACTGCTCACGTGGCCACGCTCGTTTCGCTGAAGAACGGCGTCAACGCGGGCGTCTGCGACGCTTGGATGACGCACGATGCGAATTCGGTGAATGTGAATGATATGGGAGGAAAGTTTCCTTTGATGATTGACGATAGAGATAGGAGTTTGACCTATTCGTTTTTTGATGCGGCAGTGCATCCGCAGTACACAGTTTTGGATCATTGCATGCGGGTGGCGAAATTTTTACCCGGGACGGCGGATTTTGAAGGCGAGGAAAGTTTGTTGAGCGTGGTGACGAGTTTGATGTTAAATATTTCCGCAAGTTGTGACGATGGCGAAGACAGGAGAGCGAGCGATGTTCTAAAGGAGAGGGTGAGAGCGAAAGATGAGTCGTTTGTAGCGGACGGGGTCGTGGTGACGAGCGCGAGCGCGGGAGACTACTGCGTGGACGCGTTTGGGCCGCGAACGAACCGAGGTTCCGTGAAAGTTGTCGAAACTGGATTGAACACTCCGAGAGCTCTTTCGTTCAACGGTGCGAACGAAATTTGGATCGCGACGGCTGGTGATGACTCGCTACGTTTGGTTACTCTAGATGACGCCACGAAAGCAACCGCGACGACGTCGAGATCAGTCACGGATAGGGCAAAGTACCATTATTTAGATAAAGTGAGTCAAATCGCGTTCGGTTTAGATGGCAATTTCGCCACGTGTCAAGAATCGTCGAATGATTACGATGGAATGAAAACGAGTAATTATTTCATGGGACCAACGCTTTACGATTCTGGGATCGTACCAACGTCAGAAGACATCAACATCGATCTAAACGGCGAAAAATGCGACGTGCGAACGTACGATCAATCGAGTAAGTCATGCTTTCTCACGCACGAGGATATGCTTCATGCGACGCCTTTGTGCATGGGCATCGCCCACGATGGTGAATCTCAAACAAGTTATGGCAACGTGTTTTGGGCGTTTGATGGATATCACGGGACTTTAGTTCGGTACGATTTCGAGAAGCCCCACGGGCCGAAAAGTTTAGACCACGATTTGGCGAACGTTCGTAGGTACGACGAAGTGCAATTGAAACGAGAGGCAGACGTACCGTCGCACATTGTCGTTGATAGTGCGACGAGAGCAGTCTATGTCGCGGACACGGGAAATAACCGAATAATTGTTTTAAACGCCGATTCGGGTAGATTCGCGTACAACGCTCGGAGCGATTTAGGCGGCGAATACACGTCTTGGTCGTCGCAAAAAGCAAGTTTCGAGTACTCTGTGTTTGGATGTGCGCAATTTAGAACGTTTATTGAAGGATTGAATAAACCATCCGGCATAGCCGTTCACGAAAACGTTTTATACGTCTCAGAGTATAGTTCTGGTAAAATCAAAGCGTTTCAGAAAACGTCCGGCGAATTACTCGATACGTTTGAAACCGGATCGATGGCGTTGGGTGGCATCGCGTTCCAACCTTCCTCGAATAAGTTATGGTACGTGTGTCGCTCTTCGAATTCGTTGCGATATATTGACGTGTCTATGACAGAGCAGAAGTGCAGTGGAAGCACGGGCACAATTCCGAGCGGCAATGCGATCGATTTCGGTACGGTGCCTGTGAGTGGCTCTACTGATTTATGTCCAGCACTGCCCACGTCCCTGGGTATCGCAGTACACGTCGAACACGACGACGGGTATTTGAACACAACAATGCTGAGTTATTCGTACGGCATGTCTGAGAGTTGCATGGCGTGCGACGACGACTGCGATAACGACATGTTACTCATGGCTGGATGGTTATGTCACAAATGTCTCCCGCAACCGTGCGAAAACGACGGAGTGTGTACTAATGTTCAAGGCAAAGGGTACAGCTGCGCCTGTAGTGAAGATTTTACGGGCGATCGATGTCAAAGCCCAGCTTCGCCACCACCATCTTCGTCGTCCTCGTCCGCGGGTGGTATTCATATGCGAAGAAGTCTGAGCGCATTTAGCGTTGCGATCGGGTTGATGTATTTATTAGAATTGTTTTGAAAAGGCGTTTACTCACCGTAGAATTGCATGATGTGTTGTACAAATTGTTCTTTTCTTACACTTTTAGGAAAGGTCAAACGCTTTCGCGTTTGATATGGCGTACACTAATTTCTTTTCCATCTCTTCGTCCGTATCGTACGGCGGCAGCTTCAAGAGATTCATGCACGTCGCCGCGCTGGGGAGTCTGGTTACATCCGCTACGGAGTTTGCGTCGCTTCCGGACGCCGCGCGGTGGATGCAAAAAGGCGGGTTTAACGCGCTAAAACCCAGTAAAGGAGTGTTTGCGCTGGAAGTGACAAACTTTAGAAGTTTTCTTTGATTCTCTTTGCTCATATTTCGTGTCACTCGCCAAAGTCTTTGTATGACTGCGTGATCTGCGTCGTATCCTCCCATGTAATGCGACGAACGCGCGAGATCGTCCACGTCCACGCCACCGCCAGAACCTGATATTAACAATCCTAACTCAGCCGGCGTAAAAAGTTTCAGGGTCGACGGACGCACCATCGCTCGAAAGCCTTCGACGAAGGCTGCTGACTGCACGCGAATCTGACCATCGAGTAAATACGCCGCCATTGCGTGTAAATACGAAGGATAATTCTTCTTGTTCACGCGAATGGTTGATCCATTCGGAACCAAATCTACGTATCTTGGACTGTCTGGATTCGCATTTGAGCGATCGAGCGCGACGAAATACAGCTCTAAATCATCAAAGTCGCTCTCGTTGAATCCTTTGAGCATGATGAGATTCCTGTAAACTTCTGGGTCAAACGTGGTCAAATCCGAAAGTGTCGGAGGTTTGCCTCGTAATTTGGAGAGAAAGAAGCCCGCGAGCGGCGCATCTAAAAGAATACCTTCTCCACACGCTTTACCGAGAATGGCTCCTAAATAAAAATAGGAGTACACGAGCCACTTCTCTCTGTCGCTCTCTTCGTTGCTATCGCGCGTAATCATCACATCGTCGTCGTCATCATCATCATCATCGTTTCGATCATCGCCAAACTCTGAAAACTGCTTTTCCAACGTATTCGCGTATCTTGGGTTTGGATACAGGGTTCTATCTGGCGTCTCGCAAAAAAGAAAGTTCCCTTCTTTTGGGTCAAACGCCTCTTCTACCGTCGCGCTCAAGAAATCTTTGAACAAACCGCCGCCGTCGACGCCCGCTTCTTCCGCGCCGTGTTCGTTGATAAACTTCACTCGAACATTTCCTTGCAAAGCCTCCACGCATTTACGCATAGCATCTGCAGGATGACTCGAGGAAGCTTGATCGAGAAAGAGTTGCTTAAATCCTTGTCTTAAAACCTTTCCTCTTTCAACGGTGATGTGCATCTTACTGTGTTGCATTCCGTTGATGAACGACAACGCTTCTGAATTCCTCGCGTTCATCGCACTCGCACTCATTCCCAATTCCTGCCGGCGGAATTTCTCAGTCGCGGTGCCAAAAGCGCGGACTCTAACTTCAAACGGTGCCAAACACGAACATTTACTTAAAACATTCGACGCTCTCGATTTCCGCCCACCTTCGCCAAATTCTCGGAGGAAGGAATCTACCGCCGGCGTTAAAAAACCAGAATCCACTCCGCCGCACAGTTCGACGGCATAAAACAACTCCGGTGGAGCGAATTGACGTCGGCCATTGCGGTCGAACAAGTTTTGCAACACAGACGCAGTAGCTTCAATTTGACAATCTTCCGTTCGGACCGCTCGGTAGCTTTTACTGGCGTTCAAACTTCCATTGTTAGTGAACGGCTCTTCCCATAATTGAAACCATAACGTGTTCTTTGCGATTTCGACGAGAAACTTCGATTCATCAATCGTGAGCGGTTTCCCGATGACGTAAAACTCTTCATCGTCAGCCGTTTGGGCGTGCACGGCGTAGATTTCGGAAAAGGCACCCAACTGTTCGCGCCATTTCGGATCGCGAATCGTATCTTTCGGATTTTTAGCGTATTGCGAAGACACGCTGAGCCACAGGTTCCGCATGATATCTGCGCATTGAAACGCAAACGAGGCAAGAAAGAACACGCGATCTTTTCCTCTGAGAACACTTGAAATTCCGAGAATATATTTTGCAATTTTTGCGGTGTTCTGTTCGCTCCTGTCATCTTCTTCTTTGTCTGCGTCGACAGCGCACGCACTCGCCAGTTGCGCGGAAATGATCGATGAAGGCGGATTCCAAAGCGAGGCGAGTTGTCGCTTCAATAAAGGCGGCACTTTAACCGTGTCAAACACAGTACCACCTTTTTTCACCATCGATCCTTTTGCGCGAAGTGGTTTCTCCTCGAAATCCTCGTCGTCACTATCGAATAACGTACTCTTTCCGTTATCGTTTCTAGAAAAGCTCGACGAATACTGGTTTTCGTCTTCGTCCGGCAACGCGGACAGTGGCAACGCATCGACTAATGTGCCGCACGCGTTTGCAAACAGAAGAGCATTTTCACCGTAATATTCATTGTAAATATACTTTCCCTCTCTCCATCCGACACCGAATGTTGGCGATCGAGACCATTCGCAAAGATTTCCCAACATCCACGCGATTCGCGAATACCCCTCCTCTCCAACGTTCACATCGAGAAGAACGCTACTTGGTGTTGAGAGCGCACGAAGAAAGAGCGTCGCGGGTGCTGCGAAAAATTGTGCATTATCGGCAGAAAGAAGCGGCGGTGGCGAACCCTCCGACTCCGAATCCTCCGACTCCGAATCCCAATCGGGGGAGAACCCAGGGGCGAACCCAAGAACATCGAGATTGCCGAGTAACTTTTGAAAGACCAGAGGGCAAGAGAAAACTTGTACGGCGAACGATTCGCCCCAATTCTTCACCTCTGATGACACTCCAACATCCATTGCATCTCCTTCTTCTTTGCACCTTCCTGCATCTTGTAACGCGACGCGACCAATATCGGTTATTAGTGTGAGCAAACCTCGCGGAGCTGTGAAGATACCAGCGGCATTGATATCAGCCGCATTCCTCAATATATTTTTGACGATGTCGTCGTTGAATGAAACCGCCCCTTTGACGTTCCTCGCTTCGTCTCTCGCGACTTCCCTAATTAGCGCGTGCGACCCCCCCTCCCTGTCATCTCCCCCGTATCCAGTAAGGTATGTGAACGTCAGTGATGCTAATCCACGTTTGATCGCAATACTTTGTGCCGTTCCGTGCACATTGTCACCATTACTATGCGCCTTTCGTTCATCACCTACCGCCCCGCTGCCCAGTCGGAGCAAGCACCATCGCAGCGACCTCGCTAGTATTCTTCTGCGTACTCTCAATTGAGCGTCGTCAATGTTGGGTGACTCGCCGCCTTCTCCATACAACCAAGCTGGAAGCACCGCCTTCAGAACTTTACGCATCGTCTCCATATCCTGCAAGTAACAATTACTTCTGATGCCATCTCGAAGCTCATCTATCGTCCCATCTTCATCCATCCTCTCCTCGTCGTCGCCAGAATTGCTCGAAGGCGTCGACGAAGAAGCGTAAAAGGTCAATCGCCGCAAATACCCAAACGCGGCGCGCGAATACTTTTCATCCGCTTCCAAATACGAAAAATGCTCTTTGCACTCTTCGCAACCATACAGATGATCCGTCGACGCCGACGACGATAAACACTTCGCGCACATTTCACCGTACACTTTCCCACCTTCACCACCACCATTTTCTCTCTCTCTTTCCTCTTCCACTCTCATCCGTTGCTTCGCCACTCTCAGCGCCGTGACGCTCCTCCAGTGTTTCTGTACCACCAAAGCTGCTTTCATCTCCACTCGCGCGCGATGTCGCTGTTCTCGTTCCCGTTTCGCCCGCGTCAGCGTTTCTTCTTTCGTCAACGAATTCCTACTCCCAGAACTCGTCGTGGGACCACCACGATTTCCCCCGACTTTGCTCAAACCCATCGTCGTCTCCGACGGCGCATTTCTCGCGCTCCTCCTCGAGGGTGTTCCTCCGACACTTTTGCTTTCACCAAAACCACCACTTTTTTTCCCGGACAAATCAATCTTCTTCTGCCTCGTCGAGTTGCCATCGAACGAGTGCAACCCAGGGATAAACGACATGATGAGTATATATTATTTGCGCGTTTGCTCTCTCTCTCTCTCTTTCTTTCTCTCTCTCTCTCTCTCTCGTCGTCTCGTGTAAAGCGTGTGGTGCGCAGAAAGAAGTTTCGAAATTCAGATGCGTTTTTTTTTGCAAGCGGCATATTTAGGGTTTCGTATACAGTTAGGGTTTAGGTAAAGCGCTCAACGACAAAGTCACACCTCACTCTTACGCGTTGTGGGAACAACTATCCTTTGAGACGAGGATGACGACGAGTGAGAAGACAACCAAGAAGGGAGAAAACGACGAGCACACAGAGACAGACGACGATTCTAAAGAAGAGAGCAAAGAGTTTATGAGAGAAAAAGAAAATCCGATGCCTCCGTTCCCGATCAAATCCCCTACCGAATGGGGGACGAACGACTTACCGTCGATGAGGAAGGAACTGCGAATGCAATTACAGTTGGCGATAAAAGCGACGCGAGAGAAAGGAACAACGAGAGAAGAAGAAGAAGAAGAAGAAGAAGAGAATAAAAAAAAAGGAGAGGAAGAGAAAGAAGAGCGTAAAAATGAGGATGAAATCGGAACGCTGGCGAACGCTTTGGAAGGTTTAGTCGCCGTCGCGGATGGGAATTTATCCTTACTGATTACGGGAGATGCGAAATTCGCATCCACGCGATTCGCGTTCGAGTGCATCGAAAAGATGGACCCGCAAAGGGTGAGCGTGACAATCGCGCCGGGGTTTACAAATACGCGAGAGTTTGACGTGATTATAATTTTCGTGGACAGCGAGAGAGTGCTAGAAGTTGTGGAGGAGACGAAGCTGGTCGTCAAGAGGGTCGGGTCCGAGAACGTGTTCATAGCGGCGTTCGTGAAGGAGGATGCGGAGGAGGAGGGAGAAGGAGGCGAGGAGGAGGAAGGAGAGGCGGAAGGAGAGATGCGAGCGGCTTTGGAAAGCGTGCGGAGTAGCGATTTGGGTGTGATGCCGTCGTCGTCTATGCCGACGGCAGAGGAGGACGAAGAGTATAGCGACGCACAGATTGAGATTTTACGAAACGCGCGAGGGACGAAGAGGGACGTGGAGAAGAACGCGGCGTCGATACCGGAATTGAGCTCGAGAGACGTAATTACGGAGTTTGAAAGGCAAACTTTAGCGATAGAACCGATAGAAATGAGGGAGACGACGACATCGACGACGAAAATGATGAACTCGCCGAAAAAGTCTCCAAAGGGTGGCGGACAATCGCCGATGAAAATATCTTTCCCGAGCGACGAAGGCAACGAAGACGCTAAGCAAGAGCTATTCTTGCGCGCGGAAGCGTTGTTATGGAACATAGCGCTGAGTAGCGGCATCGATCCATCCAACGCGTGCGCGTTTGAACACGGAGGGAAGAACAATACTACTAAGAATATAATGACGTTCCATCGACGAGAGCAAATAGAGTGGGTGAAGGAAATCGAACGCGCGTTGGAGAAGATTGAAGAGGCGAGGTTGAGGCAAGTAAAGAGTCAGTTAGCGAATGTGTACGTGGAAGCGAGCGGCTTGGACGCGGTAGAGGTTGGGTTGATCTCGCCGGAAAAGAGAGGGAAGAGAGAAAATCTCGAGTAAACAACACAAAACGTTCTTTGACGAAAGGTCATCTATTATTACTATTATCACTATTGCTACTCCTATCGCTGCGCTTGTGCTATTATAAAGACGCTATATTGCTAATTTTTGTTCTTCGCGCAAAGTACTGAACGCGACGCGTCTCGCGCCGCCGACGCCTTTATCGCCGTACATGGCGAATATGTACGAAAATTCCAAATCAGAGCACGCTTCAAAGAGCTTGAAAATGCCCGGTTTCAACCGCTCGCGAATGGAGGAGAAGATTTCGTTGTTCTTTTCGTCGCCGGTGGTACTCTCAATTTTTCGGTTCTCGGAAGTGGCGGTGACGCTCGCGATGACTTCAGCTAAGATGTGCGCGCAGTAAAATTGTTTCAATCCGCTCGCTTTACACGCGACGAGGCTTTTCGAGAGACTCGAGGCGCACCGAATGAAAGCGTCGTGATGTTCAATTTTAGTTGAAGACATTGAGGCCCATTGGCGCAACACGTCCACTAAATGCGCAATCGTCGCGGTGATGATATTTGTCGATCGTTTCAATTGTTCTTTGCGATGATACAAAGTTGCGGTGACGATGTCGCAACACAACACGAAGGAATCGAAATCGGTTTCTTGCGTTTCAAGAAGCGCGCCGCTGAATGCCCGGGCGGAAACGTGAGCGATTCTACCGACAACTCTGGCGCTGAGTGCACACTCGTAATCGCCTTTTGCTACGATGTTGCATAAAATAGCCAGCGATCGCCGTCGGTTTAAACATCGATTATCCTTGTTGAGATGGGGTTCGCACGCGTGGAGCAAACTATCGACGAGTGCTTCATTCTTTTCGTCGTCGAAGGTTTTCCGCCAAGCGAATTTTGAGCAACTGGTAAAAACTTCGAGCATCCAAAATGTAGGATGCAAGCGTTGGTTTTGCGCCGAGAGGAGAGCGTTGTCGTCGACGCCTCTGATGAACGCGTTCCTCGCGAGCGAATCTTCCCTGTGCAATCTGTCCACAGCAAACTGCACTGCGAACCGCCGCGCTTCTTTACTCGATGATTCAAACATCATTCGTAAACATTTTGTTCTTTCACGATGTAACTCGTTCAAAACCATCTCCGCGCCTTTAACTGTGTGACTGCTGCTGAAATGTTGAAAATTCTTCAGCAACGCGTTGAAAACAATCGTAAACGCTTCCGTCTCGAACGCAATACCAGGCGATGCGAGCAGAGAAACGCACCCACACAGATATGTCATTGCTTTTGTGTTTGTATTCAAATCACCTTTGAGTTCCTCCTTCACGAAGCACAATGCGCGGTCCAAGTGCGAGGCGACCGAATCGCTCGAGGTGCGCGTGAGATCTTTCATCACCGCGGAAGAAGGAGATAAAGACGAGAATATTTTAGCTCGCGCGTGTAGACTGTGCCCCAATCCTGCCAAGATGAAACCAAAACATACCGACATCGCGTGCGTGCTGGCATCACTTTCTTTTAACTTCACCACGAGAGACTCGAACAATTCTTCCCTCTTTTTGAATTTTTGCACCCACGCCGCCATAGCTTCATCATCGTTTCCGTCGCACGTATCGTCGCGCGTCTGTTTACACGCGACCGCTAAAGTCATGGCATCTTCAAAACACACATTTTTAGCGTTAGTTCTCGATAGCTGAAACAAATTTTCGTCTTCGTCATTTACAGAATATGAAGCACTCGCGTATTCTTCGAGGTACGAAAGCCACGCACTCTCGGGAATCGAATCTTCAATTTTACCCAGAGCCTCTCTCGTGCTTTCGCGATGAGGCCACTCGGAAGGTGATAAATCTTCCTCTATTTTCCTCGCATCTACTGCAGAGCGCACTCGTAATATTGTCTTCAACGATGATGGCGCTTTTCTTTTGTTTGCAAGCTTCGAGACAATCTCCTCAGCCGCTATCGCGACTGCTTCCATAGACGCAAAGAAACGACCCACGATTTCCTTCTCGTCCGTCACTTTGCGACGAGAGAATAAAGAGTTCATCTGCAATTCCAACGCCTCCATAGCGTCGACCAATGTTCTCTCCATATTCGTAGTAGATTCGTTCAACCATTCGCGAAGCGCATCAATCCAAAGCGTCGCCGAAACTAAATCATCGACGAGAGCGTCAAATTTTCTGTGTTTTATCCTCGACCCGAAATACCTCTTTGCTTGATCTGTAGATGCACGCGGGATCCATGTGCTTGAATACTGGTGTAACAAGTCATATCTCATATCAGTTCCGGCGTCCTTTTTGTTCTCGTCGGTCAAAATGCATTCGATAATTTCCCAAGCCTTATCGTTCGAGACGTTGTCGTTCGAGAGCGCTTGCATCGCGCACGGGAAGATCGAAATGAAATCGTCCGTCGTTCTCAACTCTCGCACGTGTTCAATAAATTGATCAAAGAGCGCGCGGTTGTTCATCAGTACATCTCCAACGACAGGAGAAATCGCCATGGCATCGTATATCGCCCAATCTTGAGGTACATTTCGTCCAAGTTTATCGCATTGCTCCAGCGTGAACGAGTCCAACATCCCCTTGTGGATGCTTTTCACGACCATTCCAAACGTAGTTAAAAGCCTCGTCGATTTCTGCATTCCCAAAATCTTCACGCATACCTCAAAAAGCTCTTCGCGCTGACCTTCAAGCATACTCGAAGTGTGAGATTCTAATGCTTTCAAAACCAGTTCCGAGCGGAAGAGCGCGTTCATGCCGCACAGTTCATCTTCGCTCTCATTGGGAACACGCTCGAATGCGTGTCCAACGCAATCGACAAATTCTGCGAGTTTACGCCGCGTCGCAAACGCCGCCAAGAAGTTCAGCAGAAACGTAGACGCCGTCGTGCCATTCATACCTACGCGCGAGATGCAACCAGTTGCTCTTTTTTCGAGTAAACGAAAATCGACGGAGAGAATGGCATCCAAGACATTGGCGTAATTCATCGTCTTCTCATACTTTCGCCCGTCGAAACATTCCACGAGAAAGGACTCGATGGCCACCTTTGGAGGATTACTATCGTCGTAGGCTTCGTAAACGTCCTCTTTTGTTTTTAACGCGCGCAAGAGATGCGCGATGTGCGTTCCTTTTTCTTTCGACGACGAACTCGTAACACCACCGAACAGTTTCGAAAACACCTCTCTCATATCTCTCAGCGCTTTCTCTGTAATCTTCTTCGTTATCGCCGCGTCTCTCTTTCGCTCTTTCGACGCGCAGAATTCTTGAAAGAACCACGGCGCGAACCGTATCGCGTGCGAATCCTTTGCGGTCGTGATGCGTTTGGCAAAGTGCAGAATGAACGCCGGTATTTGCTGATTCGTTTTTGTTTTATCTTCCTCCGGTACACTGGTGTCGTCGTCGCCTCCCTTCTTTCGCTTCTCGCCTCGTTTTCGTTTCTTACCGGCGTCCTCTTTTATTTTTTCAAACGCGTCTGGGTAATATCGCAAAACAGATTCTCTCGCCACCGTCAAACGCATCGCGCTTTCAATCAGTCTCCCCAACTCTGCGTTGTCGTTCGTACCCGCCGAAAGCAACACGTCAACAAACTCTTTCGTCACGTTCTGCTGCTTCTCCGCACTCGAACTCGCCGCCAACGTTGTCGACGCACCATTACTCCCATCGTCTCTATTCCTAATGTTCAAATCCTTTCTCCTCAACTGTCTCGCGCACAACCTCAAACTCGCTTCGCGCATCTCCGGAAACCGCTCAAAAGCCACCACGCACATCTCCGTGCACGCGCCCAATGAAGGCGCGTACTTGGACGCCGATAACACGTTCGAAAGCGCATCCGAACATTTCGAGAGCACCGATGCATTCCTGCCACAGCCGTCACCATCCGCCGCGAAGAGCTTCATGCTTTCGCTAAAACATTTCACCATCCGATTCGCGTTTGCCGGATTAAAAGATACCGCCTTTTCTTCCGCGGTTCTCTTTTCCCCGACGAACGAAAAGCTCTCCTCGTCTGAATCGTCGTCGTCGTTCTCGCCACCGTCGCGGCGGTTGTCAGTCGTCGTCGTCTCTTCTCCTCGGCGCAGGCAAATCGTCAGCGCGTTCAATAATATCTGCCACAGTTTCTCCGCGCTCTTCGCTTTCGTCTCTGCCTCTCCTCCTGTTAGGGAACCAAAAGCCTTCCCAAAACTCTTCTTCTTCGTCGTCGTCGTCGTCCCATCGTCGTCGTCCAAATCTAAGACGATCGTCGGTAATACGTTCAGCGTCCACTCGGCGCATAATCGCGCGTTCTCTTCTTCTTCTTCTCTCAATTTCGTCGTCTGAATCAAGATCCGAAGAGTCCTCGTACTTTCCATTTCGCCGCCGAAATGTTCGACGCAAAACTCGAGTTTTTTCTCGAACGATTCTTTCGGGTTGAACAAAAAGAAGCGATAACGCTTTTGGTGCGAACAACAACAACCGTCGTCGTCGTCGTTGTCGTCGTTGCCGCGAGGGAGAGGCGGAGGAGGAAAAGGAGGAGGCATTGTGTTTCGTGCGCGAGAAAGCGCTCGTATCTAATGAGGCAAAAACTCTCTTCTGAATTGGAAAAAGTTCACCTCAGAACGAATACCTGCGCGCGGTATACGAAGAGATGTCGTGGCGTCGTTCGTTTCTCTCGTACAAAGAAAAGTACGAAGACACGTACTCTCCCCCTCCTTTTGACGACGTAAACGAGGAGGAAAAGGAGAAGGAGACGAAGAAAAGCGGGGGCATCCACGCGCGGATTTCCCAGTGTTCGAGCTCGAGTGAACTCAAGAAACGGTTGAAGATGAAAGAAGAAGAAGGAGTAGGGGAAGAGGAAGAGGAAGAGAAGACGCGAAGAAAGGACGATCGAGATCCAGTTCCAGAGACTGGGTTTACCATATGGGACGCCTCGTTACTTCTCGCCGCGTATTTGAAGCGAGAGGAGAAGATGGAGCAGTTTTTGGGTGCTTCTGCTGCTTCAGCTGCTGCTGGTAAAACAACGCGCGTGGTAGAACTCGGCGCGGGGACCGGGGCGGGGACGCTACTTCTCGTCGAAAGCGTGGTCGAGAAGATGAGAGAGAGAAACGGTGACGTTCGGTTTGTGGTGACAGATTTAGATGTCGTTTTACATCTTTTGAGGCATAACGTGCGCGAGAGTGGCGCTTCGGAGTTCGTTTCCGTGCAGCGTTTGGAGTGGGGCGAAACGAGAAGAAAGGAGGATGTTGAGAGCGTGAAGACGCTTCTGTCGCCTTCGCGAATAGATCTGGTCATTGGCGCGGATTTGTGCTACACGTCGAACGAGGAAGTCATCAAAAATTTAGCAGATACGGTGAAATTGTGCGGAAGTCGCGCGTGCGTGATGGCGTTTTGCAGAGAGCACAACCCGAGCGCGGTGGATTTGTTCGAGAGTTTGTGCGAGGATACGTTTCGCATAAAAAAGGTAACGAACACTGATCCTTTGTGGCCGGAACACGTGCGCGAGGATTCGGACGATTTTGTCATTTTCGAAATGACGAGGTGCGTCGCTTTGGATGAATGATATCAAATGTATAAATAGTATTAACTTTAGGTGGTACCACACCACGGAGTTTTAGAAGTCTAGATAGAATAGTTTAATTGTACACTCTTGCACCGCTTTAAATCTAATAATAAGTTATTAAAATCATACTTGCGACGATAAACTCGCGGACGAGGAAAAACTGTTCCCGGACGACGATAGGTTGCTCACCGCTCTCGCCGAGTACAACGAAAACAAACCAATCGCCACGAAAACAATCGCGAGCATTTTCTTAAACACGCCCGTAACAGTCGCAAACGACGAGCGAATGTCGCACGTTTGCTCAAACTCAGCCGCGTCGCCGCCAGGTCCGCTCGCTTGCGCTTTAGCTGCAGGATGGATCTCGCTAATCGCCGCACCTAACGTCCACTCCACCTCGGATCCGTTGACATCTTCGGCGTATTCAATCATTCGCAAACCGTTGCTGGAATCGTCGCTACTCACTCCCGCGCTGTATTTCGGAAACCCAAAACCAACCGTGTTGGAATTCTCGTCTATGCTCAACAACGCGTCTAAAAGCGCGACGTCGAAACATCTTCCGTTCAACCTATCCGACGGCGTGTTCGGATCCTTCCCGTCGAAATCAGACGAGACAACGCTCCAAGTCGTCGCGCACAACGATTTCCCCGCGTCCGCTATTTCCAATAGCGTCGGTTTCGGGAACGTCACCAACGACGACGGCATCACGACAGAGATGAAGTGCGTCACGTGATAGAGTAAACTCATGCCCAAAAATTTCTTCGTCTGGCCGACGTCTTCGCTCAACGAGGCTTTCGGCAATCTCATGTCGCCGTTCCCATCTTCCGCCAGCATCTTTTGGATCTGTTTCTTCAGGCCTAACGCGCACTTTTCATACTCCCCGGACCCGATCAAAATTGCATTCGAGGACGTTTTCGCCTCGTACCCGATAAACCCGCACGGATCTCTCTTCTCGCCTCTCTCTGCCAACGCTTCCCGCCATCTCTTTTCCATGTGATTCGCCCCGTAGCCTAAATACGATTTCACGCGCACCGCTTTCCTCAACTGCTCCATGCTCGTAATCTTCTTCGTCTTTCTCATAAACCCACTCGCACTTAGCGTGACAACTTGCGCGGACCCGCCACCGACGTCAATCGCCCCGACCGATTCCTCCAACGGCTTCCTCGCGTTGTTCATCTCTCTAAACAATCGATTCCTCTCCTCCTCCGTCAACCCTCCGAAACCATCGACGTCCGCTCCGATACTCGTCACGTCTACCCCAACTAAATAATTCGCCGCTAACCACGCGTAAAAACCTTCGTCTTCCCCATCGATAGTTTTAAAATGCTCCTCTTCCCGCCCGATGGCGAATCTCGGCGTCGCTTTTCGCGCGACCGAAGCGACGGAACGCCACAACTCTTTCTGCTCCTTCTCCGTCAAAATCCGCATCCCGGCCGTCGCCCAGACGTACAGAGGCACTCGGCTTTTCCCTTCACTCTGCTCTCCTTTCCCAAAACTCGTCGTTATTGGTGACCTCCTCCTTTTCCTTTTCCTCTTCCCGTTCGTCTTCTCTTCCTCTTCAATGGCTTCGATTTTCCGCATCGCGCCTTCCAACATCGGCAGAAGTGCGGTTTCGATGTCCTTTTCGCTCTTCCCGCGCAGAGACGCCAACGGGTGCAAACTTTTCACTTTCTTCCCTACAGTCGTCAGCGAGAACAACCTCGTTTTATCGTCGCTTCCCGACGAACGCATTCCTTCTTCTCCTTCGTCTTCATCATTTGCGGAGTAGTTGACGCGAAACGTGTGCGCGCGACATCCCGTCGACCCGGCGTCGACGAAGACGAGAAACTCCGGAACCCCGACGTCGCACAAGATGTTTCTCTCGTCGCTGTATCCTCCACCAGTATTCGTCGCGCGCGCCACCGAATTCGCGTTGTTGTTAAACGTGGGGAACTCCTCCGCGAGGAGGAGTAAGTACGCGAGCGCGAGCAACGGCAGGAGCGTCTTCAGACAAAACGACGACGGAGAAGACGTCGACGCCGCGAACGATCCTCCTCCGTTTGTGCTTTTACTCATCGTCGTTCGATTCTGTTTACGTTTCGACGGCGACTCTGGCACGCGATGATGAGGACGAGGACTGTGATGTAAAGAGGGTTGCGAAGCAGAAGATGTAGTGAATGCCGCGCTGCTCGAGGACGCTCGGAGCATGTATCCTTTCGCGTACGCTGCGCGCGCCGGTGTCTTTAAGAGAGAGTAAAGCGATTGGAAAGTGAAGCCACGTTTCCCTGAACACAAAGTTTGTCCTCATTACACGCGCGCGGAAAGACACGCGATGAAGCTTCCAATAATCGACGTGAACGCGTTAACTTCGTCCGAGATCACCGCTCGAGTGCGTTTGGCGTGCGAAACGAACGGTTTTTTTATAGTACGAAACCATTCGGTGAAGCAATCCACGGTGCGCGAGATGCACGAAGCGTCGAAACTGTTCTACGCGCTGCCGGTAAAGTTCAAAATGCGTGCGAAACAAAACGCGAACAACCGCGGGTATTCGCCGATAATGGAAGAGAAACTCGATTTGAACGCGAACGGGGACAGTAAAGAAGGGTTTTACATCGGTCGCGAGTGCGAAGACTGGGAGATGGACTTGCCTTTGCGCGGGAAGAATGTTTGGTGGCCACCTGAAGAGGAGGAGGCGAAAGACGAAGACGAAGAGGAGTCCGAGGCGAGAAAAATCGGCATCCGGTTCCGCCTGGCCATGGAACAATATTACGAAGAGATGGTGCAATTCTGCGACGGATTCGTCCCGACGTTTGCGGAGGCGTTAGGGTTACCGGGTTTTTTTGAGGACAAGTTCAAGCCGCACAACGCGCTTTTGAGACCGTTGAAGTACGGGAAAGTGAAGAGCGAAGGGAAACAGTTCGCGTGCGGAGCGCACAGCGATTACGGCGTGCTCACCATGTTGTGGGTGCAACCAGGCTCGGAAGGGTTGGAGATTTTCGACGAGAAGAGCGAGAGTTGGATGCAAGTCAATTTGGGCGGCGCGGAGGAGGAGGGGAAGGAAAGCGAGCGGCCGGATGATTTCATATGTAACATTGGCGATTTGATGCAATTTTGGACGAACGATCGATTCAAATCCACCGTCCATCGAGTCGTAACGGACGGAACGAAAGAGAGATATTCGGCGGCATTTTTTTACGAGCCAAGTTACGAGTGCGAGATCGAACCGATAGTGTTAGAAGGAGAGGAGCCAAAGTACGAGAAAACGACGTTTTTAAAGTACATTCTGGCAAAGTACGACGCGACGCACGAGGCTTTCGACAGCGGTGAAAAAAATGCCTCGAAGAAGAAGTGACGAGATGACACCTCGCTCTGAGGATGCATTTTTTATGTGTACAACAACAGTAACGGATTATTCTTACAACAACACGATGTATATAATATTAGCAAAGCTGAGCCGCTCGCGGTGCGCGCAAATTTTGTAAATAAAGCTCAGTCTAAAGTTGGTATGTAGTATATAGGATTTTTATCAGTACATTTCGTCGTCGAAGAAGTGCATTTCTTCGGCTGATTTATATTTGTTCCTCTCTCGGCTGCCGTTCTTCTTCTTGTTCCCGCTTTTCGGCGCAGCGCTCCGGTTTTCCAAGGCGCTTTCAATCGCGTCCGAGTATTGTTTTGGCGGCACTGCCGGAGTCATCGCTGCCGTTATCGTCGCGTCGACTGTAGATTCTTTGCCGTTCGAGGTTTCGTATTCCAAATCTCCGGTGACGTGGTGCGAGAACAAAGGACGCTGCGCTTGCGGATTCTTCATGGACTTTCTCTGCTCCGACTGTATGCGCATCTGCGCGCACACGTCAAACACGCGCCATTCGTCCACTCTCGATCGTCGACAGCACGATTCCAAGAACGCCAAGGTGACGGTGTTCAAACCGACCTCGGCATCTTTCGCTTTATCGAATACGCTCAAGGCGGAGGAGACTTCGTTGAGTCGACAACATTCGTCGATGAGCGCGCCGTACATTTTCGATCGTGGGGTATCTTTTTGATACGGGTTGATTTTTTTCATCTTTCTCGGTAAGTCATCTGCTTCGCTGTTTTGTTTCTCGTAGTATTCCCAAAACTCCATGGCGGACGCGAGATCGCCGGATCGCGCGAATGCTTCCACGAGCGCGCACAAAACGTCCGCGCCAAACAGAGAGGTTTCGGATTCAATCGCAAGTTTCGCCATGGTCTTCGTCTTGCTCATGAAGTCAACCTCTTGTTCGACAACTTCCGCGTTTCGTGCGACGGCTTTGAAGAGAGACCCCATGGCTAACGGACCGAGTTCTTCAGCAACCGTCATCTTTCCGCCAGAATGGTACTTCTTGCGTCTCTCGACGAGATTCCAAGCGTCAGCGAGAAAGCCGTTGTCGGCGCACGATTGTACCAAATCTTGAAATGTTCCGCGGGTTAAGTGATAGTACGCGACTTGTTTCGGTGCCACGGAAGTACTTGTTTTTATCGTCGCTTTCATGCTTTTGTTCTCGTTGTCCGATTGTCTCGAGCGAAGCCATTTGTATACGCGTAAAGCTCGTTCGGGGTATCCGGCTCGGCACAAAGCGCGCACGACGCCTTCGAGCGTGTCGTCTTGAATGGAACCACCGCACTTGATTATAGATTTAAGTTCCGATATGGTATCTTCGACGCGTCCGGCTCGAGAGATGACTTTCACGAAGAGATTGCTACACCAATCGTTCGGTACGACGTTGAATTTGGCCATATCCGCGAAAATTTTATACGCCTTCTCCGCCGCAACGTCAACGTTTTCGCGCTCGACGCTCATGGTCAAGCACCCGAACAAGGCACTTCCGAACGTAACAATAGACGGCGACGCGTTGCTGCTTGTATCTTCCCCAATCTCTTCGATGTTAGAGTACGACTCGATAATAGAATCGTACACATCTAAAGCTTCTTCGACTCGGTGTGCTTTCACGTTTGCATCCATCCACGCCGTGCGCATGAAATCGTTCACGAGAACGTTCGGATCGCGATTGGCTAACTTGTACACTTTCTCGACGTCTGTAAACCGATTCCCGTGCGTTCCTAAAGCAGTAAGCATTAGAGAATACGTGCGTTCCGTTGCGGGCACGTTTGCTCGTCGCATATCGCGAAAGATTGAAATCGCATTTTCGGCGTTGTTACTCGACGTGTGCGATTTCGTCTTCTTTGCGCAGTGTAACAACATCGTGTTGAAAAGAATTTGGTTATCCAGCGTGCTGTTTTCATTCGTTCTGAGCTTCACCGTGTCGTATAAATCCGTCGCTTTCTTTACATCGCCGAGATGAAAGTACAGAAACATAGCCGCACTCGCGACGGAGGACGTTTCGCACACAGATTTGTTCGATTGCTCGAATAATTCCACGCCTTTCGTAGCCATCGCTTGGCCGTTCGCATCGTCTGCCCTCGGTCGACACGCCGTCAACGCAGACGTCAGGATGTGTCGATTCACGGCAAACCCGAGTTTTTGCATTTGTTCGATGATATCCATCGCGGATTCGACGTCGTTTGCGCGCGCATACACAGACACTAAAGCGCTAAAGACTTGCGACGAGACGTTAAAATAATCATCTTTACCGTTGTTGAGTTTGTTCGTTTCGCGAAGTCTCTTCGATTCTTCCTCGTACCTTTGCAAAAGTGGTCTCGTGATGTTCTTCGCCAACGCGACAGCTTTAGCGTTCGATTCGGTAAAAGCCCCGACCGCCAACGATCTTTGTAAACACGACAAGGTTGCGGAAACGATGTATTTGTTCATGTCGCCTTGAACGCTCGGATCCTCTCTCGATCGATTGAATAATTCCAAAGCAAATTCTAAATCCGGTATCGGAGACGCGTTTGCCGCCGCCGTGATAGCCGCACCGTACGTAATCTCCGTCGGCGCTAAGTACGCAAAGTCCTCGGTGAGTTCTTGGAAAATACTTTTCGCAACGTTGACGTTCCTCGCATTCTTTGCCGCCGCGATGACGCCATTGAACGCTCGCACCGCGTCCGTATCGTCTCGAATTCGTTTATCTTTACCTAGTACGTCCACTTTGAACTGACGAAACGTCTCTAAAGCCTCCTCGCAATCCGCGCAGCTCGCGCAACAATCGATGTAGGAACGATACACGATCGCTTTGGGCGTACCATTTTTCTTCATATTCTCGAAAGCTTTCTTCGCATCGTTCAGTCGATTCGCTTTCCCGCACGCTTTTAAAAACGCCGAAACCGTGTATTCATTCTTCGTCAGCGACATTTCAAACGCTTGTCTCACGAATTCAAAGTAAAACGCGTTGTTGTTTTTAATGTTGTTGCTTTGGTTGCGGTTCTTTTTCGCGCTTTTTGTCGTCGACGCGTTCAAATCGAATCCTTCGTCGTTATTCTCCCCGTCTCTCATCTCCCTCGACATTCTCGATATAAACGCATTCGCCAACCGTCCGCCGTCCATCTTATCGTCCCTCGGATCAAACAAACCGTAATACTCCATCATCAACTCAAACGCGTTCGCTTTCGCGCACTGGTCAAAAAACGGCCCGTGGTGTTGCGCCACGTTCATCTTCTTAAAAAACCGAGACTGCGAGTACGACTCCCCCCTGCTAAACTCACTATCATCATCCTCTCGTTCGAGAAAGTACCGCCGCGCGAACCGAAACGCTTGCAAAGGCGCGTTCATGGTCCCTTCCGATACCCGCAACAACCTCGAAAACTCCTCCACCAATTCGTTCTCTGATTTCGCGCTCCATCTCTCCTTCTCTTCTTCCTCCTTCTGTTCTTCGTCGTGCACAAAAATCGCCTCCTCGATGTCCTTCTCCACCGCCTGTTGGAAAAGCACGTCTTTCTTCTTGTACTTTTGTACCACTTTATTCGGAGTAGTGGTAGGAGTAAGAGGCGATTGAATCGTCTTCTTGTTCCCGCGTACGATGTTGGTCTCTTTTCTCCGTCTGCTGTACGTTCGTCTTTTCATCATCAGTTTCTCCATCACGTCGTCGTCCTTTTCGTCGTCGCGTTCCTCTGCGTCTTCGTCTTCGTCGTCGAATACATACGGAGGAGGAGGAGGAGCACCGTCGTCTTCTTCTACAGGGAAAGAAGAATTCTTCGTCTTCTTCTTTGGGTTATCGGAAATCGCCGCCAGGCGAGAAAATCGTCTCGCGGAAGACGAAGAAGAAGAAGAAGAAGCGAATAAAGAAGAAGAACGAAGTCGTCTTCGCAGAAAAGCAGCGGTCATCGAAGGAGTCGTCGTTAAAGTCGCGCCGCGCGAAGAGGAGAACATCATTTTTGATGCGCTTTGTCTTCTTCTTTAACTTCTTCGCGTCTTCTGATTCAGAATAAAAAGCGTCTCTCGCGCGCGAAGGAAGAATCGCTTTTTTTGTGACGACGATGAAAAAAGAAAAAAACGGTTCAAAAGAAGAACATTTTAAGTCAAACACATGCAAACGCATGTGAATACACCCGCGAAAAACCACAACGCGCAGAGGTATCATCTCTCGTTGTGGTTCTGAAAGAATCACACAGAGGAGGAGGAGACAGAAATCGAGAAGAATGTGAAAGAGCTCTCGAGTGCGAAGAGCGCGACTTTTTCTCGAGTGCGTTTTCGACAAACAAGTCTCTCTCGCACACAGAGCAAAGACTACTATAAATCGTTTCGTGCGGTAAGTAAGGCCTGTGCTTTTCAGAGACAGAACCGCTTCGTAGTGCTCTGCGGAGTCTTTTGTCTCTCGAACAAGCGGCATAAAAAAATTCGTAACGAGAATATAATTTAGAGATTTAAGAGAATATATCTCGTGCTGAGCGGTCAGAGAGAGAGAGAGAGAGAGAGGGAAGAGCATGGGGTGCGCGAGCTCCAAAACGACTCTGATATCGACGACGGAGGGAGGATCGTCGTTTTTGAAGAAAGAAGAGGGAGAACGAGCGGAACAAAATGTGAATGGAATGCATTCGTCCGATTCCAATTCGACACCACCAACAACGTCGAAGACGACGACGAC
>Ga0182095_1486890_pt1 | contig 20917 bp, 13 predicted proteins | sample 041ome_19_FD_127784 | JGI IMG/M metagenome (GOLD analysis project Ga0182095, IMG submission 127784) | Metatranscriptome of coastal salt marsh microbial communities from the Groves Creek Marsh, Georgia, USA - 041412BS metaT (Metagenome... | ecosystem: Environmental > Aquatic > Marine > Intertidal...
GCGCCTTCGAGCGCGCCGTTCAAGCGCACCGCGCCGCTCTAGGCCTGAGTTCGAGAGATGACGATGTCGTCCTCGGCGCGGTCTCCGCATCATCGTTTTGGTTTTGATGATGAAGAAGAAGAAGAGAGACATTTTTTAAAAAGTACGACCAAAAAATGAGAACGCGCGTATTTATTTTTTTTGTACTTTTTTCACAAGTCTTGTCTTTTTTTTTCGATTTTCTCTCTTTCCAAAATTCAGATTTTACCCCCACTTCCTTCGCGCTGCTGCTGCTCGAAAGAGACAGAGAGACGGACGCAAAAGCGCGGCATCGTCGACACTCTTTCACCGCCGCGGTTCGATTTCTTCGGCGCGAGGAGTGGTTTTTTTTAGAACTTTGTCTCTCTTTCTCCGTCGTTTAAGCCGCGAAGAGCGAATTGGAAAAAGGCAACCCACGCGCAACTCCGCCGCCGTTTTTTTTCCTCGCGCAGAGAGAACTTTCAATACAATAGTCGCGAGAGATTGATTCGAGAAGGGATTTTTTGTCGTAAAAACGCGCCAGAGAGAGAGAGAGAGATACGGAGAGATGAAGAACACGAAGTTCGCGAAAGCGCTCGTCTCCTCCGATCGGCACACGCGCGATAAAACTTTCGAGCGGTTGCGGAAGTGGCTCTGCTCGCAAAAATCGCTCGACCATTTGTCCATGAAGAAAGTGTGGAAGGCTTTGTTTTACGCCATGTGGCACTCGGATGGGAGAGAGGTGCAGAGAGAGTTGGCGATATCCATCGCGTCCGTGATGCATTCGCTGAAACCGCAAATGGCTATTTTGTACGCCTCGGTGTTCTTTTGGACGATGCGAAACGAGTGGGCCGGCATCGATAAGCACCGGTTGGACAAGTATTGCGTTTTGGCGAGGCAGATACAGAAGCACGTGTTTCAGTATTTACAACGAAGAGATTGGGAGACGAACGTGAGTCAGAACGTGGCGAATAGAGTGTATAGAGATGCTTTGTTTGGCGAGGATGATAACATCACTGCGATCGATGTTGGGATTAAGTTACACGTAGCGGAGGCGTTTGGAGAGGAAATTCGAAGGTTCGACGTGAAGGAGAAGGAAGAGAAGAAGAAAAAGAAGAAAAAAAAGAGCAAGAAGAGCAAACGCAGTAGCGATGATGGAGACATCGACTCGGACGGAGACGAAGATAAAGAGAACGTGGACGTGACCGATGATGAGGAGGATTCAGACGACGACGAACAGGAGAAGGAGGCTGGGGAGGCGCCGCCGCAGGAAATCATCAAAATGCTTCTCGTCGCGTTTATGCACGGCATGCGTCACGAAACGTCGTTTAGTTTCCTCAAAAGATGCGCGAGCGATGTGTTCGACGTGTTTTGTCCGACGAACGTGGATACGAGGAACGCGCCGAGGAACAAAAATGGTTGGGTGTTGAATGCGACGTACATTAAAGACTTGGCGAGGGTCGCGATTGAGCTCGGCGCAGGGAACGGTTGCCCCGAGACGTCGAGGGAAGCGCTGTACGAGCTACACACAGACTTAAAGAAAGCCGCCGTTGTGGCAGAGAAAGCGCCTTCGATTGAGTTGAAAAAGGATCAAAAATTAACGATTAAAGTGGCAAATAGAATCATGAGCGAGGAGAAATCTTCGTCGTCGTCAAGTTCGTCATCGTCGTCGGAGGAAGAAGAAGAAGAAGAGGAAAAGGTTACTAGCAGCAACAAAAAGAAGAAGAAGAAGCGCGCGGAAATTCGCGTCATCGACGACGCAGATGAGGACGAACAACCGGAGAAGAAGAAGCAAAAGAAGCAAAAGAAGAAAGCTGAAAAAATAGTCGAGGAAAACCCATTCGAGAAGGCGCAGCGAGAGAAAAACGCGTTGTTGGCGGCAAAAGCAGCGACGACAGCGGAGGAAGACGATGGAAAGGATGACGAAAAGCATCCTCCGCTCAATGGACACGTCGTCTCTGCGCGACGCGCGCTGAACTTCAAGCCAAAGAAGTACCAAGAAAATGGAAACATCGATTCCCCTTCCTCGCCGTCGGCCTCACCATCGAAAAGACTTTCCTGGAACCTCAAAGGTATCACCCGGTCCTTCCCATCCGGCGCCATTGATACTTCCAAAGGTGTTCAAAACATCAAAACATCCACACCGACGAAAGGATTACTCAAACCAATCCACGCGATTGGTAAAGGCTCCCCCTCGACGTTTGTCAAATCGAAATACTTCCCCGGCCCGCCAACCTCGGCGCCGTTGCAACGAAGGCCACAGTCTATGTACGCCCCGTCTGACTTCAACGAAGAAGACAGCGACGACGACCAACGCGAGGACCACATGATTCTTGGCATTAAGAAGAATAGCAGCGCGAAGCATTCCGGAAACAGCGACGAGAAGAAGAAAAAGAAAAAGAAGAACAAAAACAAGAACAAAAAGAATAGAAGATTGACGATGTAAAACGACTCGAAGAAGATTTTTAAATCACTTAGAAAAAATGCACCAACCACATCGCGTAAAACGAACGAGTTTTCTGTTTTTTCATTCGCGCGCATTAGTTGTAATTACTCGCTTCGCTGTTCGTATGGAAGTTTGCTCGGGGACGCTCTCGCCGCCGCGAGTCTTCAATTTTTCCTTCTCTTCCCCCAATTTCCTCATAAATAATTCAAAAAACAAAAGAGTAATGCTTCGAGAAATCAACCACGAGCTGATAAACTCCTCCTCGGACGCGCGCTCCAACGCCGTCATCAAACGAAGCGCGAAAAGACGATCGGCGTCGTCGTGTCCGGTGACCATCGCCGCGCCGGAAGAGTGGAGCGAGGATGGTAAAAACAAGACAAACGTTGATTTTCCCGGGGATGGGGGAAATAGGGCGGACGAGGAAGAGTTGGAAATGAAATCGGGCGCGAACAAACCATTGCACGCGCTCGCCAAGAGAGCGCTGAAAGTCGTCGCTTCGCTCGCGAACGGTGGACGCGTATTAGATGGAAGCAACGGAGAGGACGACGACGAGGATAACTCGTTGGAGAGCACGATGCGTCCATCGCCGTTGTCGTGGCATGCGAATTGTAAAACGACGTTTGGCATCGCACACAACGACCGGAAAGGGACGAAAATTTCAGTGTTTGATCGAAGCGGGAAAGGCTCTTCGTCGTCGTCGAGCATTTTTGAGGTTTTAGGGGAAATAGGACAACCTGCGACGACGATGGCATCCGCAGGTGCGGTTCCTTCGGCGCCGTTCTCGCCGTCGTCGAAAGTGTCCAAGAAAAGAGGCGCCGCTCCGGCGAGTTTGATTTCCGCGCCGTGCTCAACGCCGCGCGTGGCGAACGAGACGACGGTGGCGATGGCGTTTCGGCCGGATCATCCGAACGAGATTGTAATGACAACGAGAGAAAGCGGTGGAGTGCGGGTGTTTACGAAGGTTTCCGCGTCGAATAATAATAACAAGAGCAGTAATAGCAGTAGTGCCGGAACGACGACGTGGAAGATGGAACGATTGCCGAATGATGAGACGGAGGCGTTGTTGGACTCGGCGGTGTCGGACGTGGTTGGCGTTCGCGTTCTCGATAAACTTGCGTGGTCGCCGGATGGGTCATTATTAGCGACGTCGAGTTCAAGAGGGTCTACCATTCGTATTTGGGATGTGGATTCGAAGAAGAGTACTGCAATGTCTTCCGGGAACACGAGCGGTTTGTCCTCAATTGTTCGATCGATTAAGCGAAGAAAGACGTTTCACGTGCCGAAATCGAAAATCGAAATTATGAAAGCGTTCTCGTCGATTGGTTCGTTCAAGGAAACGCTCGTGCCGATTGAAATCAATACGAAGCGGAACGGAATTATCTCGTTGGCGTTTAGTCGGTCTGGTCGACACCTCGCCGCGATTTCGAAAGATGGCGCGTTGACCATTTGGACGAAGAAATCAGGCGTTTGGTCGGAGAACGGCTTCTCATCGACTGGCAAAGTGACCGCGTTCGCGTGGGGCCCGTCGCCGAAAGCTGCGGCAATTCGTGGAAACAAGAGAGTTCGCGAGTACGACGAAAATGAAATTGGATTGTGCTGCGTCGAAACCGCGTTGGGGACTGGTGCTTCGAAGAGCACGGACAAGAGGCACATCTCGTGCGCGGCTTTACAAGTTGCTCCAAACGGGTCGACGCGAGCGGCGCTTCCTATCACCTTTCCAAAAATTCCAGGTGAAGGTGATTCATCTGAAGTAGCTGCGATCACATCGTGCGCATGGGATGACACGGCGTCTCGATTGGTGTTTGGACACGCCGATGGGAAAGTTCGAGTGTACGCGACTATAGTTCACCCGGTGTTGACCGTCAGAGCAATCGGTACATTTTACAGAGAGAAAGAGGACGATGAAGATGCGCTCGCGGATGAGGAGGAAAAACCTATCGAGGTGAAAGATATCGCCGCTTGTTTACAATTTTCGTCCGGTGACTCGGCCGCTATGCGCCGACTGAACGACCGGGCCATTGTGGATAGAATATTAGCGGTATCGTGGGGAGACGGCGCTACGAGCTTCGTTCCGATGACATTTAGCGCGTCTTCTGCGGTATAGAATATGTCTTTAATAAACAATCAGTCTAGATACTAGCGAGCGAAATACAATTACTCAAACGATTGAGAAGCGCCTTGCTCATTTCTAACCAGTGCGCATCGCCGAAGACCATTTTGGGTCCTTTAATGGCTATAACTAAAGCAGTTTCCAAGTCACCGACTTCGTATTTCTTTTCAGGATAATCTTCCTTGCAAACAATCTCGCAACATCTCGATATCTCTCGCGTAAACCTGGTCCTCTTCTGACTTTCGAATGCGGCGCGCAAACAACGCTTACACGCCCAAGATATTGCTTTTTCACTTCCGTTCTCGAGCGCTACATCGACATCTTGGCACAACGTTGGGAAACAAGTTCGCACAGGTGGCATTCGCGATAACGACTTTGGAATATCCTCACCGCTCACGCAAAGCGAAGAGGTGGCCAAAGTAAACAGTTGCTCCGCGTTCACTTTACCGCGTACTTCAAAGCGCACGTCAATTTTCTTCGCAAAAGGAAAGTCTTTAGAGCGAATATCTTCTAATTCCGAGCGCAGAGCTTCCAATTCCTCCGCACTTGGTCGTTTGCTCTCAAAAATGACAATCATGTCGCAATCAGATTCGAAATCAACCGCCGCGCCCCGAGCGATAGAGCCACGTACGCAAATCGACGATACATTTTTCATTCGAGCGAAGATACAATCAGACAATGTTTGTGTGCATAAACGCCACTTCACTTGCACGTCTTTTTCGAACGATCTAGTTTCGCAGAGTTTTGGACACTTGCCCTCATTATCTAAATCGATAACGGCAAGATTAAATCGCGTAGGGAAATCCCTATCAACCAGTCGAGAGGAGTACAATCGACTCAGCGCCTTAGTGCCTTTGTCTCTAATTTTTGCCCATCTAGCGAATCGAGACGCGTATGATGTGTCCATATCCGAACCGTTATGAATGTAACGACGCGTGATTGATACCGACGTGTTCGTTTTATTCGACGACTCAACGTGATGTAACCATCGCGGCGGGAAAATCAAAACGTCGCCCTCAGAAAGTGTCGCTTGATACGCACGTAATCCTGTCCTAATCCGCTCATCATCGATTGATAGGCGCGACCGTCTTCTCAACGGGTGCCAATCTGGGTAGAGATTACAGCGCGAAAGCCCAGAAAATGGCGCAAATAATAAAAACGTCTTCTCGCCCTTCAGCTGCGTAAGAGTTGAAATTGAAGCGTCGAAATGCAAAGGCGAAACGCTACCTCTTTTTGACAACCAAAGCCTCAGAGGTTGGGACTCCACGAACTCATCACTCTTTTCAAACGCCGAAAACACTCTTAAATAGTCACGTTCCATATCATCTTTCAGCGACTCCGGCAACTCGGATTGTATATACGCCCCGTCCCCTGATAACTCCAACACGCGCGATAATCCGAGCGCGAAAGGCATTCGTTGCGTAAGCGAGGGCGGTTGAAACTTCCGATTGCGTATTGCTTCGTGCGATTGTTCCGCATACACGAACGACTTCTCATTTTTCCTTCTATCGCTGTTAATACTCGTGCGTACTCTCACCGTGGTCTGGAACGCCCCTCCCGTCCTCTTCTCTTCCTCCTCGTGCGCTTCCAACAACTTGCGAATCGTCCACGAAGACGAAGCCGCGCCGCCGCCGCCGCCTCCTCGACCTCGCGTTTTCTCAAACGCGTTCCGAATCAGCACCGGTTCGTGTAACCGACGAAGAAAACCTTCATCCAAAATGCTCCCATCGTCGCTCAAATCAATCGTCGCCACGTGCCCGTAGATGTTCATCTTCTTCGCCGCGTCGTCCTCTTCATCACCTCTCTCGATATCATTCTTCTCGTCATCCAACGCGTCGAGCTTTGCGAGCAGACGAACGTAGTTCGCCGCGAAGAAATCTTCAAAACGATTAATGCCGAAAAGACGCGAAGCATCGCTCTCCTTTCCAGAAGAAGGTTTAGCCTCTGCTCGTCGTCGTCCGACTCTGTTTATTCTCCTTCTTCCTCTTCGCGAATCTATTAGGGGAGTTGGAGTCCAATTGGAAACGAGGAAAAGGTGTTGTTGTTCGCGCGCGTGCATCTCCTTATTTTATTCCTCGCTTCGCGCGAGCTTCAAAAAATTTACTATCTCTTCTCACCGAGTCGCGTCGAGTGGCATTTGGGCACCGCGTTGTGTGTGCGCGCGCTCGTTCATCCGTCGCGCGCTTTCTCTTTGCGCGTAAGTTTTTGTGTCGATGCTTTTTGGATAACAAAAAAACGTCACTCTTTTTAGGCGCCAAACGATACGATAAGACCATCGAACTCGCGCGCGCGCGCGTAAATATGAGCACTATTGCACCGAACGCTGCTCTGCGAGCGTGCTCGCGTCAGCAGCAGCAACAACAACAACAATCGCGCCGCGCGTTTTTATCGTCTTCGGGAAAAAATGGATTAACGATGCGTACAGACGCTCATCCTCCTCCTCGTCGCCACCGCGCGATGTCATTGACGACGAGAGCGAAAGGAGAGAAGGAGAGCGGCGGTAACATTTTCGATAAAATCGCAGACGAGGCGAACAAAATGCTCGACGTGATGGAAGGCGGACCGAAGCTGCGCAAGTGGTACGGGGAAGATTCCTCGGTCGGGAAAGATGGCGAAGTGAAACGAGAGCGAGAAGAAAAGGAGGAAAGTTTACGGAAAGAGGAACAAATGAAAATGGAAGCGGAAGAGAAGGACGCGTACGACGAGGGAGAGATGAGTGCTTCTCCGAAGAGAGCTATTTACGTGCTCGATTCTGGATCGAAGCTCGGCGACGCGGTGGTCATGCAACTCGTGCTGGCAAAGTTGGACGTGAAGGTGGCGTGCGAAAACGTGGAGGCTGAGAGCGCGAGGTACGGGCCGTACGTTGATGTCGCGGATTTAGGAGACGTGAAGGCGTTGCGACGGTCGTTGTCTGGGGTGCGGTCGGTGATTGTTCCCTCGGGGAAGTTTGACGAGTCGTTCGCGAAATTGTGTAAAGAGAGCGGGGTAAAGCACATCGTGTTGTTATCGACGGCACAATCGTGCAGAGGAAACGTGCTGAGCATGATTTTGGACGATGAAGGCACGAGAGCGAGAAAAGAGGAGAAAAGAGAACAACTCGCGAAGAGTTTGGGAATCCCGTTGACGATTATTCGACCAGTAAACGTGGTGGATGAACCCACGAGAGGAAAAGCGATGGCGTTTTCCAAGGAAGACGGACGATTGAGCGGAACGATTTCGATCGAGGATGTCGCCGTGTGCGCGGTAAGAGCTTTAGCACAACCGCCAAAGAAAGGTGCCGACGCGATTGCTTTCGAAATCGCGACGTCGAACGAGACGGGTAAGACAGATTGGAAAGCGCAGTTTACGATGTTGAAAGCTTAAGAAAAAATCGCGAATGTATTATTTATCAAGTCATTTCTTCGCGCTGTACTTGCTTTAGATCGAGTTGTTACTACAAATGTTTACTATTGCCTAATTAATCTAAATGTCTATGGATTCGCTATCGTTATCAGTTCTTGCGGTTTACAAGGCGCGCGGCATAAAGGACACTCTGGCTTCTGTTGGCAACACTCCACCGCGCACTCCCAACACAAACAGTGTCCGCACTTCAACGCGGTTGGGTATTTCGTGGGATTCAAACACAATGGACACGGTATATCGTGCCAAGTGTATCGTTTGGCATCTTCGTCGTTAGCTTGATCGAAGTCGTTTGACAATCCGCCGCCAACACCGAAACTTGGAAGCATATTTGCATCGTCCATGACGGAAACTGGATTCACGCTTCCTTTCTGTCTCTCCTCGCTCGATCTGTCCCCACATCTCGTCACGCCGTCCGCCTCGAAGAAGCCAAATTCCTCCGCCGCTTTAGGACGATTTCCTTTCGCCGCTTTCCCGCTCAAGTGTAACCTATATCTGCGCTGTCCTTCGTTAAATATTGCGTACGCGATTTGTAACGCGATTAGTTTCGACAACAAAGAATACTTCGCCCTCGGCTCTCCTGGATTCGGGTTCACAAACACCCTCTCCACCCCGGTCGCCCAGTTCGTCCACGAAACGTACTTCCCGAACGCGTAAAAGAGCATCAACTGAGTCAAAGGACCGAATCCTCCTCGATCGTTGACTCGCTTTAGCGCTGGATTACTCGAGGTTGCACTCTGCGGCGCGTTTCCAAACATCCACGCGTACGCTTGCAAGAACTGTTTTTTCAGAGCGTCGCTTTTGTTCCTCTTCTTCTCCTTATCATCGTCCCCATCTCTCTTTCTATCGCTACTTCTACCACTAATCGACGCACCTCGTCGCTCCATCGACCCAATCCCAGAAACTGCGTTCCTGGACGCATTTCTCAACCGTCTCCCGATCGGTTTCGCCAACGCCTCCAACGCCACCAACGCCCACCTTCGCGAAGCGCTCGGGATGTCCCCTCTCGCGTCCGCGGTGAAAAGATCCGTGTATTCTGTGCACGCGCAGAAACGTGAAAATAAACAGAAAGTGACAGTGAGCAATCAAAATAAATCGTTAAATTTGTGCATGTACACAGAGAGAGAGAGAGAGAAGAAACCCGTCCTACCTTCTCCGAGCGTTTGCGAGTTGCTCCCGGTGGTGGCTGCAAAGTACAAAAAGTCACCGAGAGATTCAATCGCATCCAGTTTATCGTTCCAAAATTGCGGTCCGAACACGAGCCTGACGGTATCAGAGACGGATTCAGATACGAGCTGTGTATTGTCACGTGATGTTTAAGGGAGAGAAGAGAGAAGAGTGTCAGTCTCATGAAGATTACAATACACCGCGCGCGCGCTCGAAGAGGAAATTTCCCCATCAGTGTTAGGGGATTTATTTTCCCAATTTTTACCTTTCTGTAGTAGTCGTCCTTCTGTTGCGCTCGAACTAAATCCGGTTGCGCCGCCGATGGAAGCTGCGGAACGACGACAGGCGCGTTCGAGGCGCTTCGGTCGTCGCTCATTGTTCTTTGTTTTTTGGCCACGGACGGTGCTGTTTTCGATCGTTTTTATAAAAGTGGAGCATTTTTTCCCCTACATCGAAGGGAAAATCAACAAAAAAAAGCGGAGGGTCCGCTCCAAATGTCGGATACCGACGCCCCAAAACCGCGCAAACTCAACTCTTCGGTAAACCTAGACGTCGACGAGACGCTCGAGAGTACCAAAGTATCCCTCTCGGAGCATTGCACGACGTGTTACGCGCACTATTCCGTGTATTTGTACGAAAATGGAACGAAGAAATCTTCGTTACGGTTTAGCACGAGAGACGACGGCGAGGACGAACAACTCCCGCTGGCGTTGTTTATAGGACAACCGAACGCGAGGCACGTGGCGAGCGTAGGCGTGGATAAGTGCTTGAGGATGATGGAAAACGTCGGCGAGCGCGCGTCTTTCGTTCTGCCTCCCTCGCTTGGGTACGGGGACGCCGGGAACGTCTCCTTCCCTTCGATACCGCCAAAGAGCGAGTTACTGGTCGAGATTGAGCTGTTGCACGCGGAAGGGACGGCGGAGTGTCCAGATACCGTTCGGACGGAATTGACATTTGAGAAACGGATGGAACGGTGCGAAAATTTGAAGCAGAAAGGGAACGAGAAGTTTCGGGGAGGATCGAAGAAAGCGGCGACGCGTTTATACGAGAGCGGTTTGTCGTACATCACGGAGGATTTGATGCAACAGTTAATGTTGCCGAAACACGTAGATTTAGCGGAAGGTTTAAGAGCGACGTTGAGATTGAACATGGCTGGGTGTTATTTAGGGATGAAAGAGTACGCGTTGTGCATCAAGTATTGCGATTTGGCGAGAGGCGAAGGCGTTTGGGGAGACGCCGCGAAGCGGTGTTGCGATTTTCGCAAGAAGGAGGAAGATTCGTGTTGGCTGACGAAACCGCAACAGGTAAAGGCGATGTTTAGGAAAGCGCAATCGCTGGAGCATATGCCCGGTGAAAGATATGAAGAGGCGATGGGCGTGTTGAGGGAAGTGAAGGAAAGTTTGGGCGCAGAGTTGGAGAGGTTGTACATCAAAGCCAACGGTCGCAACCCCGAAGAAGGCGTAGCGTTGGGGGATTTACGCTTCGAGGCCACGGATCCCGAGGAAGCAAAAGTGATTGAAATGTTTCGGAACGATTATTTACTTTCCGCAGAGAAAGTCAACAGATTGATTAAATTGATCGAGAAGCGAGAGAAGATGTCTATGACTGATTTTTGTGGAGTGTTCGAGAAGAAGATTTGAGAGGCAAACCTACTCGATGGTTTCGAGGCGTAACTGACGAATATAAAAAAAGGAGAATAAAAATATTTCTCGTCACAAAATGGGCGGAGAAGAAAACAACAAAGAAGAAACCATCACTGGCGCGGCTGCGGTATGGAAAGTCGCGGAAAGTCATGGCGTCACGCATGTTTTTGCCAATCCAGGCACGACCGAGATGCATTTTGTCGGCGCGTTTGAGTCGGTTCGTAAAATCGAACCAATTCTGACTTTGCACGAGACCGTTGCCTCGGGAGCTGCAGATGGGTATGCTAGAATGAAGAAAAGCTCGAATACGATAGTTCCTGGCGTTACGTTGCTGCACCTCGGTCCTGGGTTGATGAACGCTTCGGCAAATCTTCACAACGCCCGTCGCGCTGGCTCATCGCTGGTAAATGTCGTCGGCGACATGTCCACGTGGCATTCCGGAACGGATCCGATTCTCGAGAGCAACATCGCTGATATCGCAAAGATCAACGGCTTGGTTGTTTCGTCCAAAGTTCCTGGAGCTATTGCGTCGGATGCAAACGACGCTTTTGTGACCGCGACGAGAAGTTCAACTTCTCCAGGGGAGTCGAGAGTAGTCACCTTGGTTGTGCCGCACGATCGAAGTTGGGAACGAATTTCGAAAATATCCATCGATGATGCACTTCGTGGAAACGTCTCCTCAGTGACACAAGGATGCGAAGATGAGAAAAGTCATCCTATGCAGTCGTCTGAACAAGCGAAGACGAAAGAAAATGTCGTCGCCGAGCGCATGCACGCAAAACTCGCGGAGCTGCTCGATGAAAATGATATTCCACCACCATTTACGACCAATACTACGTTCCGTTCCATCGGATTAACATCTCAATCGAGCATACGCTACGCGGCGATGTTGCGCGAAGAATTTCAATTGGAAATACAACCGACGGTCATGTATGACTACAGTTTGGTTTGGGACTTGGTTTTATTCATAGAAGATCGCTTGGCGATTAAGAACAAAAACATCGGGGAGGGTGGTTTCTCTCCTGCGTCTTTTTCACCACCGCGTGAGAACTTGGATGTGGTAAAAAATGCTTCTCCTCCTTCACATGATTTGAGTGAACCGGTGCAAAAAGCCATCAACGCGTTTGGTAAGTCGTTCGTAAAGAAGATTTTGAAGTCCGAACCCGGAAAAGTAGGCGTTTACTTGGGAGGTGACGCTGGAATCCGCGAAAATTTGCAACGCGTCTGTGACATCTGTCGCAAACTTGGCATCTCCGAAGACTCGATTTACGTTGAAAACGCATTTTCGCGCATAGATCGTGGTGGTGATCTTATGGTGAAAAGATGTCCGTACTTTCCCCGCGATGCGATCGCAACGTTGGCTGGGTTTGAAACGCTCGTTCTCGTGGATGCGAAGAAACCAGTCGCGATGTTTGGTTACAAAGACCAAAACTTCTCCTCGCTCATTCGCCAAAGCGAGGACGATGTTTGGGAAATCGAAGCGCCGCCGGGTGGTAAACTGACCGACGCGTTTGGAGCGATAGAAGCCGCGCTAGAGAAAAAAACGAACGCGTGGAAAACGGATATTGCAGACGCTAAGAACGAGAAGCATCACGAACGAGTCAAACGCACGGCGAAAGAAAATGCGTCGCGTGAAAAGAGCGGCAAGTTGACTCCAGCTGCAATGTGCGGAGCAATTGCGAAATCGCAACCTGCGAACTGCGTTGTTGTTGATGAAAGCCTTACTTCAGGTACTTCTTATTGGGAGGCAACCGATGCCTTTTCTCCTCAATTTACCCACTTAACTCTCACCGGTGGAGCCATTGGTTTTGGTCTTTCAGCCGCAGTTGGTGCGGCGGTTGCGAATCGTTCGCGAAAAGTAATCGCGTTTCAAGCCGATGGATCGGGCTTGTACGATTGTCAAGCGCTTTGGTCTATGGCTCGTTACAACTTAAACGTATGCGTAGTCATTTGCAACAACGCGAGTTACAACATTTTGAACATAGAGAACGCGGTCCAAGGAGTCGAAGATGCGAACAAGACAAACGTGTCGAAATCATTAACGAGTCTCGGGGAACCAACCATCGATTGGGTCGCCATGGCGAAATCGTTCGGTTTCCGCCTGGCAACTCGATGCGACACGATTGAAAATTTCGAAATGGTCTTCCAAGAAGCAATGGAAAAGAATGGCGAAGGCCCGATACTCGTGGAGGCTATTTTATAGTGTATTTGCGCCGTGCGTTTGCGTCTCTCTCTCCGCTCTCTTCTTTGTCTATTACAAAAAAAAGAATCTACTAATGTCTATTTTAAAACATTGCTATGTCTTCATCTCCGCCACCTTCAATGGGAGTCGCCGTCGTCATTCCCGTCATTAATGCAGATAACGGCGCCCTTCGTCCTCCTATTTCGCCACCTTTTGCCGACCCGTTCCTTTTGTGCTGCATCTGCCTTTCGTAAAACTTGGCAAAGTACTTCTCGTCTGTTAGCATCGATTCGTCAAACTCCTTGATCAAATTCGTCATTTCTTCGACGTCCGCCATCGTCGTCTCCAACTTTTTTTGCTTCGTCGCCGCGTCTTCGACTTGGTCGTGAAATGTCACCATGTTTTGGTCGTCAATTGCCGCCGAAACGCCGCCGCTGATATTCGAGCGAGCAACCATTTCGTTCACCAACATCTTCGCTTCGCTTTCGCCACCTTCCAATTGCATCTCACGCGCGATAGCTTCCAAGCTTAACGAGGAATATGTTTCCGCCACTTTGCGAACTTGGGCGAGTTGGACGGATTTGTGCGCCAGCAAGACCAAGTCTGCGTTTTTGTCATTTTCAAAAATGGCGGAATACTTCTTCATCGTCTCCGTGAAACGTTGTAATGGCGTTGACGATTGTTTGTCACCTCGAACACTCTTGCTCGAAAGTGCATCCACGAGTAGCTGATAGGGGCTTTTGTTCTGTTGTTGCTGTTTCTTTTCCGCGTCTTCTATCGCGTCTTCTTCGCCTTCGCCTCTCGGTGCCGGCGGCAGCGATGAATCAATGTCGTCGTCGAAAGCGCCTCCTTCCACTTCAAACTTCATCTTCATCTTCTCCGGCGTTTCATCCCCTTTTCTTTCGTGTTGTTGTCGATGATGTTCATCTTCGTCTCCGTTTTTCATCTCGTCGTCCTGAGATGAATCGTTCGATTGATGTTTTCTGTTTGGATCTTCCACGCCGTCTCCAAAATCACCGGAGGCTAAAATGTCCTCCAAACCCGCATCCGCCAACTCGTTTCCAAAACTTCTACCCACTCGTTTACCGCCGACACCCATGAATGGCGTTTGTGACATTAACATCTGTCTCACCGCGTGCGACGTCTTCGCGGGAATCCCGTTCTTTTCAGACAAAAACGCCGACGTTTCTCCCGTTCGAATGATCGATGCCAAGAGTAATTTTTTATAACTCTCGATCTGGACTTGTCCGCACTTTTCTTTCGTCGGCATCGAAACGCAGTTCGAAAAGAACGAAATCGCTCGGTCGTACTTCTCCGCGCTCAAACACGATAAACCGGCGTAGTAGCAATAGTTTGCAAAATCTTTCGCCATGAATCCAGTATCCGACGGATCTTCCACGGCGAAGAGAAGTTCTCCCTCGTACGCCTCCTGCTCTCTGTTCAATTCCGCGCACGTTTCGTAACACAACGCGTGCAAAAACGTCACCTTACCTCTCGATACCGCGGTCGAATACGCTCTCAAAGCGTACTTCAACGGCTCAAACGCTCGTTCTAAACCTTTCACCTCGCGCAGCGTCTTCACGTACGACCGCGCGACCACCGCGAAGGCTTTCTTCGCTCGCGCCGAAGCGTTGGCCAGATGCACGTCGTATTCCTCCTCCTTCGCAAAAAGCACGCACTTCTCCGCCAACTCGAGAAATTTTACCGCGTCCTTCTCTGGAATCTTCCGCGTCACCAACGACGCGCTCCCGTCGTCCTCATCTTCGCCGCTCTTTCTTTCTCGGCCGAAAAAATCCGTCGCCTTCTTTCTGTTGCTAATTTTCGTCTGCGACGTTTTCTTCTTGTTCGTCGCACCGGCGCGTTCGCTTTTTTTTTTCTTCTCTTCCTCTTCCTCTTCCTCCTCATCTTCCTCTTCCTCTTCCTCTTCCTCCTCTTCCTCGTCGTCCTTCGCGACGCCGTCTCTGGCAAAATCGACCGCGCACTTCAGCAACATCGCGCGTTCATTCATTCGCAATCGCTCGAAAACCGTTGACGATTCGTCGTCTAAAATCAGATCCAATCGAGACGAGAAGTGTTTACGAACGGAAAGTTTGGCGAGCGCGATTTCGTTCTCCTCGAACGAGTTCGAGAGGAACGATTCGAGCGAAGGAGGAGGAGCCGGTGGGTATTCTTTCATGTTTGCTTTGAGGAGTTTTCTTTCTTTTTAGGCTTGTTCGTGTGGTGGGAAGAGAGTTTTGCGCGTAGAAATAATGTGGAAAAGCACACGCGTCTGTCACAAACACCGCGCGGAAAACTTTTGAAAATATACACAATGTCCTCCTTTTCTCTGACATCCTCGAGAGCGATCGCACCTACGAAGAAGAACATCGCCACCGCTTCCCTAGGCAGGAAATGCGCGAAGAAGAACAAGAGCCTCGGCGCCAAAGTCGTCGTCGTCGTTCGCGCGCAGCAGCAGCAGAGCGACGGGGAAAAAAACATATCTGATGCCGACGTCGACGCACCGGAGGAAACGACGAGCATTACGACCATCGAGAAAGCGACGGGAGACGAAAGCAGTCGCGAAGAGTACGAATTAATTGGTTCGGAACCGGAGAGATTTAAAGTCGCGGAAGGGCAGCTCGTGAGTTTGCTCACCGCGGCGACTCCCGCGTCGACGAGATTAATCAGCGGCGTCTTGACGAGTGGGTGGAAAGTCTCGCTGGAGAACGGTCCGGTGCCCGATGGCGAGTATTCGTTCGGTAGCTTTGGCGGAAGATATTTGAAAGAATCGAGCGACACAGAATCGTTCAAACGTCCGGAAAAACCCCTAAAGTTGTACGAGTTCGAAGGTTGCCCGTTCTGCAGAAAGGTCCGCGAAGCTGTCGTATGGCTCGACTTGGATCCAATAGTGTACCCGTGTCCGCAAGGAGGGAAAAGATATCGCGAGTTTGTCAAGGAAACCGGAGGGAAAGCGCAGTTCCCGTACTTGATTGATGAAAACACCGGCGTGAAGATGTACGAATCCGACGATATCATCGAGTATTTGTACGAAAACTATGGGCCGGGCAAGGATAAAGTGCCGTCGTTGCTCTCTCGCTCGCCAGTCGTCACCGTCGCCGCGGGTCTCGGCATGTTAGGCAGAATGGGGAAAGGGAGCAAATTAGATGCAAAATCTAAAGCGAACGAGAAAGAGTTGGAACCCATCGTTTTTTACGGGTACGAGACGTCCCCTTTTTGCAAAATCGTCCGCGAACGATTGGTCGAGTTGGAAATTCCTCACCAAATTAAAAGCACCGGAAGAGGCTCGTACAAAAGAAAGGAGTTGTTGAAGAAACGCGGGACGTTCCAAGTCCCATACATTGAAGATCCAAACACGAAGAAAGCGATGTTTGAAAGTAAAGACATTTTGGATTATTTGAACAGAGAGTACGCGTCGTAAATTGGCTCACGCGCGAGCGCGCTTGTCTAAAAGCAATAGTAAAACTGTACATCAATCAAAGCTTACATCACGTCGAACGACTCGTCCTTCGTCTTCTCACGAATACGTTTGCGTAACTCTACGAACTTCTTCGCGCTCGCAAATTCGTTCAAATCTTCGTATTCTATTTCGTTCTCGTCTGCAACTTTCATCGCCTCCGCCCACCTTATGCGATACTTGATCTCCTCTTTCGTTCTACCGTCCCCAAACTTCAAATCTCCTTTCTTTGGTGGCCGCCAATCCCCGATTAAATACCACGCGTCTTCGCCTTGATCTTCGCTATAATACAAGTCGCTGATGTCGATGTTTCTCTCTTTAGCTCTCTCGATTTGTTCCTCCAGCTGTTTCGAAAGCGCTGCCTTACCACCACCGAGCGTTATGATTCTCACGAGTAAAATAATCACCCCAGCTTCGGCGGCAGAATCCAAATTGAAAATCGAAAGATCCAGTTCCGACGAAGCTCGAACGACCCTTCGTCTGGTCGATGTCATACCGCTGCCTCTTCTCGTCTTCGCCGCCGAAAAACAACCGCGACGATGTTGCGACGATTGAGAATTTGCAACCAGCGGCGCTTTACTACTACTCATCATCGACGACATCTTTCTTGCGTTTGAAATAAAATTCGAAGAGAAGACAAAAGAAGCTCGAGTAAATGAACGCTTTGTCTCTTCTCTCGTTTACCGAGAAACGACGACGACGACGACGACGACGACGACGATGTGTTTATGTGACGTGCAAAAAAAGAAGAGAAAGAAGATGACGCGCTTTGGCCAAAATCAAAATATCTTTTTTCTCATTTCCCACAGTTATTTATTTCCCACGAATGTCTGCTCAAAACAACATCCCTCCGGATGTCGTTCGAAAAGCCGAGATGCAAATGAAGAGGAAGGCGCCGGATGATTTGAACGGTGAAGGAGACAAAACGAGGAGCAAAAAAGCGAACAACGCGGCTGGTTCGTCGTCGACTTTTTCTTTGCAATTTGACTACGCTTTGGAAAAGCAGTTTCGCGAGAATTCGGTGGCGGGATTTGCGCTCACGTGCGTCATGCACAGAGAAAGGTCGGCGATGAAAGAAGCTCTGAGTTTGTTGAGAGAGTGTATGGGCGACGGTTTCAGCACCAAAATCTCGCCTATGAAGATGCCGTGCAAAGCGTTTGCTTTTTTGAGCGTGGCGGAAGAAAAATTACAGTTGGAAGTGGTTGAGGTTGTGACAAGACTCGTGCGGATAGTTTCGAATCGTAAGAACAAAATGAGATTTTTAGAGCGCATGATGCCTATACAGACGACTTGCGAGTATACCGACGACGCGATAGAACGAGCGGTTGAGCGGTTAGGCATTACCAAACAGTCGAATGAATTCAAAACGTTCGCGGTATGCCACCGAGACTGCTTCTCGAAAGCGCTCGTCGCGAAGGAGGATACGAAGGACGAAACGGAGAAATGGAAATCGATGGCAGTTACGAACGCGGTAGCGGCAGTCGTATCGAAAAGAATCAATAAAGTTAGTTTGAAAGATCCAGATGTGGTCATCTTTGTCGTCGTCATGGCGGTGAACGACAACAGCATGAAAAATACAGACAACATCCCGACGCGTCGGCTCGGCTTGTCGTACGCGTCTAAAGCGTCGAAGATGTTCACGGTGAAAGGGAAAGGAATAGACGCGACGAGTTTAAAAAAATAACGCAAAAAAAAAACCGATAGTTGTCTCCACCGGAAATCGAATCCGGGTCTCTGCCGATCTGAGTCGTTTTGCTCAAGAGAGTACAGTGAATTTTCACTGCGGATGTGAGTTTTTTTGCCTGAAGGTGCCTTGTTTTGGCAGGGCAATGTTCTACCTTTAATTGAAAACGCAAGTTAGAAGAAGTTCTTTTCTTTGCACCAAATTTCAACTTACCACTGAACCATGGAGACTCGGTGATGTAGAACAACACTGGTGGTTTTCACCAGTCCTGCTTGTTTTAGATGTCTTCGAAACCACGATTTTAACAATTCGTAACATTTGTGCTTTGTCTTTTTTTGTAACCCTAAACAAAAGAAATTTGGAGGTGCTTTGGTGCCTGGAGGAGAGAGAATATTTTCTCATTTATCCGCGCGCGCGCACACACAAACAACATGATGCAAGCGTTCGTCACTGCCGGCACCGCCAGCGCGTCGTCTTCATCTTCATCGGACGACGCATCAGACGACGCGGAAGACAACAACAACAAGGACGACGACGACGAGAACAAGAAGAAGAAGAAAAAGGAACAACCGCAAAACGACTCTTCGCATTTCATCTCGATATGGAAGACGCCTCACTCGTCGACGAAAGCGTTCATGCGCCGAGCGGCGTCGGTGGGAGATTTATTACACGTGAAGTCGTCGTCGTCGTCGTCGTCGTCGTCGGAAAAGAAGAATTTTAAGAAGAACGAACGTCTCAAGGATGCGCGCGTGTATTCGTTTTCTTCTTCGAGTACTAAAATACAGAACGCGATAATCGCGATTCTCTCTTCTCTGCTCATCTTCTCTTTGCTCGTCATCAAGCAGCAAAACAAAAACAAAAAGATTCTAGAAATCGACCACAAGTTGCACAACACGATATCCGCCTTGGCGACGAGAGCGCAATGGAGCGAGGTGGAAATGAAAGGTAGCAATAGAAAGATGGCATTCAATCAGAAGAAAAATAGTAATAAAAAGAGGATAAAAATTGACACGGTGGATTTATTGGACGAGTATGGTTTACCGACGCTCGCGGCGCAGTGCGAACGAAAGGTGGAGTGGCCTTTGTTGACTTCGTTCGTCGAAGAAGTCGCCCAAGGCAGGGAATCGTCGATTTGCGAATCGTTCCTCGACCGACTGCCGAAAACGTTGAGAGTGCACACGTTTCCTCTAAGCGTGCGAGCGCAGTTGAGGTACAATTCGCTGAGAAAGTTGCCAACCTTTAATCGAGGGTACGACGTCGAAGATTATCTCGTCAGATGGCTTTCCAATGGTCCGTTTTCAATCAATCGTAAAAAAACATTGACGGAGAAGACAGAAATCGCGTATTTGCTGCCAATTCAACCGTATTTAGATCGTGTTTCGTCGTTTCCGTTTTCAGATGGACGCGCGAGAAGCGAATCCGGGGTAAAATCTGCCGTTCAATACGCGAAGAAAGTAAACCCGAGCTTGTGGGAACAATCGAAAGGAAGACGAGTCATCGTCACCGTGCACGATTTCGGCACCGAATTGGCGACGAAAATCTACCCGGATGATGATGAGGATGACGATATCTACGCATCATCATCGGCGTCATCATCGTCCATATTATCCTCATCTCCTTCCTCTTCCTTCTCATCGTCGTCTTTGGTCAACACCACGCATTTCATCGTCTCAAACTCTGAGACCGATGTGGATGACGCGCCGTTTGATGCGAGGAAAGACGTCGCCGTGGTGCCTTCCTTGTCCTTTTTCTTACCCAGAGAGGCGGTATCGAGAGGACTGGTTGATTTATCGCACTTCATGCGCGACGAAGAGGAGTACGCGTCCTTTGGTTTACAACCGCCGAAATTCGACGCGGACCGAAATATTCGACTCATGTTTAGAGGAAACAACCGCGGTCCTTTGAGAGAAAAAGTCTTTCGATACCTCGTCGAAAACGGGAACGAGGAAGACTCCATCGAAACCACCGGCGTCGCTTCGCCACAGGAGTACATGTCCTTGATGGAGCACAGTAAATATTGCTTGCACGTCCGAGGTACGCGAGTGATGTCGCCGCGGCTAATCGAGCTCATGCTCTTCGGGTGCGTCCCAGTTATCGTCGCGGACGCGTACGAACTCCCGTTGGCGTGGTTCCTCGATTGGGAAAAGTTTTCCATTCGCGTTCCGGAATCTGACTACAAGAACATTCACGCATACATCGAACAAGCAAACTGGCGAGAGTTACACGCAAACTTGGGTCGCGTGATTAGTTTCTTTGTCTACCACAAGAGCGAACCAGTCGTCGGAGACGCTTTTTACGCAACCTCGCTCGGGCTGTTGAACAAACTCGAACACAATAATGTTTTTGTTTAACCCGAATTCGACGTCGCGCGATGAATAATTTGATGATGACGACGACGATAACAATAATAACGCGACCACAACTGCTACTTTACGATAGCAATAGTACATAGGCATAAAAATGTAGTTCGAGAAGGAAAATAAAATAGAGAGCGAGCGAGCGAGCGGAGCGCGTAAAAATAACATCGCACTTGTAAAAAACAAACGCACATCTTTGCTGTACAAAACACTTCACTCGAGCGTCTGCTCTTCACAGCAGAAGGCGTCTGTTCTTTCTTCTTCTTCTTCTTCTTCCTTTCGTCCGTTCGTCGTCCTTTCTCTGTTTTTTTGTGTGGTTCGAAAAAAAGTACGCTCTTAATAAAACGAAGAAGAGAAAGAGAGAGAGAGAGAGAGAGAGCGAAAAAAGTGAAAAAAGTGAAAAAAGTGAAAAAAGGCAGAAAAAAGAAAAAAGCGACCAAAAAATCTCAGAGAGCAAACGAGAGTCACTCGTTTTTAC